>Ga0070699_100001150_pt1 | contig 24554 bp, 31 predicted proteins | sample KBSK1503metaG_FD_65473 | JGI IMG/M metagenome (GOLD analysis project Ga0070699, IMG submission 65473) | Corn, switchgrass and miscanthus rhizosphere microbial communities from Kellogg Biological Station, Michigan, USA - KBS K1-50-3 metaG | ecosystem: Host-associated > Plants > Roots >...
AAGAAGAGATAACCCGAACCAGCAGGTTACAGTACGTACCTTCCACCGGCGCACACAAACATCTGAGGCCGAAGGGGCCTTACAAAAGAAACGACGAGACCTTCAAGCGAAGCTCGTCGTTTCTTTTTGCGTATAGGTCGTATAGGACTGGTTCGACCTATACTGTGTTCAATGTTGTCCGTCGCACTGGTCGAACCGGAGATTCCACCCAACACCGGCAACGTTGCACGCTTGTGTGCGGCAACGAACACTCCGCTGCACATCGTCGGCGTCACCGGCTTTCGCATGGACGATCGCGCACTGCGTCGTGCCGGGCTCGACTACTGGCCCGAAGTAAACCTCAAGCGCCATCGAGATCTCGAATCGCTCTACCAATCACTACCGAGCGCTCGCTTCGTGTACCTCACGACCAAAGCCGACCGCCTCTACACCGATTGGACCTTTCAACCTGACGATTGTCTTGTCTTTGGCCGCGAGACACGCGGACTGCCCGAAGATCTGCTGCGCGCAAATTGGGATCGTTGTCTCAAGATTCCGATCCTCAACCCCAGGGTTCGCAGCTTGAATCTCGCCACCGCCGTCGGCATCGTGCTTTTCGAAGCGCTGCGGCAATTAGGCAATCCGTGAAATCCGTGGCTAAATGAATCGAATGTCTGAAAGAACGAATATCCGAAACATAGCCATCATTGCGCACGTCGACCACGGCAAGACGACGCTCGTGGACGCGATGCTGCGACAGTCAGGTACCTTCCGCGAAAACGAACAGGTGCGCGACCGCGTCATGGATTCCATGGATCTCGAGCGCGAGCGCGGCATCACGATCATGGCGAAAAATACCGCCGTGCGTTACCACGACGTGAAAGTGAATATCGTGGACACACCCGGACACGCGGACTTCGGCGGTGAAGTCGAACGTGTGTTGAAAATGGTTGACGGCGTGATGTTGCTGGTCGATGCGGCTGAAGGTTGTTTACCGCAAACTCGCTTTGTTTTGCGCAAAGCTCTCGAAGCCCGCCTGCCGGCGATCGCGGTGGTCAACAAGATCGATCGTAGCGACGCACGCCCCGCGGAAGTGGTCGATGAGATCTACGAGTTGTTTCTCGACCTCGATGCCAACGACGAGCAGATCGATTTTCCGATTCTCTACGCTGTCTCGCGCGACGGCACGGCCAAACGAAACCTGGAAGACACTTCCGAGAATCTGCAACCACTATTCGAGCAGATCGTCGCTTCCATTCCGGCCCCGCGCGAACTGCGCGCCGACTCGCTCCAGTTGCTCGTCGCGAATCTCGATTACAACGACTACGTCGGCCGGCTCGCGATCGGTCGCATCTTTTCCGGCGAGATCAAGATTGGCGATCAGATCATAGTCGTGAAACCCGATCGTTCAACCTACAAGACGAAGGTCTCGCAGCTTTACGTGTTCGAAGGTTTGAAGCGCGAGTCGGTCGAGCGCGCGGGCTTTGGTGAGATTGTCGCGCTCGCCGGGATCGAGAACATCCACATCGGCGACACGATCACGTCGCCGGACAACCCGCAGCCTTTGCCGTCGATCGCGGTTGACGAACCGACCATCGCGATGATCTTCGGCGTCAACAACTCTCCGTTCGCAGGACGCGACGGCAAGTACGTCACGTCGCGTCAGGTCAAAGAACGACTCGACAAAGAGATCCTGGGCAACGTCGCGATCAGAGTCGAAGACACGGAGTCGCCCGATCAGTTCAAAGTCTCAGGTCGTGGTGAATTGCAGCTCGCGATCCTGATCGAGATGATGCGACGCGAGGGTTACGAGCTTCAGGTGTCAAAGCCGGAGGCAATCACGCGCAAAGTTGAAGGCAAAACGCTCGAGCCGATCGAAGCAGTCGTCGTTGATTGTCCGGACGACTTCATCGGTGTGATCACGGAGGCGCTGGGACGACGCAAGGGACAGATGACGAAGATGGTCAATCACGGCACCGGGCGCGTGCGGCTGGAGTTTGAGGCGCCGTCGCGCGGGTTGATCGGATTTCGTAACGAGTTTCTGACGGAGACGAAAGGAACGGGGTTGCTGAACACGATGTTCCTGCGTTGGGGTGAATGGCAGGGGGCGATGCGTGGACGCGCGACGGGTTCGCTCGTGGCAGATCGTACGGGCGAGACGACGACCTACGCGCTTTTTAACCTTCAGGAACGTGGCACCTTGTTCGCGCGACCGGGCACGCGCGTTTACGAAGGGATGATCGTCGGTGAAAACGCGCGCGCAGTGGATCTGGATGTGAATGCGATCAAAGAGAAGAAGCTGACCAACATGCGCGCGTCAACGGCTGATGAGGCGATGCGACTGGTGCCGCCGAAGGAGTTGTCGTTGGAGCAGGCGCTGGAGTTCATCGCCGATGACGAGCTGGTGGAAGTGACGCCGGAGAGCATTCGCTTACGCAAGCGTGTCCTGGCCGCGAACCAGCGACCGAAACGCAAAGAGTCTGAGACCTAAGGAAAGAGTTTCACGCAAAGGCGCAAAGTGAAGACGCAAAGTCGCAAAGCAAGCCCCGTCGGCTGCTGGAGATCTTTTTTGCGTCTTTGCGTCTTCCTTTGCGCCTTTGCGTGAAAGACTTAGCGTTGAACCTGGCGCGATGCACCTTCCGCGAATTTATCCCATCACTGACGTACAACTCTCTGGTCTCTCGCACGCGGAGCAAGTGCAGTTGCTGAGTCTTGGTGGCGCCTCATTCATTCAGCTGCGCGAGAAGCAGTTACCTGCGCTGGAGTTTTACGAGCAAGCCAAAGCGGTCGTCGCCTCACATCCCGGCATCCAGCTGCTAATCAACGATCGCGTTGACGTCGCTCTCGCCGCCGGCGCCGCGGGCGTTCACCTCGGCCAGGATGACATGCCTCCCGAGGCCGCGAGAAAGCTGCTTGGCCCCAAAGCCATCATCGGCTACTCCACTCACAACGTCGAACAGGCCATCAGCGCCATCAAACTACCGATCGACTACCTCGCCATCGGCCCGATCTTCAGCACAACTACCAAAAGCGACACGGCTCCAGTCCTCGGCCTGGAAGGATTGCGAGCGGTCCGGCGCGCCATTGGCGCGTTTCCCCTCGTTGCCATCGGCGGAATCACCCACGCCAATGCCCGCGAGGTGATCGACGCAGGCGCCGACTCCGTCGCCGTGATCAGCACCCTCCTATCCTCGCCCGACGGCATTACCGCCGCTACTCGCATTCTCCTAAACCTATGCCAAACATAATTTTCTTGCGTTTATCATTGTTATGCGCGAGAATCACAGCGGATTCGGAGGAGTAATCTCCTGCGAGCGGCCTTCCTGCCCAGCGGTCAAAGCACCAAAAATCAGCCCCGTGCGGAGTGCGGAATATAGATGAGTTTCTTTGATTTACCGCCCATTATCGAGCGAATGCTGATTGTCTCCGACAAGATCAGCGACCTGAACTTCTCCGTCGGCCAACTCCCGCAGGTCGAAATCAACGGCAAGCTAACTCCGGTCCAGCCGCTCGGAATGCAGAAACTCACGCCCTACCAGACCGAAATCATCGCGCTGACCCTGATGTACGGCCATCCCGACGCCGCCGAAAAACTCGCGCGGACCGGCACCGCCGACCTGAGCTACTCCCTGCCTTCGCGGGCGCGCTTTCGCGTCAACATCTTCCAACAGCGTGGGGTCTACTCGATCGTCATGCGCGTCATCCCGACCGACATTCCCACCCTCCGCTCGTTGAGTTTGCCGGCGCAGTTGAGCGATATCTCGGAACTTCGGAACGGCCTCGTGCTCGTGACTGGTCCAACCGGCTCAGGCAAGAGTTCCACTCAAGCGGCAATCATCGATATCATCAACGAGAAGAAGTACTACCACATCGTCACGATCGAAGATCCGATTGAGTATCTCCACCTGCACAAACGCTCCACGATCAACCAGCGTGAAGTTGGTCACGACACGCGCGACTTTCCGTCCGCGTTGCGCGCGACGTTGCGCCAGGCGCCGAAGGTGATCCTGATCGGCGAGATGCGCGACTTTGAAACCACCGAGATCGCTCTCGAAGCAGCCGAGACCGGGCATCTTGTACTTTCCACCCTCCACACAATCGACGCATCCAAGACCGTTGACCGCATCATCGGTCTGTATCCAAAGAACGAAGAGCCGGTGATTCGCACGCGACTCGCGCAGACGTTTCGCTACATCGTGTCGCAGCGTTTGATCCCACGTGCGGACGGCGGCGGTCGTGTCGCCGCAGTCGAGATACTGCGATCGAGTCCGCGCACACGTGAGTACGTCGAAGCGGGCGAGCAGGAAGGAAAGTCACTGCTGGACGCGATGCGTGATGGAAAGCTCGACGGTATGCAGGACTTCGACACGGTTATCAAAGGCCTGATCGAATCGAAAGTGGTGTCGCTCGAGGACGGGCTCGCGTTCGCGACCAACCAAAACAATCTGTTGCTTTCGCTCAAAGGCATGACGGCGGCTGAGGACTTCATTCGCGGCGAGGTTGGCGGCATGCCGGCGAATGCGTTTTCCGATTCCGGCTCCATGCTCGGCCTGATTGAATAAGACGAGATGATACTTGTTTGCCAAAAGTGTTCGACGCGCTTGCAGGTTGACGACGAGAAGTCGCCGCAGCGACCTTTCAACGTTCGTTGTCCGAAGTGCAACAACACCGTGAGCTCTGGGCCAGCGAGTCCCGCGACCGAACAAAGCGCGCTCACTGTGGGTGGCTCTCCATCGACCGATCACCCGCGCTTTGAACCATCGACCGCGCGCGCGTATCAACCCGCAATCGCGAGTCCGGTTAATGAGGCGGCGCCAAACGATGATGCGCTGCGCATGATTGTCGATCTGCTGTCGAAAGGAAATCGGCAGGGCGTTGACAATCCGCATGCACGACCTGAGTGGGATCAACGCAAAGCACTGGTTTGCGCGACGGAGTCGTATCGTGAACTGGCCGCACGCAAGCTGTCCGAAAGCGGCTGCCAGGTGTTCGTAGCTGAAGACACGCGTCAGGCTGTCGAGACGATGCGCGCCAACAAGATGGATGTGGTGTTGCTGGAGCCGCAGTTTGATCCGACTGAGCAGGGTTCGGCCTTTGTGATTCGCGAGATCAACGTGTTGCGTCCTCCGCAACGACGCCGTCTGTTCTTTATGTTGCTGTCGCCGTCGTTGCGTACGATGGATGCGCACGCTGCGTTTCTCAGCAACGTCAACGCGGTGGTGAACGTTACCGATGTCGAGGAGTTGCCGCGCATCATGGACGTGGCGTTGCGCGAATACAACGAGCTCTATCGCGATTTTTATTCAGCGTCCGGCCTCAAGGCTTTGTAGAACAGTTTACGGATAACGCGGATTGCGCCTGTACGCCCCGGCGGGCTAATCTTAGCGCGCGTGGAACATGCGGGCCACAACCATACTCACAGGCATAGTCGCAACGGCGAAAGCTGGCGGCGGTTGAGTGTTGTGCTGGTGCTGACCGCGCTCTACATGCTTGCTGAAGTCATGGGCGCGTGGTGGACCGGTTCGCTCGCTCTGCTCGCCGATGCGGGCCACATGTTCACCGACGTGGCCGCACTCATACTCGCACTCACTGCGGTTTGGTTTGGATCACGCCCGGCAACTTCTCGCAAAACTTTTGGTTACTACCGGCTCGAGATCATCGCCGCACTCGTCAACGGTGTAGCGCTCGTGGTGATCTCGCTTTTTATTTTTTACGGCGCTTACGAACGCTGGCAGTCGCCGCCGGTTATTCGCAGCGGACCGATGATCGTAGTGGCCGCCGGTGGTCTCGCCATTAATCTGATTTGTGCCTGGATACTGCACGCGCGTCACGAAATGGATCTGAACCTGCGCGGCGCCTGGATGCACGTGATGGGCGACGCGCTCGGCTCGGTGGCTGCGATTCTCGCCGGTCTTTGTATGTTGCTGTTTGGCTGGTATTCGGCAGACGCAGTGTTCAGCGTTGTCATCAGCCTGCTCATCATCTGGGGCTCAGTGAGATTGATAAAGGAATCGACCAACGTCTTGCTGGAAGGGACGCCGGCGCACATCAATCTGGCTGCGGTTGAAGACGCAATTTTGGATACGAACGGCGTCGCCGACGTTCACGATCTTCATGTTTGGACCATCACCTCCGGACGTGAGGCACTCAGCGCGCACGTAATTCACGTCGACAGCATCTCGCAGCCGGACTTGTTAAGAGAGTTGCGGACGAAACTTCACGATCGTTTTGGCGTGGACCACCTCACGATTCAGATGGAAACCCCCGACTCTGAAGACGAGACCTTTCATTTTTGCCACGCGGGCACGGCGTGTTTTAAATCGGAAAGAAATTAGCGGCAACAAAATGGAACTCAATCTCCTCCTGACTCTTGATCTGCGAGAACAAGCCGCCTTGCAGGCAGCGCTCGTTACGCACGGTGCGCCTGATGCACTCGTTGCACTGGCGCTCACGGGCGCCTGTCGCATCGCGTCGATGGAAGAAGCTCGCCAACTCCGCAAGTGGTTGGCGGAGGCGCACACCGCGGGCCAAGCTGGCTTTGCGGCCTTGCATGTGATCGAGAAGGCTTTGATCGACTTCGGATTATGAACCACTCATGACACAGATTGAGCTGGCGTATGGACGCGGATCTCTTCACCTCAACTTCGACGAAAACCGGTTTGCTGTTTTAACTGCAAGCACCGATTGCGGAACGCAGTTAAGTGATTTCGAAGTAGGTGGGGCTTTTGATTCTCCCATTGCGTCGCCGCCAATTGACGAGATTGCCGGCGCTGATGATTCAGTACTGATCATTGTTTCTGACGCGACGCGCGCGACTGCGAGCGCGCAGGTGGTCAACTTGCTGGTCCGGCGCCTCGTTCAAGCTGGTGTTTCCCCGGCACGGATGGCGGTGATCTTTGCGACCGGAATTCACCGGGCCGTTAGCGAAAAAGAAAAGGTCGAGTTACTGACTCCTTTCATCACGCAGCGGCTGCGCATCCTGCAACACGATCCTCACGATCCTGCGAAAGTCACAACGCTCGGCACGACGGAGCGCGGCGTGGCGGTTGAGGTCAACAGTGTGTTGCGCGAGTTCTCGCAGGTGTTTCTTACGGGAGGGATCACGTTTCACTACTTCGCTGGTTTTACCGGCGGCCGCAAATCCATCTGTCCGGGCCTCGCGTCGGCCACGACAATCGAAGCCACACACATGCTAGCGCTCGACTTCGAGCGCGGCGGTCGCAAAGCGGGCGTTGGTACCGGACTCCTCGACGGAAACGCCGTACACGAAGAATGTGAACGCGTGGCCGCACTCGTGGCGCCGGTGTTCGGCATCAACACGATCGTCAACGAAGCGAAGCGGGCCCTAAAAATTTTCTGCGGTGACTGGCGCCTGGCCCATCGTGCGGGTTGTGAGTATTACCTGGACCACTACTCGGTGACGATTCCGGCGAAGCGAGATGTTGTTATCGCGAGTTGCGGCGGCTTTCCTCATGACATCAACCTGATCCAGGCGCACAAGGCGCTCGACATGGCAGCGCTGGCTTGCAACGAAGGCGGCACGATAATTCTGCTCGCCGAGTGCAGCGATGGGCTTGGGCGTCCGGATTTCCTGAAGTGGTTTGACGCCACTGACTCGCGCGCACTTGAAGCTCGTCTCGTCAACGGCTATGAAGTTAACGGGCAAACCGCGTGGGCACTCCTGACCAAAGCCGAACGTTATCGCGTCCTGCTGGTTTCAGAGCTTCCGAGCGATGAGGTAAAACGAATGCGCATGATTCCGGCGCCGACGCTGGCAGCTGCATTGGACCAGGCAGGCGGCGGAGAGGGATTTATCATGCCGCGTGGCGCCGCTGTATTGCCGAGGGTTGCATGAGACTGGTGCTAAAAACCTGCACGTTACGCAGTTGGGAATGGCGCGATCGCGATGCTATCGTGCGCCATGCGAACAATCGCAAGGTTTCGATCAACCTGCGCGATCGTTTTCCTTATCCCTACACCGAGCGCGATGCGCGAAACTGGCTCGACGCAGTGATCGGGCTCGAGCCGGAAACCAACTTTGCAATTGACGTAGCGGGCGAGGCAGTTGGTGGTATAGGCTACACGATGCAGTACGACGTGGGCCGTCGTTCCGCGGAGATCGGCTACTGGCTCGGTGAAGATTTCTGGGGTCGCGGGATAGCGACCGAAGCCTTGATCGCGGTGACGGACCACGCCTTTGCAAACCACGATCTGTGTCGCATATTTGCTCATGTGTTCGACTGGAACCAGGCGTCGGCGCGCGTGCTCGAGAAAGCGGGGTTTGCATTTGAAGGACGGATGAGAAAGAGCGTTACTAAAGAAGGTCAAACGATCGATCAGCTCATGTATGCGATGATTCGCGAGGAGACTCTGTTATGAAACTATTGGCAGCCGGCCTGCTGCTCTTGTGTGCCGCGTTGTGCGTTGGCGCGCAGGAGACCACGGGTAGTTTGACTGAGAAGCGTGTCCCGCTTTCCGAGGCGGCGGTGGCGCTGGATGCGACTGGAGCGCCGGCACTCGAAGCGACCTTGAGAAACACGGCGCTAAATGGCGCACCCGAAACGCCGGTAATGAATGTTCGCATGCTCATCAAAAATCGCAGCAACGTTGCTTACGCGTTCGTTGCCGGCTCCATCACTTTTTACGATGCGGCGGGCGTGCGTTGTGGAGAAGGCGTGTTCAAGGCGGATTCGTTGGCAGTGGACGAATCATTTGAAACTGACAGTCCGGGACTTCGCATTCGCTGTGAGGCTGCGAGCTGGCGTGTTGTAGCCACTAACCTTTTGCTTCGCCTGCCGCCAAACGCGCCGATCGGCGCGCTTATCCGAGCGCCGGCGAATCTGGTGATTAGTATCGATGGTGAAACGCACCCGATTCAACTGGACAAGCCGCTGACTCTGACGCTCGGCGAGAAACGCCGCACGATCATCGTTCGCGCGCCATAGGTCCTGTTAGTTAATTGTAAGCGCGGGGGCAAGCCCCTCTTCCTGACTTGTTCTTTTCTAGGTTCCGCAAGGGATTGGAACAAGTTTGAATTGAACAAGTCAGGAAGAGGGGCTTGCCCCCGCTGATGCATAGGTCCTATTCTCAAACATGCTTTCAACTCTCATTGAGCTGCAACGGTTGAAGCGTCTCGATCGCACGGGTTGGACCTTGCGCGGATTGCCCAACGGCACCGAATCAGTCGCGGCTCACTCGTTCGGCGTTAGTGCGACCGCCATGTTGCTCGCCGATCGTTGTATTGCTGAGGGCCTGACCGTAAACGTCGAGAAGGTGCTGCGGATTGCTCTGTTACACGATTGGGCCGAAGTACGGGTTGGAGACATGCCACGCACTGCTACGCTGTATTTCGGAGCAGCCGCGCGAAAACAAGCCGAGACCGCAGCCTTTCTCGACGTCGTCAGCGGCGTTGATGCGGAAAACTCTTACGCCACTCTCTACGACGATTACGAGCAGCGCCAGAGTCTCGAAGCCCGGCTCGTGAAAGCCGCTGACGTCCTTGATCTATTGATCCAGGTGCTCGCCCTTGAACGCGCCGGCGCGCGCGGACTCGATGAGTTCTGGGAAGTCGCGGAAAAGCCGGACTTCAAGCTCGAGGGGCTTGCGGAACAGATAGTGCAGGAGTTGCTGAAATCTATTTTGAAGTCGCGTGGTGAATTGGATCGTAATGTTTGATTTCTTAGCTGACTTTTTCTCGAGCCTTACCTGGCGCAGCTTACTGATCGGAGCCCTTGTTTTTGTTGGTACTTTTCTTCTCAACCTCGGCATCGTCTCAGTAATTCTGGTCAAACTGCCTAAAGATCACTTCAAACATGACAACTCAAAGCGCGTCACTGGTTCGAACGCGACGGTGCGTGTTTTGAAAGTCATCGGAAAGAATGTCGGGGGCTGGTTGTTGATCGTGCTCGGCATCGTGCTTTCACTGCCGGGAGTTCCCGGACAGGGATTACTCACCGTGCTCCTCGGCGTCATGCTCGTCGATTTTCCCGGCAAGCATCGACTGGAACAGAAGTTGTTAGGCAGACCGGGGATAATAAACACGATTAACGGATTACGAGGACGATTTGGAAAACCTGCGCTTGAGCTCGATTGATGTGCCTTTGCGCGTTTCCGCGAAACTCACTACAATTTCTCGATTCTTCGGCGTTTGACGTATGATTGGCGCCTAAGGCTGATGCTCAAATATTTCAACGCCTACAGAATGCTGCCTACCCGTTTACTGCTGTCAGTCTTAACTGTCTCAGTGCTCTTGTTCAGTTCGGGGTGTGGTCTGTTCAGGGCGAAGAAAAAGATTCAGGTGCCGCAGCTTTTGTCGCCTTTGTCGGATGCTGATAAGAGTGGACTGATCCAGGTGATAAATCGACTATCAACCGTCAAGTCGATTCACGGCAAGGTTGATATCCAATTCGAAGATACGTCGTTTGCTTCGTTTGGAATTGCGGATCAATATCGACTGGTGGATGGCGATATAACGCTGCAACGACCGGGCAAGATCTATCTTGTTATTCAGTTGTTGTTTGTCGACATCGCGCAGATGGCTTCTGACGGCGAACACTTCAGCGTCGCGGTTTTGCAGGGTGATACGAAGTACCGGCGTTTCGTGAAAGGCACCAACAGTGCTGAATACCCGAGGCTGCCTGCAAATGGATCGAGCGGCGACAAGGACGACAAGCAGAAGAACGTGAAGGAAACAGTCAGCGCACTTTCGAATATGAGGCCGCAGCACCTGACTGACGCCTTCATGATTCGTCCGATCGAGCCCAATAGCTCCTTAATTTATGCGCAAAGCGAGTTTTTCCAGGAGGAACCTGACACTCGTCCGCAGGCGAAGAAGAATGCGCGTGTGATGCGCGGTTATTATCTGCTGGAGGAGTTTTCGCAAACCGGCGGTGACGTGAAGTTATCAAGACGTTTCTGGCTGGATCGTGTGGGCGGCATCCGGCTCGCGCGCGTGCAAAGCTACGACGATAAAGGACGCCTGATCACTGACGTTTCTTATGCCAATGAAAAGGTCATAGGCAGCGGTACGACAGCGTCATTGCCGAGTCGCATTGAAATAACGCGGCCACAGGATCAGTATAAACTGAGCATCACGTATCAGGATTCAGCTTCAGTCGATCTGAACCGGGAATACGCTCCGAAAGCTTTTGTGCTGGAGAATAAGTGGCAGTTGCCTGAAGTCGATCTCGACGTTCAGTATAAGAAGGCATCAGCGAATCAGTAATCGATGAGAACCATTTTAAAAGCCGAAGATCTGGTAAAGGTTTATCGCATTGGAAAGGTCGATGTGCCGGCCTTGCGCGGTGTTTCGCTCGAGGTCCAGGAAGGCGAGTTCGTGGCCATCATGGGGCCATCCGGCTGCGGCAAGTCAACAATGCTCCATTTGCTGGGTGGACTGTTGACGCCAACATCCGGGCGCATCGTGATCGATGGCGATGACATCACCGCCGCCTCGGACGCAAAACGCACTGCGGTGCGGCGCAAGAAAATCGGATTTGTGTTTCAAAGATTCAATCTTTTTCCGACCTTAACGGCTGAAGGAAATCTCCGACTGGCGGAGCGAATTCACGGCAATGGCGGCGGCGGCGATCCGCAACTGCGTCGCGACGTGCTGCGCCTGCTGGGATTGGAAAACAAACTTCATCACAAACCACTCGAGTTATCGGGCGGCGAACAGCAGCGAGTCGCTTTGGCGCGTGCAGTCGTCACGCGTCCGGCTATTGTTTTAGCTGACGAGCCGACGGGGAATCTTGACTCCGAGAACTCGGCCCTGGTGCTTAACATGTTTCAGGAATTGAACTACCGCTTCAATCAGACCATCATCATGATTACTCACAATCCGGAAGCTGCGGCGATGTGCAAACGCATCGTGCAGATGCGTGATGGTCACATTGTTGAGCACGCTCCTTCAGTCCGGTTATAAACTGCGTAAATCCGCGGCTGAGATTGTGTTAGAATCCAGTTGACCCACCAGCCGCGGTTCGCGTGGCTGTTTACTTGCAAGCTAGAGATCGTGCGAGGCTTTTTCACCACACTTAAAAAGATCTTCTTTTGGAATTACGCGCGCAACACCTGGCAATGGGATCTGCTATGTGTGGTCATTCTGATCTTCATTTTTTTGACACCAAAAAGCTGGTTTTCAAGTGGCGAACGAGCCCAGAGTATCGTGCATCCAAGCCCCGTTGCCCAAACCCTGGTGTTTAGCCCCGAAGTTATTGGCAGTGAAGAAGATAAGAGTCAGATTGAACAGCGTATCAAGGCCCTGACGGGACGCACAAACGTGGAGGTGCTGGCGGTACGCAAAGTGCTTGATCCTGAGGGACGGACTCGTAGTTTCGAGGTTGACATCCGATAGTCTTTCCCTATAATTGCGAGGTTTTTTGCGAACCTCCGCGAAAGGAGTAAGTGAGTTAAGGAGTATTTATGAAGAGATTGATTTCATCGGGCCTGATGTTCGCTTTCATATTGTCGACGCTCGTCATAGTGAACCCGACCGCGACAAAGGGTCAGGGAGCAGGCTTGGTAAGTTCGGTGTTGAGCCGATTGGAAAAAAACCGTCAGAGTTTGAAATCTTTACGCGCGGGCGTGAGCATGGTGAAGTACAACTCGCAGCTCGGCGTCGAAGATAAATACAATGGCGTCGTGATCTATCTGCCCGGTGCTGGTCGCCAGGCATCAGTTCGCATCGACTGGAGCAGCCCGCGACGTGAGACGATGGCTGTAAACAACAACAAATACACGATCTTTCGTCCGGCGCTAAAGGTTGCTTATACCGGCGATTCGCGAAAGATGGGTGGCAAAGACAGTAAGGCATCCGGGCTTCTGGACATGATGAACATGTCGCGCCAGCAGTTGGAAGCGCGCTTTCAGCCGGTTAAGGATGTTCGTGAAGAGACTTTGTGGGGCGGCGTGAGCACGATTCACTTGACGCTCGTTCCGAAGGGAAATGCTGGTTATAAGTATGCCGAGGTTTGGATTGACGCCGCTGGCATGCCGGTCCAGACCAAGATCGTCGAGAAGAACGACGATTCGACCACGATGCGTCTGACCAGTATGGAAAAGAATCAGAAAATCGATCAGAGCGAGTTTGATATCAAACTCGATTCGAGTGTGAAGATCGTAAAAAGCTAGTAGCGTCTGAAAAAAGGCCACGGATAACACAGATTGAAGACGGATTTATCTGTGTTATCCGTGGCTAGTTTTTTGTGGCGCGGTTGCATTGGACCGCCCGAGTCGCTATTCTTCGCGTCAATTGTTTGAGCGAAAATGCGGAAGACTAAGTTTCTAAAACTGAAGCTGCGCGAAGTCAGTTTTATCAGCCGCGCGCTGGTGTCCAGCCGGCATCCGGTTCTGGCCCATCTCATTCCGATGCGTCGTTGCAATCTGGCGTGTGGTTATTGCAACGAATACGATCACACTTCGAAGCCAATTGATCTCGCGGTCATCAAGAGCCGTCTCGACAAGCTCGCGGATCTCGGAACGTCGGTCGTCACTATCTCCGGTGGCGAACCCATGATGCATCCGGAGCTCGATCAGATTATTCACCACATTCGGGAGCGCGGAATGATCGCCGGGCTGATCTCGAATGGTTACTACTTCACTCCCGATCGCATTAAACGACTCAACCAGGCCGGCCTCGAGTATTTGCAGATCAGCATCGATAACGTCGAGCCTGACGAAGTCTCGCGCAAGAGTTTGCGTGTGCTCGACAAGAAACTGCGCTACCTGTCTGAGCACGCTGACTTTCACGTCAACATCAATTCAGTGATTGGCGGCGGCATCAAGAATCCCGACGATGCGCTCGTGGTGGCGCGCCGCGCCGTTGAGCTCGGGTTTTCAACTACGGTCGGGGTGATTCACGACGTAGACGGCACGTTGAAGCCGCTGTCGGGAAAAGAAAAAGACATTTTCCAACAGGTCAAGAAACTTGGAAACAAAGATCACGCGCGCTTGAACTGGTTCCAGGACAGCATCGCCGAAGGCAAGCCCTACCAGTGGCGTTGTCGCGCCGGTGCTCGATACCTCTATATTTGTGAAGAGGGACTTGTGCACTGGTGCTCGCAGCAGCGAGGTTATCCCGGGATTCCGTTGGACCAGTACACGATGGACGACTTCGATCGCGAGTACAAAACCGAGAAGTGGTGTGCACCTACCTGCACCCTACAGTGCGTCCACCAGGTCGGCATTCTCGACAACTGGCGCGACCCTCAGAAGACGCCGGCCCAGATGGCCCAGGAACAAAAAGCGGGCGTCGGCGAAATGATCGGCGCCGACTAAGCCACAAAAAGTTTAGCCACAAAAAAGCACATAAGGCACAAAAGGGGACTGCTTTAACAACTTTCTTTTGTGGTTTTTGTTTTGTGCCTTATGTGCCTTTTTGTGGTTCATTTCAGGTGGGCGTCCGGCTCACCGCCTTGCTCCGCGAGTTTAAATTCCGAGATTGCTTCCGATGTCTTGCCTGCGTTCGCGAGTTCGATCGCTAGCAGTTTGTGCGTGTGTGGATTGTCTTCGAGAGCGAGTGCTTGCCTGTACTCACGAATCGCAGTGTTGTGGTCGTCAACGAGTTTTGCTCTCGTTGCTTTCGCGAGGTGAGCATCAACGGTGCGACTATCGAAATAGAAATATCCGGCAATGGCGGATAGAACAATCGCGCCATAAAGCACTGGCGCCGCGTATCTCCATCTTTGCGGTGACGTGCCCGATCTGCGCCAGATGATGACTCCGAGATAAAGCGGAAAAACAACGATCGGCAACAGGAAAGTCGCTAACGCTAGTCCCAGCGCATAATGAAACGCGACTCGTTTGCGAGCGGACGCGAGAACCCAGGTTGAAAGCAGCGCCGAAACCACATATGCGACGGGCATGATGAGTTCAAACAACTCACCCGCTGACATGTTGGTCTTGAGACTCACAACCGCGTTGGTCCTAAGTTGCCCCCGACCGTGAAGATCGTAACCGAGCTCGAGAGACCAAGCCCGGAGAGACGTCCGGCCATTACCACGATGATCTCGCCGTTTTCGACTATCTGCGCTTCAAGCAGTCGAAGTTCGCCGATCTTGAGCATCTCCTCGGTTGACTGCGCCTTGCTGACGAGCAACGCTTCGACTCCCCAAATCAGTGCGAGCTCCGACAAAACCTCGGGCCGGTGCGTCAGTGCGACAATGCGTTGATTGGCACGAAGTGAAGATAATCGGCGGGCCATCAAACCTGAAGCAGTAAAGACTGCAGTCACCGTCGTTCCCATCTCATCGGCGGCAAAGGCCGCGGCTTCACAAAGCGCACGACTGACACGTCCCGATTGCTTACCCAGCCAAGTCGCGGATTTATCAGCCGGTTCGGTACCGGTTTCCGCGGACTCGATGATACGGGCCATCATCGCCACCGCCTGCACCGGATAAGCGCCGGCCGCAGTCTCGTTGGAAAGCATGACGCAATCGGTGCCGTCCCAAACCGCGTTCGCCACGTCAGATGCTTCCGCGCGCGTGGGACGCGGATTGGCCACCATCGACTGCAACATCTGCGTCGCCGTAATGACCATCTTATCGGCCCTGATGGCGCGCTCGATGATTCGCTTCTGATAGACAGGTACCAGCTCGACACTCGTTTCGACGCCGAGATCGCCGCGCGCGACCATCAAGCCGTCAGCGGCAGCGATAATCTCGTCAAGATGATCGATCGCCTCGGCTTTCTCGATCTTGGCGATTAACGGCGCGCGTCCGCCGGCTTCGTGGATCAGTTTCTTCGCGTGTTCGCAATCGCTGGCCCGTCGCACAAAAGAAAGCGCGATGTAGTCGGCGTTCTGCTCGACGGCCCACTTGAGATCGACGATGTCTTTTTCAGTTAGCGAGTCGATCGGCAGCGCGACTCCGGGCAAATTGATTCCTTTGCGCTCACCGAGCAAGCCACCGTCAATCACTCGGCAAACCACGTCGGTGTCATTGGTACTTTCGACGATCAGCGACAGCGCGCCATCGTCGAGCAGCATGCGTGTGCCGCGTTGCACGACGCGTGGCAGGTCGTGATAGTTGGTCGAAACCTGATGTTCGTCGCCGACGATCGAACGAGTCGTGATCGTAAAAGCCTCGCCCGCCACGAGCCTCACCGGCTCGTCGTCTTTCAGCTCGCCCGTCCGGATTTTGGGACCAGAGAGATCCACGAGCACCGCGATGGGCCGCCCGAGTTTTGCCGCTGCTGCGCGCGCACGTTGAATGTCGAGAGTCTTCTCCTCATGCGTGCCGTGCGACATGTTGATGCGTACACCATTGGCGCCCGCGGCGATCAGTTGTTCTACTAATTCCGGCTCACGCGAAGCTGGTCCAAGTGTGATTAGAATCTTTGCTCGTCTCAAAAGTTTTAGCCCTGTAGGTTGAATGTTAAGGAGCCGGGATCTTTAGTCCGGCTTCGACGGCCTGGTCAAGATACTGCCCGGTTCCTGGTCCAAAGCCGGTGAAGCGTTGCACGAGTTGGCCCTGGCGATCGAACACGAACGTCTGTGGAATGCCGTCGTTGTCGCCGAGCAGGAAAGTTACGAGTGCTTCGTCTGGCTGTGCGAGAAGATATTGAATGCCGAACTCCTTCGCGAAATCCGGTACTCTCTGTTTGTCGCCTGGTCCACCGACGTTGAGTCCGACTACGACCAGTCCCTGGTCTTCATACTTCTTCTGCATGCCGACTAAATGCGGGACACTGTCGCGACACGGCACGCACCAGGTTGCGTAGAAATCCAGGACCAGCACCTTTCCTCGGTACTCGGAAAAAACGTTTCGTTTCCCATCCGACGACTCCCAACCCATGTTGGCGAGTGTAGCGGCTCTACCCGTGGGCGGCATCGGATACATGGTGCCTGTCGGTGGATTCGAGATGACCGGCGTGTTGGGGCTGGGGGTTGGCGGATCGTTGCTGTTGCAACCAGCTAAGAGCAGCAAACCGAAAAGAAAAATTTTCACGCAAAGGCGCAAAGGCACAAAGAATGGTCTTTGGGTTTCCTTTGCGTCTTTGCGCCTTGGCGTGAAAACTGCTTCAGATTTCCTGGTCGTGATCATCTGTACTGGCGGTACGTTCACCTGGTTCCTGTGGCAGCGATTCACCGGGCACGCGATATTCGCCCTCAACCCACTTGCCCAGGTCGACAAGCTGGCACCGCTCAGAACAGAACGGACGAAACGGATTGTCTTTCCATTCGATTTGCTTACCGCAGGTTGGACATTTCATGAATCTTGAAGCCACAAACACGGCCGCATCGCATCAGAGCGATACTGGTCGTTTGATCAATATCCGTCGTTTGACGAATGCGATCGTACCTTCGCGACGCATGGCATTCAAGCGGACCGTGACGCTTTCACGGGTGGAGCCCACAATGGAGGCAATTTCGCGGTGTGGAAGGGGAATATCGATGAGTACGCCGTCAGGTTCTGACACCCCATAACGCATGGAAAACTCGGCCAGCAGGCGATCCAGGCGGGCGGGAATCGCATTGAGAGCAAAATCAGCCAGGCGGCGCTCGGCATGATCAAGACGTTGACCGATCAAACGGAAAGTGTAATCATGAAGGCGGTCATCCTCAGCCATCCCCCGTTTGAAATCCCCGACCTGAATTCGCAGGAGCCTGGAGTTTTCGTAGGCAATTGCAGAATTCGCTCGTTGCCCCGCAGCAGAGTAGAGAGCTGACTCCCCGAAGAGCGATCCCTCTGGAAGGATATCGATTACGGCTTCGCGGTCGGTATCAGTTTCGATTCGGCAGAGTTTTATTCGGCCATGAATAATCGCATACAGGCAATCCGCAGGCTCGCCGGCACGGTAGACAAAACGACGGCGACGGAAATCCAGGACCACTGAATTGCGGGCCATCTCGCTAACGAGGGCATCATCAAGTGTTGAGCCAAATTCCAACCGGCGAATTATTTGAGCGCGATCTTCCGCAGTTAAGTCGCGGGCGCGCTTCTGTTCCTGCAGGGCATTCATCTCCATGTCCTTTTGGGCATCGAGTTACAGTTTCCAGCTTGAATCGTTTGGTGGCGCGTTGTGCTCGTATTCAAAGTGGTCCTGTGCGGGTATGTTTTTACGACGATGTAAGGAAACCCGCGCGACGTTCCCAGGCTTGTTATTCTCGATTGAATCTTTTGACGCAATACTAGGGCGAGTACCGGCACGAACGCCTAACCGAGGCCCGAACTGTAGCATGAAGCTCCGAAGCGCGCAAGAATAATCAAAGGTCACATTCTCGTTGTTATGCAGTCAAAATCCAATATTCTCGTCGTCGACGATAACCCCGATAAACTACACCTGATCGAAGCCGCATTGAGCCTTGCGGGCTACAATGTAACCACCGCTTCAGACGGTGTCGAGGCGCTCGCGGCCATCGACTCGTATCAACCCGATCTGGTGATAACGGACGTCATGATGCCGCGCATGAATGGTTACGAATTGGCCCAACGAATCAGGGCCAATCCGGTCACGAAGTTTATTCCGGTGATCATGCAGACCGCTGCCGGAAGGCGTTCGGAGGATTTGCGTCGGGCCAACGAAGTCGGCGCGCTTGGTTACATCACCGATCCCACCGATCTCGATCTGCTGATGGCCCGGACCCGAACGCTGCTCGAGTTCAAGGCCTATCTCGATGTCTGCGAGGAGGCAGCCTTTACGGACCACCTGACCGGTCTCGCTAACCGGCGTCGATTTGAACGTCAACTCGAGCGGGAAGTTGGTCGCGTGGAAAGGTTTGGTCATCCGTTCACGCTCCTGATGCTCGACATCGACAGTTTCAAGAATCTTAACGACAACTTTGGCCACGACGCCGGCGACGACGCCATCCGCCGTCTCAGCAAAGTGCTGCGCGAGGGCACGCGAGGTATCGACCTGGCAGCGCGGATCGGCGGCGAGGAGTTTGCCGTCTTGCTGGTTGAGACCAGTAAAGACGGCGGTTTCGAAGTCGCCGAACGCCTGCGGGCGTCGATTAAGTCGCTGGAAATTCCCCGGGCCGGTCATATGACTGCGAGTTTTGGGGTTGCAGAATGCCCAAGCGACGCGCAAACTGCTGCCGATATCCTGAAGGCGGCGGACGTTGCACTGTACGAAGCCAAGCGAAACGGCCGCGATCAGGTGGTGGCGTTGCAGCCGGTACGGTCGAACTCAATGGCGGCGGGCGACGTACAAGGCGATGGGAATCTGGGACTTGCATCGCGAGGATAGGATGGCTGATTACAAGGAACGATTGGACGAGTGGCAGCAGGCGGCGCGCCGTAAGGCTCGCGAGCTAGACGAGAAATTTTCGATCTCCGACCTCGTAGGAGAGGCGGCGAAGCGTGGCGCGGACACGGTAGCCAGCGGCGCTGATCGGCTGCGCGCGGAGGCTGAGCGCCTGACGGATGACGACGAAGTCAGTGAAACTGCTCGGCGCGCGGCGAGCGAAACGGTAAAGAACGTGAAGAAGGCCGGAAAGGTCGTGCGTGATGTTGCCGGCGACACCGGCAAGAAAGTTTTTGACGACGCCCGGACTTACTACGATCGCGCCTCGCAGATTTATGATGCGAGCGCGCGCTTCACGCGGGCTTCGACCGCCGCAACCGCCGGCGCGCTCAAAGCTCGCGACTGGATCAAAGAAAACCCGGGCAAGGCTGCGGTGGTTTCAGTTTCGTTGGTGTTGGGTATCAGGGCCGGCGCTGCGTTTCCGGGTTTGGACGCTGTGTTGCTGGGTTCGCACCCACACTGGTTCACGCATTCGGCGCTGCCGGTTTGGGGATTGCGCAAAGCAAGCGAGAGGTTTGATAACTACTTAAAGAAGCAGGAAGAACTGGTCGCGCGTGGCGAGCTCGATGAAGCGGCTCAACAGCGCGTCGAATTTGAACGCAAGATCGCGAAGTACGTCGGCGCGCCGTTACTGGGCGCCTTTAGCTGTGCCGCCGGCGCTGCGATGTGGGCCCAAATCTTTCAACCCGGCGCGATCACGGGTGCTCCGATCAGTTGGTTACTGGGCGGCAACCCATTTCTTGACGGAGTGTGGTTGTTTGCAAACGGGGTAATCTGTTTCCATCAGGGCTACAAATTCTTCATGATCGCCCTCGCGAATCAGGAAGAAGTCGTCCGCGTCGTCCGCGAAATCAAAGGCCTGTTACCAGCCGCTAGCACTAGTTAGAGCAGCGTCTCATTTCTGTTAAACTGCGCGGGTGCCTCACCGAATTATTGATCGGATCCGAATGCGGATTCTTTCGCGAAGTTATGATATGACCATTCATGCCATGGAAGAGATGGCAGAAGATGATCTCGATATCCTCGATATCGAAGATGCGATCTTGAATGGGCAAATCATCCACAGAACAAAACGTGATCCCCGAGGAACCAAATTCACAATCGAGGGCACTGCCTTAGATGGTGAGACACAGGTTGGGATTGTTGGTAGATTTCATGCGAACGACAGGTTTTTGATCATCACTGTTTATGAAGTCAGCACATACCACTAAGAAAACTCCCTACAACTATTCATGCGAGCATTGTGATGGCACCGTGAGGCCGAAGAAAGTTGACCGGGAGGCCTTCAAGCATAGGAAGGGGTTCATCATTCTCGAAGAGATCGTGGTAGGTATTTGCGATTCCTGCGGGGCGCGATATTACAGCGCAGAAATTCTTCACGCCGTCCATGATATTGCCACAGGTGCTAAGCCTTTCGAACGCATGGAACAGATTCCTGTTGCACACTTGCCATAAGGCTCAATAGTAGCGGTTACCGGATCGAAATCGGGAAGGGCCAGAAGCAGAGGACGAAGACGAGCAGGGTGATGAGCGCGATTATGGTGCGCTTCGTTCCCAGGGGTTCCATGACGCCGGGAGCGGGGTGTGGGACTCGCATCATGATCCCGAGCAAGACTGCGTAGAGAAATCCGCTGGGGCTGTTGTGCCACCAGAATCCCAGGATCGCTAATACCACCACAGTCACAAAAGCGATGCGCCCGATGATGTGATGAGCGCGGCCGCCGAAGACCGCAAACGTTCCGTGACCGCCATCGAGTTGGCCCACCGGCATCAGATTCAAACTCGTAACCAGCAAACCAATCCACGCCGCCATGTAGAGCGGATTGATAGGGGAGTTGGGATCCAACGGCATCCCAAACAATTTAGCTATCAGACGAAACAACAGTGGGTCGTTGAAGAAGATCAACCCACCGGTCGCGTGCGTCTCAACCGCCGGTCCAACCGTCAAAATCCCAGCCACAGCTATAGGCAAGGCTACGACAAACCCTGCCAACGGACCGGCGAGACCGATATCGAAGAGTGCGTGTCGCGTCGGGATCGGAGAACGGATCTTGATAAATGCTCCAAACGTCCCCGCCAAAAAGATCGGCGGCGCCGGAATAAAGTACGGCAGGGTCGCATCCACTTTGTAATAGCGACACGCGAGATAATGGCCCATCTCATGCGAGAACAGGATCGCGAGCAAAGAAGCGGAAAACGTGGCGCCCTGCACAATCAGATGCGGATTATGTATAGCGTACTTAAACAGTTCCGCGCCCCAGTAAAGATATGAGAGGGGGAGATACAGCAAATAATCGAGCGGTGTCGCGAGTGGCGGTTCGGGTGCATCTACCGCCGGAGCCACGAGGATGATGCCCGCCAGAATAGTCGTGATGATCGTAAGAATCAGTAAACTGCCGTGCACTCGCCACTCACGCGCTGAAATCGTGGGCGCGGCACGTTCGAAGTTGAATCCGGGTGGTATGGTTCTAATCGATTCCGCCATTACTAGTACTTAAGAAGCTGAAAGGCTAGAGTCTGGATGCTCGCGCCATTCCATCTCTAGCCTCGAAATAAATCTTGTGTTATCGGTCCTAAAAATCGTCGTCGTCGCCTGAATCGTCAACGTCAACGTCCGTTTCGCCGTCGTCGTGAGCCTGGAGATCTTTGCCCGGTTTGAAGCGAATCGTCTTGCCTGACGGAATCGCGACTTCTTCTCCGGTACGAGGATTCCTGCCGACACCTCGCTTCCGCGGCTTCACCACAAAGACGCCGAATCCGCGCAGTTCGATTCGTTCGCCCCTGGTCAATGCCTCCTTCATTGAATGAAAAAGAGCCTCGACAGCTTGTTCTGCCTTCATCTTCGGCACGCCCGTTTTATCGGCAACGCGATTGATGATATCCAACTTAATCACGATTAGGGGCCTCTTTTCTGCTTCGCCGGGAGACATTCTCCGGGGGCAGCAAAATGCAGGCGAGGATGATAGAAAGCGTTGGTAAAGCCTGTCAAGGAATCGCTTTACTGAAGTTTGACAAGGCGCGAGGTGAAAGATAACCTCAAACCGCCATAGAGTGTTTGATTTATGTTAGGAATCCGAAAACGCCGGCCACCTCCATTCGGTGGTATTCACGTCGACGACGACAAAGACATCCAGGTACACAAACCGGAAGATGCGTCGCGTAACGACCTTTGGTCTGAGGCGCGGCTGCTGCTGCGCGATCTGATTTTCGCACTAATGATCGCAGCGCTCGTCGTGGTTTTCGTTGTGCAACCGGTGAAGGTTGAAGGCACCTCGATGTTGCCTCGTCTGCACGATGGCGAACGAATCTTCGTGAACAAGTTGATCTATTACGACGACTATCGCTGGGCGCCGAAGATCGACCGTGGCGATATTGTCGTTTTCTGGTTTCCTGACGATCCTTCTAAAAGTTACATCAAGCGCGTCATCGGTTTGCCGGGCGACCGGATCGAAGTTCACGAAGGCGTCGTCCGCGTGAACGGTCGCGACCTCGAGGAGACTTACCTCGATCCGCGTTTGAACCTATCGCACCGCAGCCTCACGGAAGTGTATGTGAGACCGAACTATTATTTTGTGATGGGCGACAATCGCGACAACTCGAGCGACTCCAGAATCTGGGGCTTAGTTCCCAAAAAATATATTTACGGCAAAGCGCTGTTTCGCTACTGGCCGCTGACGGCAGCCAGCGTGATTCATCACGAAGACATCAATCCGGCCGGTCCGCAGTCACCGGGGTACATGCCCCCGTTTCGTCCGGGTCCGGACGATGAACCGACACCACAGCCTTATGTACCCGGTGAATCATCTCCACAGCCTTGATTCATATGCTTGATTGGCTGCGTTTCCTGCTCATGATTTTTTACGCTCCGTTGCGTGGGATGCGTGGCATGCGCGACCGTGGCTCGCTGGCGCCGGTAGCATTGCTGGCGTTTCTCAGCCAGGCCGGCTTCAACCTCGCGATGGACAAGTTTGGTGGGGTGGGCGCAGGTGGTGTGTTGTCCGATCTGTTTCGGGCGGGGAAGGTCGTGGCCTTTGTCGCGATCGTAGTAGTTCCGATTCTCACTCTGGTTGCTAATACCTTCGATCGCCGCGGCAGTTTCAGGGTAGTGATCACGCAGGAGTATGCACCACTGGCGGCGTCAATCCTTTATGTACTGACGGCTGCAAACATCTTCGCAATCCTGATCGCTACGTTTTTTCATTACAGTGGAATCCACGAGCAGTACGTTGCTTTCGCGATTCATAACAAAGATCAAATGCGCGGTATGTTGCCGCCAGGTGAGCAGTATGAGGAGCAGTTCACCAATCCCGTGATGCTGTCGTACGGTCTGTTCACGTTCTTTCACCGCATATTGTTTGTCATTGGGGCGATCGTCGGAGTGAAAGATACGTTCCGGATGTCAGCAGTGCGCGCTTTTGCTGTGACGGTGGTTGGCGGTCTTTCTTCATTTTTGTTCCTGCCGGTTGCGTGGCACCTCTTCTCGGGAGTTTTTGGTTCGCCCTTTTTGCTGATCCTGTTGTTCTTCCTGTTGCGTGGTTACTTCGTGGACATCATGGGCAGCCACCGAGCGAAGGCGGCGTTCAAGCAGAATCTGGAGTCAGCCACACTGAATCCCGCCGACGCTTCCGCGCATTACAACCTCGGTCTGATTCATCAGAGTCGCGGCGAGCTCGACGAAGCTAAAGCGCGCTTTGAGCGCGCGCTCGAAATCGATCCGGAAGAGATTGACGCCGCGTACCAGCTCGGACGCATCGGCCGACAGCAGAAGCGATACGGCGACGCGATTCAGCACTTCGAACACGTGGTGATGCGCAACCAGGCGCATTCGCAGCACGAAGTCTGGCGCGAAGTGGCGGCGACTTATATCGCGGCGGGACAGTTTGAAGACGCGCGCACGGCGTTGGACCAGTTTCTCGAACACCGGCCGTCAGATCCGGAAGGGCTTTACCTGATGGGCCGCGCGCACGCCGGGCTCGGTCATAAGCGTGAAGCGACGAGCCTGATGCAAGCGTGTATTGAAGCGGTAAAAACGGCGCCGGCGTACAAGTATCGCTCGAGCAAGCGCTGGCTAAACGAAGCGCAGCAGTTCATCAAGAGCAGTCAATAATGATCTGAGAAGAATCTGATGCCACGGATAACACGGAAGAAATCCGGATTTTTATCAGTATCATCCGCGGTCTGACTATGCAAAGCATGAGGAGCCCAGCACTTTTAGCACTTGAAGATGGTCGCACGTTTCGGGGTCGCTCGTGGGCGGCCGACGGTGAGGTGTGCGGTGAGATGGTCTTCAATACTTCGATGACCGGCTATCAGGAAATCCTCACCGACCC
>Ga0070699_100001151_pt1 | contig 24544 bp, 17 predicted proteins | sample KBSK1503metaG_FD_65473 | JGI IMG/M metagenome (GOLD analysis project Ga0070699, IMG submission 65473) | Corn, switchgrass and miscanthus rhizosphere microbial communities from Kellogg Biological Station, Michigan, USA - KBS K1-50-3 metaG | ecosystem: Host-associated > Plants > Roots >...
GAGAGCGTCGAAGAAGGAAAGTCGATCGTAAGGCGCGGCGCCGAAATCAAAGCTGGTGAAACTATCTTAACTGCCGGCACGATGATCAATGCGGCGATGATGGCGGTGCTCGCGGCGTTTGGTTATGCGACTGTCGCCGTCTTTCGCCGACCTCGGATTGCCGTGATGGCTACGGGCACGGAATTAGTTTCCGTCGATCAAAAACCGGGACAGGATCAGATTCGCGATTCTAACAACTACTCGATTGCCGCCTACGCGCAATTGGCCGGCGCTGTGGTCCAGCGTCTGCCGTTGACGGGCGATGAAACTTCGCTGCTAAAGAATCAGATCACCACAGCGGCGGAGAGTTGCGATCTGATCGTGACGTCTGGCGGCGTGTCGATGGGCGTTTACGATCTGACCAAAGCGGCACTCAAAGAACTCGACGCGGAACTTTTCTTCGAGCGGATTGCGCTTCGTCCCGGCAAGCCGACTGTGTTCGCGCGTTTGCCGAGCGGTACACTCTTCTTCGGCCTACCCGGTAATCCGGTTTCTGTTGCCGTGACTTTCAATTTGTTTGCACGCACAGCGCTGCTTGCTATGCAGGGCGCCACGGAACCCGCGTTGAAGCGAGAAACCGCGGCGCTGGCGAGAAGTGTAAAAGGAAATTCAGATCGGGAAAGCTACTTGCCGGTACAATTAACCACGAATGACGACGGTGAGCTCATCGCGTTTCCGCTGAAGTGGGGTGGGTCGTCAGACTTCGTCGCGTTTGCGCTAACCACAGCGCTCGCGATCGTGCCAGCGGGTTCTAAATCAATCGAAGCCGGATCGTTGGTAGGCGTACTGCGATTACCACAATAAGGCACAAAACAGCACAAAAGGCACAAAACAGATCAGAGGCATCTGAATGTTTTGTGCCTTATGTGCCTTTTTGTGGCTAACTTCAAACCTGCACGATCGGCGCGATGCGTTCGGTCAATCCTTTGAAGCCCAGGAAACCCGGCAAACGTTCGATCCGACTTCCAATCTTCTGATCGAACAACTCCAATCCATCCTTGCCCGGGAACAACGTCGCCATCACATAGTTTGCCTCGCCTTTAGGCTTCGCTCCCTGGCCTACAGGTGTCCAGAATTTCCCGATGATAAATCGCGCCAGCGTTCGCGAAAACTGTGTCTCCGCAAGCTTCACGCGCGCGACGTTCCAGTAGAAGCTGCCGTGAATCGACTCTTCCTGCACGATTCCGATCAGCAACTCTTTCAGCACCGGATGACCGGCGAGATCTGAGAGTCGTCGATAAGCGTTCATCGCGGTGATCTCATTGATCGCGCCCCACACCATGTGCGCGCCGTGAAAATATTTTCCAAACGGGCGCGACGCATGGTCCACCAGGTAACTGCCGATTGTATACATGCGCGGAATCTTGCGCGTCGCTTCCACCTGCCAATTCTTCCCGGTGGGAATTCCGGCCTCTTCGAGGAAGCGATTGAGCAGGTTGCCGTGATGAAGCTCTTCGATACTCCACCGGTCCATGAACTTCCTGATTATCGGATCCTTGCCGGTCGGTGTGCGGCGTAATTCCTGGTAGTACATGTCGGTGAAGTACTCGATGTCGCGCATGTAAACCAGCACCGGAATAAACGCAGGATTGAGTGGATAGTTTTTGATCTCGTTCCAGCGAATGCTATTCACATACTCCTTTGATAGAGCGCGGGGTTGTCGCTCATACCAATCCAGTACGTCTTTGTCAGTCTCGAACACGGGAACCTCCGAAGGTCAAATAGTCGATTACTCTACGATCAATGCGCAACAAACGGATTTTTGTTACTAGATGTTCTGTTTCAGATCTACCCAGGGCTCGGATTTGGGAAGAAGACTAAATGAGACCAACCCGAATGAGGCCCTCCGTCCCGATTCGCAGCAGGATAGACGCAAACGTGGTCGAATGTCGAGATCTACTTGCCGAGAACAGGTTTTTGTTATCTACTTTTCCCAAATGGCACAGCTTTCGCACGTGGATGAGCAGGGCCGCGTCCGCATGGTAGACACCGGCAGTAAAGACATTACGCAACGGCGTGCAGTGGCGTCGGCGCGGGTTTTGATGACTGAAGAGACAGTGGTTGCTTTGCGGGAACATCGCACGCCTAAAGGAGATCCGCTTGAAACCGCGCGGCTGGCGGGAATCATGGCTGCCAAGCGAACGTCGGACCTGATCCCACTTTGCCATCCATTGCCGTTGACGCATATCGACGTGCGGGCGACGTTGGAAGCGACTGGTGTGGCGCTTCAGGCGGAGGTCTCGACCAATGCGCAGACTGGCGTAGAAATGGAGGCACTCACGGCTGTCTCGGTCGCGGCGCTGACCGTTTACGACATGTGCAAGGCGCTGGAGAAAGGCATGACCATCACCGACGTGCGGCTGGAGAGTAAAATCGGAGGTAAATCGGGAGACTACGAAAGAAGTTGAGAGTATTTCACGCAAAGGCGCAAAGGAAGACGCAAAGACGCAAAGAGAGGATTGGTTGCGCCTTGGCGTCTTCCCTTTGCGCCTTTGCGTGAAATCTTCCTTCCCCGCTTCCCCGGAACCTCCCGTGTCCATTGTGCGTTAATCACGGCGGGACTAAAATAAGGCCAAAATTCCCGCCGAGTTACCGGAGAGTTGAACATGAGATTAAGGCTTTCACACGACGCGCGACCCCAGGCAATGACGCTGCTTATCGCAGCCACCCTTTCAGTGGTGCTCTGGTTCATTCCTTTCGCTGAATTCCTGACTTACCCGTTCCGAATTTTCGTGACGTTTATTCACGAAGGCGGACACGCGCTCGCCGCCTTGCTCACCGGCAACTCAGTCGCAAGTCTCAGCGTGGCGATGAACGCAAGCGGCGAAACTTACACCACGCAAGGCGGAGTCTTTTCCCAGGTCTTCATCTCCAGCGCCGGCTATCTCGGTTCGATGGCCTTCGGTGCGTTGTTACTGATACTGATTCGTAAAACGGTCGCCGCGCGCCTGGTGTTGCTCGGCTGCGCGATTTTTGTTTTCGGCCTGACGATGATCTACGGATTGATCAAACCGATCTTCTGGATGACCGCATGGTCGGGAATTCCGTTCACGTTACTCGCCGGATCGATTATCTCGGTTGGTTTGATTTTGATTGCGAGGTTTGCGAGTGCGAAGGTCGCGACGTTTTTCGTCAGCTTCCTGGCAGTGCAGTGTGTGTTGAATGCGCTCTACGATCTGAAGACAGTCTTCTTCCTCTCGGCTCCGTTCGCGCCTTCAGTTCAGACTGACGCCGTGAACATGGCCTCTGCCACGGGCGTTCCCGCGATCTTCTGGACCGTGATCTGGATTGCGCTGGCGCTGGGATTTCTGTGGTTCGCGATGCGCCTTTATGTCGCCGGCCGCGACAAGAGTTACCAACCCGATCTTCCCTTCGAAGAAGCGCCTCCAGTTTAGACAAAGGCACAAAAGAACTAGCCACAAAAAGGCACATAAGGCACAAAATGATTTAATTCATTCTGTGCCTTATGTGCCTTTTTGTGGCTAACTTTCTTTGTGACTAAAAAGTAAATTGAGCCTGCACCTGGAACATTCGCGGCGGGTCGATATTCGCGAACGCCGGAATCGCATTCGTCGAGGTTCCAACCGCACCAACAAACTGTCCGAACGTGGGCGCCGCCACTGCCGTGTCACCGTAAGTCGTCACACCACGACCAAGGAAGTTTCCATGATTGAAGAAATTGAAACCTTCCAGGCGGATCAGGATGGCCTTGCTTTCTGAAAACCGGAAACGCTTCTCTACAAACGCCGCCACATCCGAAGTGGGCGTGCCGCGGAATGCCGACTTGCTGATAATCGCGCCATTGATCGCCGGACGATCGTTGTTGATGCCATCACCATTGTTGTCGACACCGGTCGTGGAATTGAACGGTCGGGACGACGCAAACATCGACACTGTGCCGGCAGTGATGTCGAACGGGAATCGATAGTTGAATGTGAACACCGCGCGATGACGTTGATCGACCACGCTTGGCCCACGCTCAATCTCGCCCAGTTGACTGAGGTTACTTTCATTCGGCCCAATGCCGTTGCCATCAGGCTCGAACGTGTTGGTCGCCTTCGATAATGTATAGCTGAACGCCGCATACATTCGCCGGTTGCCACGATAACTAAACTGCGTCTGCAAGCCGTTGTAATCCGCGACGCCGAGATTCATGATCACATTCACCTGGCGCACTCCACCATTGACCGGCAAGATGGGCCGCGTCAAATTTGCTGCTCCAACACTGCGAACCTGGCCGGGCGCAGTGCGATTGAACGGCGTTGGCGCGTTCAGATCGACCGTGCGATCGAGATTGGTCCAATGCTGGTGTACGTAGTCGGCGCCGAAAAACATACCCTTGAAGAACTCACGCTCCGCGCCGAGGGTAAGGACCTGGCTGCGCGGATTCACGAGCTTGTCCGGATAGTTCGACAGGCGATCGAAGTTCAGTCCAAAGCGCGCAAACTGCTCGCGATAAAAGTCACGCAGGCCGGCGCGGATCGTGATGTCACGGGCCGGCAGTTGCGAAGCGGGAATGGTCGTCGGATCTACTGCTACCGGAAGACACGAACCAACCAGGCAGGTCGGAAATCCTGTTTGTCCTGAGGTCGCGGTGTAGGTCGTCAACCCGTCGAGTCCGTTTACCAGATAGCCGGCCACGGCGTTGGAGCGGATCTGCGTGTAGTACATCGCATAGCCGCCACGAATAACGAGACGTGAATCGCCGCCCGGATGCCAGGCAAAACCGAGACGCGGCGCGAAGTTGTTTTTGGCGTCGGTAAGAGTCTGCCGATCGTAACGAAGTCCGGCATCGAGGGTGAAATCACGGTGCAAGTGCATGTTGTCCTGCACGAACAGCGTATTGAGCCACTGCGGCAACTCGTAGCTGCTGATGCCGAAGTTGATCGGCTGCGTGTAGTTCTGCACGTCGGCCAGGGTTAGTTGTCCAAACGGAGCCGTCGTCGTATTCCGGAACGCGAACGTGCCGAGGATGGCGGTGCCGGGCTCGCTGCCGGTGCCGCCGGAGGTATGGTGAATCACGCTGCCGCCGAACCGCAGGTAGTGCTTGCCGAGAGACCACGAGAGAGTGTCAGAGAACTGCACCTGGTGACCCCAGAGATCCGAGGCTCGCGACTGTCCAATCGTAAACGGCACCGCGCCACCGCGCGTGTAAGTTGTTGAAAGCGTCTGTGCTTCCCATAGCGTGACCGGATCGCCGTGCAAATAAGCGAAACGCGCTTCGTTCAAAAGTCTCGAATTGATGGTCGCCGTGTGATTGACCTGCGTGGTCCATGAGCGGCGCGAATAACGTCGCGCGACGCTCGGTGCATTCGTGCCACTGACAGCGTCCTGCGGATTGTCATCAGAAAATCGATCGACATTCACACGAAACATCAGGTTCTGATTTGAAGTCAACTTGTGGTCCACGCGTCCATCAAACAGAAACTGACGGTAGTGACCCGTATATGCAAGGTTGCCGTCCGCCGGCAGAACAAACGCCGGCAATGACGTCGAGAGAAACGTAGTGCGGTTCTGTCGCGTGTAGTCAGCGGTTGCAAAGAAGAACGTCCGGTCCTGGACGATTGGACCACCAATCGTGCCCGAATACTGTTGCAGCGCATCGGGAATATCGACCGGGTTGATCGCCTGCAACGTAGAGGGCGTCACGCAAGTTGGCACGGATGGCGGGCAGAAATTCTTAGTCGAAAAAGTCTCGGCCTGCCAGTCGCCGGGACGAATCATGAACAGCCCTTCGCCGTGAACGTTGTTGGTGCCCGACTTGGTGACGATGTTCAAGGCTGGTCCGGCAGTCCAGCCATATTCAGCCGAGAAGGCATTCGTGATGATCGCAATCTCCTGGATTGCGCCGAGCGGAACGGTGGCGATGGCAGTCTGTCGTCCCCAGCCTTCATCGTTGTTCGCGCCGTCGAGCGTGACAGTGGTAGTACGGCGTGAGCCCGCGCCGGTGATGAAGTAGGTCTGGTTGACGAAGAGGTCGCCGGTTCCCTTTCCCTGTCGAAACGCTGAGTTGAGCAACGGCAAGGTTGAGACTTTGCGACCGAGGATCGGTATCTCATCGATCTGTTTGCTTTGTAGCGGCAGGCCGATCTGTGGATCGGAACGCACGCCTTCCGCGGTGCCGTAAATAGTTACTTCCGCTGCCTGCGATCCGGCGAGGAGTGTCACTCTCAACGTCGCGGTTTCGCCTGAGCGCAACGTCAGGTCCTGGCGCTCTTCAGTGCCGAAGCCCTGGCGCTCAACGGTGACCTTATAAGTTCCGGTCAACGATAAGGCAGCGAAGGTGGCGCGCCCGTCACTACCCGAGACCGCCTCGTGTGAATCGCCGGTAGCGGTATTGAGCACAGTCACGCGCGCGTCGGTCACCACTGCGCCGGTCTGATCCGTGACCACGACGAGCATCGTCGCCGTGTTCGGCGACTGCGCCGCGGCGAACGTCATGAAAGCAGAGAGAAGCAGCAAGCAGGAAAGAAGACCTTTAATTTTCATTTGATCACCTGAGGCTTGGAATTCGAAGCAAGATTGTCGGCTGAAACCACAATTACTACCATTCACCGTATACTAGCCACAGATATCTATCTGGTAACCGTGTACTGATCGAAATAGCTGACGCTGTCAGTCTTCGACCAAACACCGACTTTGCCCGACACGGGCTCAGCCAGCGTGTAGTCGAGCAGGTGTTTGCCGTCGAGCGATGCCTGGAGACTTGTGCCCTGCACTGCGATCTCCAACGCGTGCCACGTGTTCATTTGCAGCGGCACGTTTTCAGTTCCCTTCTTTACGAAGCTGCGCTTGCCTTTCAGAAACGTCCAGAGCACGACGTTGTCTTCCTTGCCGTTGAAACGCACGGTCAGGTAATCGCCGTTTGGCTTCAGGTTGAAGAGGATGCCGGCGCATTGATCGAGTTGACCCGCGACGAGTTTGAATCGCATGGAGATCTTGCCATCGTGGAAATCGTCGATGTCTTTGGCAACCGCATACGGGAAATACGCGAACGCTTTCACGTTATCGATAAACTCCTCGTGACGAGAGCCATAGATCGCGCGCGCGTTCTGCGCCAGTCCGCCTGCCGGTTGACCACGCAACCACTGCCGTCCATCGACACCCAGCACCCGCGTGCCGCCATCGTCGACGATAGACCAGTTGCCGACGACGGCGAGAAACTTCGTCGAGTCGCGTCCGACTTTCTCTTTCGATAAATCGACGTGAATGGACTTTGGTTTTGACATCTTCTGCGCCGTGAGCGTACCCAGGCAAAGAATCATTGCAGCAAATAAGTAAAAGAGAGCCTTCATCTCGTTACTTCTTGTTTGTAAGCCACCAGGTGATGATCACCAGCAGTGGCCATATGAAATAAAAGATAGCGGCGGCGCGCCGTGACTCGACCGCCAATGGATAACCGGGAAAACCATCCTCAACGGATCGCTCGGGCGCGCTGAGACCGGCGAGCTGGTAGATCTGGTCCAACACCACTTCTTCAATCGTCGAGCGCTCGACCACTTTCTGCCCGCCGAGCTCGTACCAGATCTCGCCGTAGTGATCATCGCCGCTTTCGAAAAGCCCGGTGCGACTCGAGGCGGCGTAGTCAACCTCGAGCTTAGCGAGACTGCGTCGCAGTCGTTTGAGCACGTTCTGCTCGAAGTCGGTCAGACGCGGATCTTCCGGCGACAGAAACACCGTGATCTGCAACGGCTGATCGATTCGTCGCAGCAGCGTTTCATCCGGCGCCGAGAAAGAGTTCCGACGATTCTCGCTCAAGTCCCAACTGCGCCGCAGATGCGCGGCGCCCCAAACCGAACCCGCCGCGACGATCGTTAACAGCAACGTCGCCACCAGTCGCGATCTAATCATTCGGCCGGTTTGCAACCAGATTGCCGCCAGCACAAACGCCGTCACGCTGAGCAGCACGATTACCAGCAATGCATTGAGCCTGAGCAGGCCCTGTTCAAATGATCGCAGCGCGGCGGTTGGTGTATAGCTCGCCAGTTGCTTCACAAAACCACCGCGGCCGGCAGCAACAAAATCGAGTGCCCACGTGCCGACGGTGAATGCGAGCGTGACGATCGCCGCACTTGCAGCCACGTCGGTCAGCGCCGCCGCGGCCACACCCAACGCGCCACTCAAAAGTCCGCGCAGCAGATGGCCGAGCAACAAATTCAACGTCTCGGGCGCATAAAGATGACCGCCATACGAGCGCCACAGCACAATCGCGGCGAGGCCCGGCAACCACGCGATCAGCCACGCCAGCAGCAACACCAAACCCTTTGCCGCGAGTTTCGCGAGCATCGTGCCGGGAAGTTGCAGCAGCAGCTTGAGCCCGCCACTTTCTTTCTCGGTCGAGATCAAACGAATCGCGACGAATGGAAACAGCAACGTGGCCGCGAGGTCGTACGCGCCCCACGTCGGAACCAGCACGCCATCGAGCGAGTTCAAGCCTTGCGGCAGCGCGGTTGGACCACCGCTGCCGCTCATCTCCGCGTACAAACCGACTGCTGTTATGAACCCGTGGCCCACCAGCAAGCCGACAAACAGCAGCAGCAACCAGAAGGAGCGCGACGCAGAGAGTTCACGAAGTTCTTTTGCGACGAGGTGCAGGAACTTAGGTGAGCGCAAGGAAGATCTCCTCCAACCCACCGTCTGCCAGCTTTGCCTGTGCCTGGAGCTCCGCAAGAGTCCCTTCGGCCACACAACGGCCGGCATTCAATAAGACAAGGCGATCGCAAACGCGCGCCGCGTCGTTCAACTGATGAATCGAAACCAGCAGCGTCCTGCCGGTAGCGCTTTCGTTTCTCAGCAAGGTCATCACGTCTCTTGTCTGACGCAAGTCGAGGCCATCAAACGGCTCGTCCAGCAGCAGGAGCGGCTGCGGCGTCAGTAAACCGAGCGCGAGCAGCACGCGCTTGCGTTCACCTTTCGAGAGCGTCGCGAGACGAGCGCGCCGGACTTCCTCCAGTCGCAATGGACCAGCCAGCTCTGCCAGCTTTGCGGGCGTGCGGCGATAAAGTTTTTCAAAGAACGTCAGCACCCAGTGAACGGTTTGCTGCGCCCAGGGCAGGATGCCGTCTGGCATATAAAACAAGATGTCTTTGCGATCCGCTAAGGAGAGTTGCCGCTCGCGATACACCAGCGCGCCCGCATTGCTCGGCAATAATCCTGCGAGACACTCGAGCACCGTCGTCTTGCCCGCACCGTTCGGACCAATCAGTCCGAGCACCTCGCCGCTGCCGACATTGAAACTGACGTCGGACAAGACCTGTCGCGCACCAAATTGTTTTGTTAGCCTCTCAACGTTGAGAAGAGTCATGATCTATACGGAGAAGAATTTTCACGCCAAGGCGCAAAGACGCAAAGAAAAGACCTGCGGCAGCGCTTGGCGTCTTTGCGCCTTTGCGTGAAAAGTATTTCCTCGCTTAGAACTCGTACCGGTAACGCAGCGTCACGCCGCGACCTGCGCCGTCGATGCCCCAACTGATCCCGCGATACGACTTGTCGAAGATGTTTTCAAAATCGACGAACACTTCCGAACGCTCACCAAACTTGACTGCTCCGCGTACACCAACCAACCCATAGCCTGGCAGATGCGGAAACAGCGGCACGAGCGTGTTGTTGTCCACTACGCGAACGCCGTTGATCGTCGCCCCAATCGGCAACAAACGATTCTGAACCTGCGTCAGGTTTTCTCCCGTCGGGATCAGTATCCCACCGGCAGTCCCACAACCCGCGGCGGGCACGGTCGTCAACCCGCGCACACATGCGCCGCGCCGGAAGAAGTTTTGGATGTTCGCGCGTGAACGCGCAGCGCCCGTACGCCGATCCGCCAGGTCGAGTGAAGACAGACGATTCTGACGTCCCGTCATCGTCGAATAACCTTCGATGTAGAAACGTGAGCGCGGTTGATAACGCAAACTCACAAACGCGGTCGCCGGCGGAATTCCACCCTCGATGTTCGGCGGCAACCCGTTGAGCAAACTGTGCGCGCGAATGTAAGTGAAGTTCGCGTTACTGCTGATTTGATCGTTGAAACGCACACGGCCATTGAGTTCGACGCCGTTGAGGCGAGCGTCATCAAAGTTTACCCGCACGAGCACCGGCGTTGTCGGTGCGGCGGCAACAAACACGAGGCCCGCCGCATTCTGCGCGATGATCTGATCGCTGCCGAGAAACGTCCCCGAAGAACCGGGCGGCAGCACGAGCGCCTGATCGAAATAAACGTCGTTCAGCTTAGTGGTGAAGCCTGTCAGTTCAGCACCAAATCGCCGGCTCGTGTAACGAAAACTGAGGTCAAAGCTGTCGCTGTATTCCGGTTCGAGACGCGTGACTGGAATGCCGGTCGAAACGGCATCGCCGCCCGCAGTCGTGCCGATAAAACCGCCGCGAGCAGCAGCGGTTGCGGAGTCAACTTCAAAGCCGGTACCGACGAGTCCGACGATGCCGAGATCGGTGGTGTTTGGCGCCCTGAAACCGCGCGTGTACTTCGCCGCGATATCGAAGCCGCCGGTAACCCTGACGACCGTGCCGATGCGTCCCGACAACGCAGCGAAGCGTTCGCTGTCATTGGGAAAGAGCGGCTTGCCGTCTGGTCCAAGCGGAGCGTTGCTCGCGCGCGAACGGTAAGACGCGACGCTGTAACGCAACGCGCCGTTGATCTGCAAACGATCGGGAATCGCAGTGAAGCTGTTCTGTGCGAAGAAGCCGTACGAAAGATAACGCGCGCCGTCCGGAATGCGCGGCCGTGAGTTGGTAAAAGCTTTGCTGACCGGATCAAACGTAGACGCGGGCGCATTAATCTGATCGCGATAGATGTCAGCACCGATTAGCAGTGTGTCGCGATCGCCAAGCTGTTTATCGAGATAGAAGTTGAAACCCAGGACGTTGGTACGCTCGCGTTGATTCGTGATTGCGCCGGCGGGATTTCCCTGGCCGCCCTGGTTGATCCGCTCTTCGCGCTGGCCGTTGTAAGAAAACGTGAACGAGCCGTTGTCGAAGAACAAAAGGTTCTGCCGGAACAGCCGCGCGTAAAACGTGTCGGTCATCAGGTTGCGGAGGTCGGCGATATTATTGCCATCGCCACCGAGCAGCTGATCGTAGCGCTTGCCGTTGTCCTGCTGATTGCGCGCGTAACTGAAAAGCAGTTGCGTGTTTTCGTTGAGATTGATGTTGGTGCGAACGAGTCCGCCGTATTGCGTGAATCCGGTGTCCGGCAGCCGCGTGCCGAAGATGTCTGACGGCAAACCGAGAAACCGTGTGACGGCGGCGTGATAATCGAGCCCGTCCGCGGGTCTCAGGGTACTGATGCGACGCCCACTCACATTGAGCAATAGCCCGTAACGCTCGGTGCCGTAAGTCAGCAGCGTGTTACCACCGGCGCCATTCGTCGGCGAGCTGTAGAAGAGGTTGGTGTGGCCGTGAAACTGGTTGTCCGGACTACCGTAACGTGGCGCGTGCGAAATGAAGTTGACGACGCCGCCATGAACATCGGAACCGTATTGCGAGCTGTTTGGACCACGCAGGATCTCGACGGTTTCCAGGGTTGAAGGTTCAATCAAACTGAAGAACGTTCCTACACCGCCGCGCTGCGCGCTCGTTGTGTAACGCACACCATCGACATAAACCGCAACGTTCCTTCCGGTTAAGCCACGCACAAACACCGCGCTGAGCGAGGGGCTCGTGCGCTGCAAATTCACACCCGGCTCTTCATCGACAACCTGGGCCACCACTTCCGGCGCGCGTTCGATGATCTCGCGCTCGTTGATGATGTTCACCTGCGTGTCGACTTTGCGGGTGTCAGTGACGAGTCCGGCTTCGGCGGTGATAGTGACCTGTTCGGCGAGCGGCGTGAGCTCGAGGACGACGGCGACGTCGATCGTGCTTCCACCGGTAACGTGAACTGCTGAGCGATGTCGCACGAAGCCGTTACTCTCGACGCTGAGTTGATAGTCGCCGGGTTCGAGCTTCTCGAGCGTGAAGCGGCCTTCCGTGTCGGAGGTGGTGGCAGCGATCACGGCGCGCTGTGTGTTCAGCAGCGAGACGCTCGCGCTGCTCACCACCGCGCCGTCCGGATCTTTCACCGAGCCGTTGATGCGAGCCTCAGATTCCTCCGCGAGTCCCATAAAGGGCATCGCGCACGCGAGCAGACAGCACCTTAGTGCAGCAATGATTTTCTTCATAAGAGTTTAGAGAGTTGCGGACTTAAACTGCGTGGACTTTATAGGCGAGGAGAAACTACTACCAGCCGCCGTAGAGACGTTTTATTAACTGAGGACGACGACGACCTGTTCGACGAGGTGATGAACGCCGGCGAGGACTTGCGGACGGCTTTCGATGGTTATCGCAATCACGACCATCAAAGTGAGTACCAGCCACGGCACGAAACGAACGAGCGACGCGTTGCTGACGAGCAGATGTGGCTCCGCGGCGGCGAGCTCAACCAGACGTCTGACACGACCTTTGACTCCCGGCAAATCGTCACTGGCTGCGAGAAATCCCGAAACCGACGCCGGCAATATCTGCCGCTGCCCTTTCGGAATCATACGCGCGATCCGCACCAACGCAGATGCGAGGTTCAAAGCCACTGCCGAACTCTTCTGCGCGGCGTACTCATCTGCCGCTGACTCTGACGCTTCACTCCACGCCCGATCGAGCGAGCGACCACACGGAATAATCAACAACGCTGCGCGACTGACGCGCATGACCGAGCGTTTGAAATTGTCGCCCGCAGCAAGATGCCCATACTCGTGCGCGAGTGCCGCGCCGAGCTCTTCGTGACTGAGCGACTCAAAGACGTGATTCGCGATAAACAGTCGCGGACGAATCGCGCCCACGACGGCGATGATCGGAAACGAATGTTGCAGCACAAAAGTCGGAACCGTGATCGTTTCGAGCTCGATGCGAGTTGACGCCGCCTGCCACTCTTTCAACAACGAGCGCGTCGCGAGCCACGAACGGAGTCCACGCCAGATCGCGAGGCCGACACCAATTGCCGAAAGCGTCGCCAGTAATCCGAGTTTCCAACTGACAAATTCGTCGGTCGCATGCGGCTCGTAAGCGAGGTACGACGGAATCATGAATACGACGACGGCGATAATTGCGAGCACCGGCGGCCCAATGCGCATCACGAAGAGGATCTCCGCGCGGGTACGCGCCGAACAACGCCGCAGCAACGGCCGGCAAAGACGGCCGAAGCCCGTTGCGAGCATCGTGGCGCTGGCGTTGATCGTCAGCAGCAGCGCAAGGACGAGGGTGATTCCGAGAAACGTGTACATTTAACTCTTCCGGCGCAGTTCTCGTTTCTTTTCCTGGACCAGGCGATCGAGCTCGTCGAGCAGCTCGCGATCTCGTTCGCTGATCGTGTCGACAATACAGGCCAGCACTGGTTCAACTTCATCCGCGCCGTGACCGAGCAGTCCATCGACAACGTCCTCTTTAATGCCGCGATCGAGATCTTCGCGCGACACGACCGGTGCGTACAAGAACGCGCGGCCATCCTTGCGACGCTCGAGCAGTTTCTTTTTGAAGAGCCGGTCGAGCGTGGTCATCAGGGTGGTGTAAGCGATCTGCTCGTTGAAGTTGCGATGAATGTCGCGCACGCTTACTTCACCGAGGCGCCAGGTCTCTTCCATCACCTGGCGTTCCAGCTTACCGAGAGCGAAACAGGCGATTTCGCGCGGCCGGCGAAATCCACGCAGCAGAAATCGAGAGGTTTTCATGGCCACGCATTGTAACCACAGATTACACAGATCTCCAGCCACAGATTAAACAGATCGGTTCGGAGATCCGTGTAATCCGTGGCTGAACACGTCATTTGGTACCGCAGGCGGTTCGCGCTATTATGAGTGGTTTTCGTCTAGCGCAAATTTTCGTCTGTATGCCTGAAGAAGCCATTCAAGTTAAGGGAGCCCGCGTTAACAACCTCAAGAACATCTCGTTCTCTGTCCCTATCAATAAGATGACTGTAGTCACGGGGGTGAGCGGGTCGGGCAAGTCTTCACTCGCGTTCGACACGATCTACGCCGAAGGACAGCGCCGCTACGTCGAATCGCTCTCGGCGTACGCGCGGCAGTTTCTCGAACGGATGGACAAGCCCGACGTCGATGAGATCCTGGGTATCGCGCCCGCCATTGCCATTCGCCAGAAGAATTCGACGCGCAATCCCCGTTCGACGGTCGGCACGCAGACGGAGATTTACGACTACCTCCGACTGCTCTTTGCACGCGTAGGCGAGACCTTTTGCCGGGTTTGCGGCAGGCTGGTGACGCGCGACTCGCCGGATTCCATCGCGGATGAAGTGCTGACGAAGGTGGACGAGGGCACACGGTTTTACGTGCTCTTCCCGGCGGCGGCCGGCTTGAGTGAGCCGGAAAAGAAGCCTGCACGAAAGAAAGCGCCGTCATCGCGTCAGTGGCTGACGGCCCACCTGATGAGCCTCATGCAACGAGGCTTCACGCGTCTTTATGTCGCTGGACAAACTATTGATCTGAAATCGCCTGACGACTACACGCGCGATGATTTCAAGGACGTTTACGTGCTCGTCGACCGTCTGGTCGCGAGACCTGATGTTCGTCAACGCCTCGTCGATTCACTCGAGATCTGTTTTCAGGAAGGACACGGCACCGCCCTCATCGAAAGCGCCGAGCCGGAGCCGAAACGACTCTGGTTCTCCGAACGTTTCGAGTGCAAATACGACCACACGGTCTACGCGACTCCTGAACCGCGACTCTTCAGTTTCAACAACCCTTTCGGCGCGTGTCCCACGTGTCAGGGGTTCGGCAACACGATCGGGCTCGATCTCAATCTCGTAATTCCCAATCCCGGACTGTCATTGAAAGACGGCGCCATCGAGCCCTGGACCAAGCCGCAACACGAGTGGGCCATGCAGGAGCTGAAACAGTTCTGCCGCACGGAAAAGATCTCGATAACGGCGCCGTTCAATCAACTCTCGCGCTCCGATCAGCAGGCGATTATCGAAGGTCGCGACGATTGGGCCGGCGTGCGCGGCTTCTTCGACTGGATGGAGACGAAGAAGTACAAGCTGCACGTGCGCGTGTTCCTCTCGAAGTATCGCGGCTACACGCTGTGTCCGGATTGTGGCGGCGGCCGTCTGCGCCAGGAAGCGCGCGACGTAAAAGTCAGCGGCAAAACACTGCCGGAGATCTGCTCCCTGTCGATCAGAGATGCGGACGCGTTCTTCGACACCCTCGAGCTTTCGACTGAGCAGACTGCGATCGCGGAAAGAATATTGTTCGAGGTGCGACGCCGTTTGCGATTCCTGGTTGAAGTCGGTCTCGACTACCTGACTCTCGATCGGCTCGCCTCGACGCTTTCCGGTGGCGAAGCCCAACGCATTCAGCTCGCGACGAATCTCGGTTCGTCGCTCGTCGGCGCGCTTTACGTGCTCGACGAACCCTCGATCGGTCTGCACCCGCGCGACAACGATCGTCTGATTCGCTTGCTCAAAAACCTGCGCGACATCGGCAACACAGTACTCGTCGTCGAACACGACGCGGAGATGATGCGCTCCGCCGATCATATCCTCGATATCGGTCCGGCCGCGGGAGAACTTGGCGGCCGCGTGATGTACGAAGGTGACTTTAAAGGACTACTCGCCGACGAATCATCGCTTACGGCGCGCTACTTACGCGGCGACGCCGAGATCAAAGAGCCGCGACAACGTCGCACCATGCAAAAGCGGCGACTCACGATCCAGGGCGCCGCCGAACACAATCTCAAAGCGATCGACGTCGAGATTCCGCTCGACATGCTCGTCTGCATCACGGGCGTGAGCGGCTCGGGAAAGTCGACGTTGATTCACGATTGCATTTACGCCGGAATGAAGAAACAACGCGGCGATTGGCAGGGAAATGTCGGCGCTTTCCAGCGGCTGGAAGGCGGGAATCTTGTCGATGACGTGATCCTCGTCGATCAGTCGCCGATCGGGCGCACGCCACGCTCGAATCCCGTCACGTACATCAAGGTGTACGACGCGATTCGCGAGGTCTTTTCGTCAACGCGCGAAGCGCAGGCGCGCGGCTTCGATCCGTCGCACTTCTCTTTCAATCTTCCCGGTGGACGCTGTGAGGTTTGCCAGGGCGACGGCACGGTGACGGTCGAGATGCAGTTTCTCGCAGACGTCGAGCTGGTGTGCGAAGAATGTAAGGGCACGCGCTTCAAGCAACAGATTCTCGACATTCGTTATCGCGGCAAGAACGTTCATGAAGTGCTCAGCATGACCGTGCGGGAAGCGATCACGTTCTTTCGCGAAGTGCCGAAGATCACGAACCGGCTGCGCGTGCTGGATGACGTCGGTCTCGGTTACCTGCGTTTGGGCCAGTCAGCCACCACTCTTTCCGGCGGCGAGGCACAACGAATCAAGCTCGCCGCGCACTTGCTCAAGCGCACGGGCGCGAAGACACTCTACATCTTCGACGAGCCAACGACTGGTCTGCACTTCGACGATATCAACAAATTGCTCGCAGCGTTTCGCGCACTGATTGACGCCGGCGGTTCGTTACTGGTAATCGAACACAATCTCGACGTGATTAAGACTGCCGATCACATCATTGATCTCGGCGCCGAAGGTGGCGACGCCGGCGGCTACGTCGTCGGCATCGGCACGCCGGAAGAAATAATGAGGATTCCCGAGTCGTACACTGGTAGATTTCTCCACGACTACCTTGCGAAATCAAACGGCCACGCCAAATAGAATTCCGCTGCGACGGCGTTTACTTTACGTCGCGCTCATCTACGCAATATTCCTGATCCTGCTCTTGTCGGTTGAGGTGATCACGCGCCTCGCGTTTCCGCGCGTTGAGAGTCTTGAACTCTTTGTCGCGACGCCGCAACAGCAGATGCAGGTTGCGAGTCCCGAGCAGTCGTCGATCTTTGAAGGCGATCCGTTGTTGCTCTGGCGGTTGAAACCAAACCTGGACCATGCGATCTGGGATTTCACCGTGGTCTCAACGAATGCGCAGCACTTTCGCGCGGACTATCCGATCGGCCGCAAACCCGCGGGCACGTTTCGAATCGTTTGTCTCGGCGACTCGGTGACGTTTGGTTATCGCGTGCCGCCGGTTTGGCCGGATAAACCGAGGGATTACGACCCGGAATGGCAGCCGTTTCCGATGCTGCTCGAGAAGGAGCTGCGGAAGGCGAATCCGAATCGACAGATCGAAGTGTTTCCGATGGCGGTGCCGGGTTACACCACGCACCAGGGACTCGCGTGGCTGCGGCGCGATATTGACTACCTGCAACCGGACATGGTGATCGCGAGTTTTGGTTGGAACGATGCGAGTGCGAGTGATGCGCCGGATCGTCAGGCGATCGATACGCGCTGGTTTCCGGTGACGATTCGCTGGCTGATCGATCACAGCCAGGCGTTTGCACATGCGACGCGCTGGCTGCGTTCGCGCAGTAAACCGGTGGCGCAAGTGAAAGTGGCGCCAGTGCCGGTGCCGCGTGTTTCGGAGAGTGAGTACCTCGACAACTTTACGGCGATCGTGAATCTGGCGCGTTCGCGTAACGCTGCGATGATCGTGATTGGCGCGCCGTATCGCGACAGCACGACCAATCCTCCCGAAGCGCAGTTGATGACAAGTTATCGCGCGGCGTTGAAGTCGGCGATGCAACAGAGTCAGACGCCTTATCTCGAGATACTCGAGTTGACGGAAGCCGCGGGCAGCGTCAACCAGGGATTCTTCGGTGAGTTGATTCACCCGAATCACATTGGTCATCGATTGATGGCGCACGAGCTTTTCAAACTCATGTCGGAGCGTCACTTGCTAAACGATTTGAACGTTCCTGTTTTTGTTCCCTAATCAAACTGATGGATCAATAAAGAACCAGAAAACAGAACAAGTCAGGAAGAGGGGCTTGCCCCCGCTGCTACAGGTGAGTTCGACGAGCGGGGGCAAGCCCCTCTTCCTGACTTGTTCTATCTACGATCGTTTTTTCCTCTTAAGGTATATTGGTAATGGAGGATTGAAAATGTCTTTAAGCAAACAGATCGTTTCGGATCTGACGGCGGCGATGAAGGCGCAGGACGCGAGCCGTACATCTACCTTGCGAATGGTGAAAGCGGCGATGATGAACCGCCAGATCGAAAAAGGCTCCGAGCTCGATGACGACGACATGCAGAAACTGCTGCGCTCACTCGTGAAGCAGCGGCGCGACTCGGTCGAGCAGTACGAAAAAGCCGGACGCCAGGAACTGGTCGATAAAGAAAAAGCAGAGATCGAAGTGATCGAAACTTACCTGCCGCAAGCCGCCTCGCAGGCAGAGATCGAACAAGCCGTCGCGGCAGCCATCGCCGAAACCGGCGCGAACTCCATCAAGGACATGGGCAAGGTGATGAAAGCGACCCAGGCCGCTCTCACCGGCAAAAACGCCGATGGCAGGCTGGTCAGTGAGGTCGTTAAAGCAAAGCTGAACTCCTAGGAACTCACAGCCACGCGGTTGCTTGAGTCCCCATGTTTACGTATAATTCACAGCTTGCTCGAAGGCACGGGTTCTTGTCCGGTGGGTTTCGCGCCCACTTTTTCTTTTGGGGCGAGAACCGCGAAGATGGTAATGGCGAACGAATCGATTGCAGCAAAGGTTCAGGAACTGGCTGAACGGGTGGCAATCGATCATGGCCTCGAGCTGGTTCACACCGAAGTAGCCGGCCCCGAGAACAAGCCGATTGTTCGTATCTTCATTGATAAGCCGAACGGTGTAACCCACGAAGATTGCTCGGAAATGAGCACTCATCTGGGGACGATTCTGGATGTAGAAGACTTCATCCATGCTTCCTACACTTTGGAAGTATCGTCGCCCGGTCTCGAAAGAGGTTTGTATAAACGCGCTGATTTCGAGCGTTTCGCCGGCAGCAACGCCAAGTTTAAAACCCGGCAACCCATCGCGGGACAGCGCAATTTCCGAGGTCGTTTGCTGGGAGTGGATGGCAACGACGTGCTTTTTGACGATCGAACTAACGGGCAGGTGCGGGTTCCTCTGGAGTTGATTACGAAGGCGAATTTGGAGGTTGACGTAAGCGAGGATCTGCGCCGCACTTGAGGGTACTAGCTTAGCGACGGATTACACACAGATGAGTTCATCGATAGCACAAAACATCGAGGCACTTTGCCAGGAGCAGGGCATCGATAGAGATCTGGTCATCGAAGCGATGAAAGAAGCCGTTCGCGCGGCGGCCAAGAAGCAGTTTCGTTCCGGAGAAGACATTCAGGTGGACTGGAATGCAGAAACCGGCATCGAGCTCTCGGCTTCGAAAGTTGTTGTGGACGAGGTTGAGAACCCGGCCACCGAACTCTCTATCGTAGAAGCACGCGAGCTCGCCGGCGACGAAGTCGAGCTGGGCGATGCGCTGCTGCTGCCGCTACCGATGGAAGAACTGGGCCGCATCGCCGCGCAAACAGCCAAGCAAATCCTGTTTCAGAAAGTGCGCGACGCTGTTCGCAGCAACGTCTATGAGCAGTACATCGACAAGATCGGCGACCTCGTCAACGGATACGTCAAGCGCTTTGAACGCGGCAACATCATCGTCGATCTCGGTAATCTGGAAGCGATTCTGCCGCGCTCGCAACAGTCGCGTGGCGAGCAGTGGAACCAGGGCGAGCGAATTCGTGTAGTCATCAACAACGTGTCCAAGGAATCAAAAGGACCCCAGGTCGAAGTTTCACGCACTTCTCCGGAACTGCTGTTGCGGTTATTCGAGATGGAAGTGCCTGAAATCTACGACGGCACGGTCGTGATCAAGTCAGCCGTTCGCGAACCGGGCGAGCGCGCCAAGATTGCCGTGATGTCAAACGAACGTGACGTCGATCCCGTCGGCGCTTGCGTCGGTATGAAAGGCTCCCGCGTGCAGGCGATTATCCGCGAACTGCGCGGCGAGAAGATCGACATCATCGAATGGTCTGACGAGCCCTCAGTCTTCGCCGCCAACGCACTTTCACCGGCCAAAGTTAACCAGGTCAGAATCACCGACATCGAGAATCGCCAGATGGAGGTCATCGTCAACGAAGACCAACTCTCGCTCGCGATCGGCAAGCGCGGTCAGAACGTGCGCCTCGCTACGAAACTGGTGGGCTGGAACATCGATATCCGCAGCGAAGAAGAGATCAAACGCGAAGTCACCGAGCAGATGGGTGCGCTCATTGCTTCGGGCGAAGCGGTGCCGCTGTCAGTTATTGAAGGCGTCACGGCGCAACAGGCCGAAGCGCTCGCCGAGCACGACATCAACGACATCGACGCATTGGCGCAAACCAACGTCGACGATCTCGTCGAGTTCCTCGACCTGAGTTTAGACGAAGCCGAGGTAATCCTGAGCGCTGCGCAGGCGGTAGTCGCCCTACGCGATAAGAGTTTAGGTGAGGGCGAAGACACACCCGAAGAGGCGCATGCAGTCTCGGCTGAGTTTGACGAATCGATTGACGAAGAAGTCCAGCCGTCTCGGGCAATGACGAATGAAGGTTACGACGAAGCCGTTGAGAACGGTGTGCCCTACGGGGCCGAATCCAAAATCAGTGGCTGGGAATCGGCTGATCCCGTGTCGTTGACAGAAGTCGAGCCAGTATCGGCTGACGAGATCGCTTTACAGGAACCTGGTCGCGATTTGCGACCTGACACGATTACGCCATCTCCTGACATAACCTCCTCGGGTGTCGAAGCCTTCGAACACGTCGGGGAAACGATTGAGGAAGTGATGGCGGAAGAAGACTTTGCTTCAGACGGCGACGCCGAAGAAGCAGCAGAATCGGCTCCCGCAGTTTCGGAAGAGGCTGCATCAAGCGGGAGCGTGAACGACGATGAGAACCAGTGATGCAGCCTCATAGTTACAACACAAATGCGGTCTCTTCGGGCCGTTTGTGTTGCCCGCTTTGCCCCTACTGTCACGCGCCGCATCTCTGATCGACGCTTGAAGGTGGTTGGGCAGCGGTTCCCAATCACTTTTAGGTCGGTAAGACGCAGGCAAAAGCGTCGAGAAGGAGTGCATGACAGTTTCCTCGAAAGTTCGTATTTACGATCTCGCCAAAGAATTAAAGCTCGACACCAAGCGACTCATTGAAGAGGTCCGTCGCGAAGGTGTAGACGTCAGCGTCCCCTCCAACTCGGTCTCCAAAGAGCTGGCTGAGAAGATTCGGAATAAGTACTTCCCGAAGAAGGAAGCCACCATCAAGCGCGCGGTGAAAGTGGTCAAACGCGCTGTGGTTCCGGAAGCGCCGGTAGTGGAAGCTGACGAGCTCGAAGATCATGAACCGGAACCGGCGGCGCCGCCTCCGGCAGTGGCTGCGGAACCGGACGAAGCGCCGGCTACGACGCCTCCGCCTGCTGCTCCGGTCAAGCAACCGGTAACACGGCTGGTCAAGAAGATGGCGCCCACAGTGCAGGCCGAAGCGCCTGCGCCGGTCGAAGAAGTGACCGAGCCGCCCGTGGTTGAAACAACTCCGGCGGCGATTGAACCACCCGTAATTGAGCCAACTATGACCGTGCCGGAAGTCGTGGCGCCGACCAATGGCGTGGAAGTGAGAATGCCGGCTCCACCACCACCGGCTGCCGTTCCACCGCCTTCGCGACAAGTCAGAGTTTTGCGTCCGACCGCAGCCGCTCTGAATGCCGGCATCCGGCCGGGCGAACGTGCTCCAGCGCCGCCGCCACCGCCGACAATCACACCGAAGGAACGCGTCGATAATAGGACCAGTCGTGTTAGAGAGCGTCCTTCGTTGCCGCGATCGGAACGGTTGGGAACACCAGGCGAGACAGCCACGCCGCAAACCACTTACATTCCACCGCCTGACGCCGGTCGGCGTCGTTCGCGACGTGCCAGCCCGCGTGGCGGCAGGAAAGTTGAAGGTCAGCGCGGAAGGTTTGATAGGGGTGATTTCATTCCACCGCCGAAAGCACTTTCGCTTGAAGACCGTATCGCCGGCCGCATGGAGACTTCCGTCTCCGGCGAGCTGAAATCAGTGCGCCTGATTGAAGGGTCCACAGTTAAAGAATTCGCGGAGAAGCTCGGAATCAAACCGAAAGACGTCGTCACGCTGCTCTTGCAGCGCGGCGTCTTTGCTACCATCAATCAACCGCTCATGGACGACGTCGCTGCCGATCTCGGCAAGCGTTTCGGTTACAACGTTTCGTTTGTGCCGTTTGAGGAGATGGTCGCGGAAGAAGAGTTTGAGGAACTGATCGCGGCCGACGCAGACGACGTGGAACTACCACGCGCGCCTGTGGTCACGGTCATGGGCCACGTCGATCACGGTAAGACGTCGCTCCTCGATGGTATCCGCACTACTGATGTCGCCGCCGGCGAAGCAGGCGGCATCACGCAACACATCGGCGCGTACAGCGTGCAGGTTCCGAGTCCGGATAGTCCGGGCGAAACTCGTCGTGTTGTGTTCCTCGATACACCGGGTCACGAGGCGTTCACGATGATGCGTGCGCGCGGCGCGAAGGCGACTGACATCGTCGTACTCGTAGTCGCGGCTGACGACGGCGTGATGCCACAGACGATCGAAGCGATCGAGCACTCGCGTGCTGCGAACGTTCCGATCATTGTCGCCATCAACAAGATCGACAAACCCGACGCAAATCCCGATCGCGTGAAACAGGAATTGGCCCAGCAGGGCTTGTCGCCGCTCGAGTGGGGCGGCGAGACCGAAATGGTCGCGGTCTCGGCGAAGAAGCGAGAGAATCTCGACACGTTGCTCGAAACGATTCTGTTGACTTCAGACATTCTGAACCTGCGCGCCAGTCCGACGCGTCTCGCGTCAGGCGTCGTGCTGGAAGCAAAACTCGATCGCGGGCGTGGCGCCGTGGCCACGGTGCTGGTCCAACAGGGAACGCTCAAGATTCACGAGCCGTTTATCGTGGGCCAGATCTCCGGCAAGGTCCGCGCGATGTTCAACGATCGTGGTGAACCGATCACCGAGGCAGGGCCGGCAACCCCGGTCGAAGTGCTGGGATTGCAGGGCGTGCCGCAGGCGGGCGAGAGTTTACAGGTCGTGTCTGACATCACGAAGGCACAGTCGATCTCGCAACATCGACAGATGCTGAGTCGCCAGGCAACCTTGCTCCAGACGACCAAGCGCGGTATCGAAGCGCTGGGTGAGAGTGAAGTCAAGGAACTGCTGGTCATCATCAAGGCCGACGTACAGGGTTCGGTCGAGGTGTTGAAATCGACGCTGCAAAAACTGTCTACGGATCGAGTGAAGGTGAAAGTCATTCGCTCGGGTGTGGGTGCAATTACGGAGTCGGACGTGCTGCTTGGTTCAGCAACGCAGGCGGGCTCGTCATCTTCGGCCGTGGTGATCATCGGCTTCAACGTGCGGCCTGAAGCACGCGCGGCGGACGTCGCGAAGCAGGAGTCGGTCGATATTCGTCTGCACTCGATCATCTACAAGGTCGAAGAGGAAATTCGCGCGGCGATGATCGGCATGCTCGAGGCGATCGAGAAGGAGCGCATCCTCGGCAAGGCTTCGGTCCGAGAAGTGTTCCGCGTTCCACGCGCGGGCACGGTGGCCGGCAGCATGGTGATCGATGGAACGATCCGTCGCAATGCGCGTGCGCGCCTGATTCGCGATGGCGTGGTGTCATGGGAAGGTAATATCGCTTCCCTGCGCCGTTTCAAGGATGACGTTTCCGAAGTACGCGAAGGGTTCGAGTGCGGTATCAGTCTGGAAAACTTCAACGACTTGAAAGTCGGAGACCAGATTGAGGCCTACATCGTCGAGCGGGTCGCGGCGACGGAGTTATAAGCAGCACGGCAATGCACCGGAGTGAAAGAACAGCTGACACTCTCAAGGAAGAGATTGCTCAGATTGTTGGATACGAGCTGGAAGATCCGCGACTGACGTCGGTGACGGTTACCGATGTTCGACTGTCGGCTGACAAACGCGCGGTGCGTGTTTACGTGACCGTGGCCGGCGACGAAGCGGAGCACAAAGCAGCGCTCGCGGCTTTGAAGCACGCCGCGCCGTACGTGCGAAAACAGCTCGGACTCTCGCTTAATCTTCCGCGCACGCCTGAGATTCATTTCGTGCGCGACCGCGTGGAAGAAGAAGGCGAACGCGTCGATCAACTGCTACACGAGATCGAGCGAGATTGGGAAAGCAAAGGAAAGGAAGAGGTTTAGCTGGAGGATGAGACTTTAATAACGCCTAGGGCATATAAAAGGCTCATCCTGAATTCTGAGAATTATGCTTAGTCAAGTAGTCGAGCTGATCGAGGCAAAACGCCGGTTTGCGATCACCTCGCACATTCGCCCCGATGGTGACAGTTTAGGATCGTCACTTGGTCTTTACTGGTTACTGCGCGCACTCGATAAAGACGTCGAAGTGATCATGCGCGATCCAGTCCCACACGCTTACCAGCAACTCCCCGGCGCCGGAGATGTGCGCGTTACTCCGTCAGTCGATCCTTCTTACAACGCTGTGTTCGTGATCGAGTGTTCTGACATTACCCGTCCCGGTCTGGCCGATCTCGATAAACAGTTTGTCGTCAACATCGATCATCATTCGAC
>Ga0070699_100001154_pt1 | contig 24512 bp, 37 predicted proteins | sample KBSK1503metaG_FD_65473 | JGI IMG/M metagenome (GOLD analysis project Ga0070699, IMG submission 65473) | Corn, switchgrass and miscanthus rhizosphere microbial communities from Kellogg Biological Station, Michigan, USA - KBS K1-50-3 metaG | ecosystem: Host-associated > Plants > Roots >...
CATGCGCCCGTCCGAGATGCGCACCATGTCGCGCACGCCCGCTTGCACCAGCTTTTTCGGGATCGGGAGCATGCCCCATTCCGGCATGCCGGGCCCGCCCTTGGGACCGGCATTCTTGAGCACGACGACGTGGTCCGGCGTGGCGGCGAGGTCATCGCGCTCGATCTCGCGCGCCATGTGGTTGTAGTCCTCGAAGGCGAGCGCGGGTCCGCGATGCTTGAGGAACCGCTGATCCGCCGCCGCCGGCTTCATCACGCAGCCGCGCGGCGCGAGGTTGCCGGTGAGGACGGCGGTTGCGCCTTCCGCGTAGATCGGATCGTCGAGCGAACGAATGACGTCGCGCAAATAGACTTCCGCGCCGGCGATGTTTTCGGCGAGCGTCTTGCCCGTCACCGTCATTGAGGAGAGATCAAGCCGGTCCTTCAGTTCCAGCATCAGCGCGCGCAAACCGCCGGCGTAGAAGAAATCCTCCATCAGGTATTTCCCCGAAGGTCGGACGTTGGCGAGCACCGGGATCTCGCGCGAAATCTGGTCGAAGCGCTGCATGTCGAGCGCAATGCCGGCGCGGCGCGCCATCGCGATCACGTGGATGATGGCATTGGTCGAGCCGCCCATCGCCATATGGACCTTGATGGCGTCGTCGAAGGCCGCGGGGGTGAGGATCCGGTCGAGGGTGAGACCCTCCCACACCATGTCGACGATGCGGCGGCCGGCGGCGGCGCACATGCGCGGATGGCTCGAATCGGCCGCCGGGATCGAGGACGCGCCCGGGAGCGTCAGGCCGAGCGCTTCGGCGATCGCCATCATGGTCGCGGCCGTACCCATGACCATGCAGGTGCCGAACGAGCGGGCAATGCCGCCTTCCATCTCGTTCCATTGCGCTTCGTGATGAGGCCTGCGCGCTTCTCGGTCCAGTATTTCCAGACGTCGGAACCTGATCCCAGGTACTCGCCGCGCCAATTGCCACGCAGCATCGGGCCCGCCGGCACGTAGATCGCCGGTATGCCCATGCTGATGGCGCCCATGACCAGCCCGGGCGTGGTCTTGTCGCATCCGCCCAGCAGCACCGCGCCATCGATCGGATGGCTGCGCAGAAGCTCTTCCGCCTCCATCGCCAGAAAATTGCGATAGAGCATGGTCGAGGGCTTGACGAACGGCTCCGCCAACGACATCGCCGGCAGCTCGATCGGAAAGCCGCCGGCTTGCAGCACGCCGCGCTTGACGTCCTCCGCCCGCGCCCGCAGGTGCGCGTGACAGGCGTTGATCTCGCTCCAGGTATTGACGATGCCGATGACGGGTCTGCCGGCCCAGTCGGCGGCGTCATAACCGAACTGGCGCAGCCGCGAGCGGTGCCCGAACGAGCGCAGATCGTTAACGCCGAGCCAGCGGTGGCTGCGCAAATCTTCGGAACGCTTACGGTTCATCGACACGGCCCGGGGCACGCTTCGCCTATTCCAGGCTCACGCCGCCTTCCTTGATCACCTTGGCCCATTTGTCGGTTTCCGCGGCGACGAGCTTTCCGAAGTCGGCCGGACTGCCCGGGACCAGCATGCCGCCGAGCTCCGCGAGGCGAGCCTTGACCTTCGGGTCGGCCAACCCGGCGTTGATCTCCTTGTTGAGCTTGTCGATGATCTCGGGCGGGGTGCCCTTCGGCACGCCCATCCCGTAAAAGGCGCTGGCCTCGTAACCCGGCACCGTCTCGGCCACCGTCGGAACATCGGGCAGCGCCTCCGACCGTGTCGCCGTCGTCACCGCGAGCGCGCGCAGCTTGCCGGCACGAATGTGCGGCAGCGACGGCGGCATGTTGTCGAAAATCACTTGCACCGTGCCGGCGATCAGGTCGGTAAGCGCCGGCGCCGAGCCCTTGTAGGGAATATTGGTCATCTCGACGCCAGCCATCATCTTGAACAGCTCGCCCGAGAGATGGACCGAGGTGCCGTTGCCCGAGGTCGCCCAATTGATCTTGCCCGGATTGGCCTTGGCATAAGCGATGAACTCAGCAACCGTCTTGGCCGGCACCGACGGATTGACTTCCATCACGTTCGGCACCCGCATGATGCCGGCAACCGGCGCGATATCGCGGATGAAGTTGAAGGACAGCTTGGGATAGAGCGTTGCATTGATCGCATTCGCCGGATTGACCAGCAGCAGCGTGTAGCCGTCGGGCGGTGAATGAATCGCGGCTTCGGTGCCGATGTTGTTGCCCGCGCCCGGCTTGTTCTCGATGATGAACTGCTGCCCCAGCCGTTCCGACAGCCATTGCGCCATGATGCGCGCCGTGATGTCCGTGCCCCCGCCGGGGGTATAGGTCACGATCCAACGCACCGGCCGGGTCGGGTAGTCGAGCGCAGAGGCGGTGCCGATCCCGCCCCACGTGAGGGCGGCCAGACACGCGGCGAAACCGCGGGCAAAATTCACGCTTGGGATCATGGCGCTTGCCTCCTCTCGCCGGTTTTTGGTGGCGAATGATCCCGCCGTCGCGGTCCCATTCGCGAACTTGCGCGCGAAGGTACGCGGCATCGACGCCCTCGCACAAGGGCGTTGGGCGATCGCCCTTGTTCGAGAAGCCGCACGATTTGCGCGCGCGACTCGCTTCGCCTCGCGCCATTGCCTGGGGATGCATCAATCAACCAAGCTTGCCGAGACCTTCACCGCTCCCTTTAGGTGCTTCTTAACCATTCCGCTTAGGCGCTCCTTAACCATTCCGAGTTAACCATAGTGGATATCCGCTCGGGGGTAACACTCACAGCCAAATGTCCGGCCACGAGGCCGAAACCTTTCGCTGCTGCGCGTGTTTTGTTGGGCGGGATGTGTTTACAGGGGATGCCCAATGACTGTGGCCTACTCCCAGACGGGATGGGCCGCCGCCTCGCCTGCTCGGGCAGCGGCGACCGAAACTTTCTCGGATGAACTGTTAATCCGGCGGATCGCCAACGGCGATCAGCTTGCCATGCGGACGCTTTTTGCGCGGCATCGCCTGGCGATCTACCGCTGGCTGCTGCGTCTGGTGGGCGACGAAACCCTCGCCGACGACCTCTTGAGCGATGTCTTCCTCGACGTCTGGCGCAAGGCTGGCTCCTTCGAGAGGCGCTCTTCGGTTTCGACTTGGCTGCTGGCCATCGCGCGCCACAAGGCGCTCTCCGCACGCCGCCGCCGCACGGACGTTGAACTCAACGCCGAACTTGCGTCCACGGTCGCAGACCCTGCGGACAACCCGGAGCTTGTCCTACAGAAGAAGAACCGAGAAGAACTGCTGCGCCATTCCTTGGCTCGGCTATCGCCGGAGCACGGCGAGGTCATCGACCTCACCTACTATCATGGCAAATCCATCAAGGAGGTCGCCGAGATCATCGGCATCAACGAGGCCACGGTGAAGTCGCGCACCTTCTACGCGCGCAAGAGGCTCGCGCAGCTGGTCGCATCTGCGATGTGAACGCGTGCTCGTTTGCGGCGATTTGGATCGCTGCTCGCGTGATCGCTCATATAGTTGCCGGGGCCGTCGTCGCCCTCGGTGAGCCGCGGTAGACGTTTCAGTGCGGCCGCAAGGTCCAACCATCCGCAACACACGTCCATGTGCGCCTTTGTGCACGACGTTTCGAAATTGGTAGGCGTTGCGGATAGTTGTGGAAATTCAGCGTCGCCAGGCGATATTTGGTCGGAGTGGCAGGATTTGAACCTGCGACCCCCCTCGTCCCGAACGAGGTCCCTCGGTCGCGAACCGTTGCAGAATCAGAGATTTTTGTCACGTTCGTCGCTGATTGTTCACATTCGGTTCGCCTGAAGCTGTGGCCGAAGCTGTGGCCAGATAGCAGATTTCGAGGCCGTTTTTAGAAACTGGTCTACGAGTCGAGGCTCCTGTCTGGCCACACGGCCGGGAAACGCCAAGGCATAGGGCGTAAAAAGCGTTCCGCGCAACTTCGCCCTCTCACGGCGAAAACATGGGGCGAGCTCCTAGAGGGGAATCCAATGAAATCAAGTGCTTATCTGGGAATAGATCCGAAACGGCCCTATTGACCAAAGACCGACGCAAGATCGTGGTGCGAGCGTCCGGTCGCGTGGTGCCGTTGCGCGGCTCGCGGGTGCGCGCGTAGGCTGGCGCTGGCGCGGCTAGGCTGATCACCGAAAGCCCGGACCTGCCCGGGTTGCCGCGCCGGTTCATTCGCAGGGCACTGAGACAGGCCGTGCCATGCAGCGCTCGCTGCTCGATCAGCTCATCGAGCTGACCAAATTGGACTATCCGGACGACTATGTGCGCTTTGGTCACCTCGCATGCGCCATCGAGGGGGAAGCCGTCCTAGATGAAGCGGTGCGCAGGCGCCTTCGAGTGCATGGGCGCTATGATCTCGCGGCGTTCTCGCCCAGGCTGGGACATGAAGTCTCCGAGAGCAGGGCGCTCTGCAAGAAGTTTGTCGAGCATTTTGCTGATGTTTTTCGCAACCAAATGGTCGGGAGAACCAAGGACAGTCGCGAAACGAAGCCACTAGAGCCTGCCCTGATCAGGCCAGAAGCGCTTCGCTTTGACCCTGACGAGCTGGTACTCGACAAGGTAGCGCTCACTATCGTGGACGTGCGGGTCGAGGCTGCGCCGGCGCAGCCGAGCCCATCTGTGGCTGCACCCGTCCCCAGACCGGTCGTGAGTGGGTTGCGCGGCGGGCGGCCCCCTGAATTTGACTATGACGCCATCACGGGGGTCATCAAAGATTGCGCGACCAACGGTGTTGAGGAATTTCTCGACCGCTTCGCCGAGCGGGTTCGGGAGGAATGCGGACTGCGACGTCCGCCTATCAGAACGCCGAAATCGCGCACCCAGATGAGGAAAATCTGTCGGCCGATTTGGGACGCCGAGCGGGCCAAGAGCAACCAAAACTAATTTCGACCCTTTCCGACCGTTTCAGACCATTTCCGACCAAGCAGTCCCCTTTTTTCAGCACGGAGGGCACCCACCTGCGTGCAGTCGTTTGCCACCGTTTTACGTGATGGCTCGCAATGTCTGCCAGTGAAGATTTCACAACCGTTCCTATAGACGAGCGCGACTGGACGCCCCAGGAGTGGCGCATCCGCAAGCACATCAGCAAATCGACCCATCTCAAAATGAAAAAAGCCGGCCTCGACCTCGAGACTGACGCCAATGAGCTCGAGAGCCTGATCAGGGGCCTCACCGACCACCTCACCGAGGCTGAAAAACGCATCTATGAGATCGAGCAGGAACTCACGGCGCGCGCAGAGGCGGAGGCCGAAGCTGAATCCCTCCTCAAACAGGCGGGAGCAGCGCACCTCAACACAACCCTAACGCCCTAGTTGGCCCGGGCGTCGCTCGAATTGGGCGGCGCTTTTTCCACATTGAGGAGATACCACGATGAATGCGCAGGATCGCGCGGCGGTCATTGCCACTGTCGTCACTCAGATCATTTTCAGCTCACCGACGCCGCGTGACCTGCGCGCGCGGGTCGAGGCTCTGCTGCGTGACGAGCTTCACGACATGCGTCGCGAGCTGATCGAGGAAATTCGTACGCGCTTGTACGAGTAGCGTGAGCTGTTGGCGCTTTGTACCGGCAGCAGAAACCGAGGAAAAACTATGGAACGGAAGACATCTAAAGCACGCACTACCGAACAAGTCCTAAAAGAACAGGAGGGGCAAGCGAAAGCCACAAGAGAAAACGCTGTGGTGAAGGTGGGCAGCACCGCTCTCATCGCCGACGGCTCTAATCCCTGGATTGAGGTGTCCGCCGAGCTGGACAAGTTCGTCGGCGCGCCGTTCGTCCGCTTCAGCAAACAAGGTGAGTTCGAGATCTCCGATACCGAGACGATCCCAGCGAGTACCCGCTGCATCGCGCACGCCGACGAGATCATGTTCGGCTGGCGCAAGTGGTCGGACAACAAGGTGGTCGAGACCCGCATGGGCCGTGTTGCTGATCGCTACGTTCCAGCCCAGCGCAAAGACCTAGGTGATACCGATGAGAGCCAATGGGAAATGCAGGATGACGACACCCGTCGTGACCCTACCCGTCGTGACCCTTGGCAATTCTGCGCAACGGTGCCGCTCACCCGCGCTACGACGCGGCCAGGGGACCTTGTCGTCGATCCGGCGGCCGGATCCTTCGTTGTCCTGCACGCCGCGCGCGAGCTCCGGCGCGATTTCATCGGCTGTGACGTTGCCTACAAGCCGGCTGCAGTCGAGACGTCACCGCGGGCGCGTGAGCTCGAGCGCTCCTCATGTCAGCTATGTCAGCTATAGATGTCACGCGCTGGCGCTTTGGCGATGTCGCCAAACGTCTGCTCGGTGGGCGGACATCATACGGGCCGCCGCCGAATTGGGCTTACTGGCGCGCGCCGCAGCTGATCGACGCGATCGATATTCCGACTGTTGGTGTTGGTGCCAAGGAGCGCGTAGACGTTCTCGCAATCCGCACCTGGATCACTACACACCAGCCGCAGCACGCCGTCATCGAGCGCGGTCAAGCGATGCCGAAGCAGGGCGGCTCATCTGGATTCAAATGTGGCCGCGCAGTAGGCGCAATCGAAGCGGTGATCGCATGCTGCGGCATCCCGCTAACAATTGTCGAGCCATCAACGTGGAAGAAATTCCATCAGTTGCGCGGCGGTGTCAAGGAAGGCAGCCGCCAGCGCGCGCTACAGCTATTCCCGACTGCACAGGCACTACTCACCCGTAAGCGAGATCATGGCCGCGCCGACGCGGCGATAATCGCGCTGGCGGCGGGTGCACCAATAAAACCGAACCTACTGAAATCGTCATGAGGTTGGCTGATCGCGAGAACAGTTATGCTTGAACACGCCACTTCAGCAGCGCGATTCGATCGGCGCATTGGCGCTGTGCATACGGTGCACCGTGATATTGAGACACGCGGCCTGCTGCCGCTCAGCAAAGTCGGTGTTCATCGCTATGCCGCCGATGCCAGGACTGAAATTTTGTGCTGCGCCTACACCGTCGACAACGAACCGGTGAAGTTGTGGACGCCGGACGATGCCGTTCCGGCAGAATTCCGCGAAGCCGCTGCAAACCCCAATTGGCTTGCGGTCGCCCACAATGCAGCTTTCGAAATGACGATTGAGGAGCTGTTGCTGGCACCGCGTTATGGCTGGCCGCTGATCCCGGTAGAGCGACAGCGTTGCACGTTGGCGATGGCATCGGCATTAGCCCTGCCCGGCAAGCTCGAGAGGGTGGCTGACGTCCTCGAGCTCTCCCGCCGTAAAGACGTTGCTGGACATCGGCTGATGCAAATGATGAGCAAGCCGCGCCGGGCACACAAGGACGAAGATCCAAATCAGATCTACTGGTTTAACGATCAGGAGCGGCTGCAGCGTCTCTACGACTACTGCAAGGCTGACGTCGAGGTTGAGCGCGAGCTCTATGCGCACCTTCAGCCGCTGTCAACAACTGAGCAAATAATCTGGGAGCTAGACGCACGCGTCAATGCACGCGGCTTCTGTCTTGATCAGCAGCTTGCTGCCGCTGCGAAGAAACTGGCCGCTGCAGCCGCGCCCGAGATCGATGCCGAGCTCGCCGAAGTTACCAGCGGCGCCGTCACCGCCGTTAACCAGATCGCTCGGCTACAGACTTGGCTGCAGGCGCAGGGCTGTGCAGTCGATAGCCTCGACAAGAAGTCAGTTGCGGCTCTGCTCAAGACTGACCTGCTGCCCAACGTGCAGCGCGTGCTCGAGCTGCGTCAGAACGGCGGCCAGGCGGCGATCAAGAAGGTTGCTGCATTGCTCAACCGCGTTGGCAGCGATGGTCGCGTGCGTGGCTCTTTCCAGTACCACAAGGCCTCGACTGGACGTTGGGCTGGATCGGGACCGCAGCCACAAAATTTGAAGAAGCCGGAAACTGATGATGTTGCCGCCGCGATTACTGCGGTCTCAACCGGCGATTACGATTATGTGCGCAGCCTTTATCCACGCGTGCTATCGCTGCTCGGCGATCTCAGCCGCAGCCTCGTTTGTGCGGCTCCCGGCCACGTACTGATCGGCGCCGACTTCGGTGCGATCGAATCGCGCACGCTGGCCTGGGTTGCCGGCGAGGATTGGAAGCTTGAAGCCTATCGCAGATACGACGCAACACGCGATCCGCGAGACGAACCGTACTGCGTTCTTGCCGGACGGATGCTGCATCTACCGGAAGGCACCGTTATCCCCGGGAGTCGGGAACGCGCCTTCGGCAAAATCGGCGATCTGGCGTGCGGCTATCAAGGAGGCGAGAACGCAATCGAAAAGTTTGCGCCCGGCATATTCAGCAAGCAAGAGCGGGAGCGGATCAAGACCGAATGGCGGGCTGCCCACCCCGCTATCTGCAAATTCTGGTACGCGATCGATCGTGCCGCTTGGACTGCCGTGCAGGAGCGCGGTCGCGTAGTGAATTGCGGCCGTGTTGCATTTAAGTGCTCAGGTAACTTCCTGCTGTTGAAACTGCCAAGCGGCCGCAAGCTCGCTTATCCCTTTGCCCGCCCCAAGCTGCTCGATCCTCAGCACGGCGCGGTGGTGTTTGCCGACAGCTCCGATGGGCAATTCCGTGACTGCCGCAATGGTAATGGCGCTTATGGTGGAGTGTGGACAGAAAACATTGTCTCCGGAATTGCCCGTGATCTGTTGGCTGAAGCAATGCTTCGGATCGAGACGACCGGCTACTGGATCGCATTGCATGTGCATGACGAACTCGTGTGTGAGGTGCCTGTTGGTTTCGGCAGTACCGATGAATTCACCCGCCTGATGACGCAGCGGCCAAGCTGGGCACTGGATCTGCCGATTGCAGCCAATGCCTGGACCGGCTCGCGCTACTGCAAGTGAAAGGAGCCGTTCTGTTTTGTTCGGCTGACAACCGATCTGCCGCAGATTCACCCACAAACATGGAGGCACCAATGGTGCTGTTAGCATCTAGTTACGATCAGTCGCGCTTCCTGAAGGCGGCTGATCTTCAGCGCGAGAAGAAATTCCGCATCAAAGCCGTCAGCGAAGAAATGGTCGGCACCGAAAAGCAGGAGAAGAAGCTCGTCGTCTGGTTCACCAACGACGAGCGCGGTCTGGTATTGAACAAAACCAATAACCGCACGATCCGCGGCGCTTTCGGCGATGCGGTGGACGGCTGGACTGGTAAGATCATCATCGTCTTTCCAACGATGGTGGATATGCGTGGCAAGCTGACGCCGGCGCTGCGCGTGCGGATCCCGCCGCCAAAGCAGGCGGCAACAACTGCTCCAACTGCGGCTGCTCCACCGCCGCAGCAAGCGGCAACGGCTGCTCCGGTAGAAACGACTCCGCCGCCGCAGCAAGCGACCACATCTGCTCCGGCTGCAACGACTCCGCCTCCTAAGCCGGCACCTTCCGGCAACGGAGCTGCAGCAGCCATGCCGCAAACTGCTGCAGCGGCAGTTGTCGATCCGGACCTCGAGGATGATCCGGTGAAGCCGCTGCACCAGGATCTCGACGATGAGATCCCTTTTTGACTTTCACAAGCGGACAGCCGACCTGTGACGGCCGGCTGCCCAACAACCTCGGAGCCGCAGTCGGGTTTGAAGCAACGGCCGCGGCTCCGATCGGGGGTTTTTACCATGCCCAAGCCGACGACGCATCAGGGCAATCTGGCCAAGCTGCCGCGCGCCCTGATACCGCTAATCGAGCGTAAGCAGTGGTGCGTGTGGCGCTGGACGCAGAGGCCGGACGGATCCTGGCAGAAGCCGCCCTATATCGCGACGCAGCCGGACCGCCACGCCAGCACCAGCGATGCCAACACGTGGATCGATTACGCCACGGCCTTGGCCGCGGTGCAGGCCGGGCACGCTGACGGCCTATCCTACGTGTTGACTGCTGATGATTCCTGTGCCGCCATCGATCTCGACCACTGCCGTGACGAGCTCGGCGGCATCGACATATGGGCGCAGCTGTTTCTCGAGCGCGGCCGCAACACCTACAGTGAGGTGACACCGAGCGGCACTGGTTGCCGGATCTGGAGACTAGCGAGCGGCGAGAAACTGCACCGCAAATTCGATCTGATGATCGACGGCAAGCCAATTGCTGCCGAGTTGTTCCGGCGCACCAACAAAGCGCTCACTATTACCGGCTTGAAGCTCGACTCCATCCGTGAGCTCGCCAGTATCGATTCCATACTGGATTGGGCGGTGATCTGGGGCGAGCGTCGTAAAGCAGCAGCGGCTCAAGCTGAACCGGCTAGCATCAGCTTCAACGGCGGCGGCAATGGCTACAGTGTCGAACAAATTGAACAGATGGTGCGGGAAGGAGCGCCGGCGGGAGCCAATCGCAGCGATCTATTTCACGCAATCGTCGGCCATTACATCGGCTGCGGGTGGGATATAGAGCGGATTTGTGAACACCTGCAGCAGTTCTCGGACGGGATCGGCAGTAAATACCTAGCCGAGGGCCGGCTGGCTGCGGAGATTGCACGCAGCGCCCGCAAATACGGCGCTGTTGCTTTGCCGTCGTTCGACAACGCCGGCTGGACCGGCAACTGGCAAGCGCCGCAGTCGGAAACAGCAACGCCCGTTTCATTCGAGTCTGAGCCGCCGGAACATGCGCATCAGAATTCTCCGGCAGATCCCTCGCCACAGGAACCACAGCAGCAACAGAAGCAGGACTCGGAGCTTTGCGACGATCCCGATCTGCTCGACGACCATGACCTGGACGAGATCGAAGATCTCAAACCGGCTTCGGAGCTACCGCCGATGTACGCCCACGGCGATCCGGATCCGCGGCCGCTCAAAAACTGGCTGGTGAAGGGGGCTGATCCCTGCCTGCGGCCATGGCCTGCTCTCCGGCCAGTGGGGCACTTACAAGAGCTTCGTCGCGCTCGAGCTCGCCACCACGCTGATGACGGCGCAGCCATTCCTGGGCGGCATGATCAAACGCCAGTGCGGCGTGCTGTTCCTGGCCGCCGAAGGCGCCGATGAGATGCGGCTGCGCATCAACGCGGCAGTACGCGAAAAATGCGGAGACATGCCACGGGCACCGTTCCGCTGGTACGAGACGGCGCCGGTACTGCTGCACAAGGGTGCAGTGGAGAAGCTGGTGGCCATGGCTCGGCAGGCAGAGGCTTCGCTGATTGCTGAATTCGGGCTGCCGCTCGGTCTCATCATCATTGACACCATCGTGGTGAGTGCCGGTTATCCGCAGCCTGGAGCCGAGAGCGATCCCGCGGTCACCCAGACGGTGATGAACGTGCTTAAGGAGGTGGCGCGGCAGCTCAACTGCTTCGTGCTAGGTGTAGATCACTACGGCAAAGACGTTGCTGCTGGCACCCGCGGCAGCTCGGCCAAGGAAGCTTCCGCTGATCTAGTGCTGGCCTGTCTGGGCGATCGCGAGCAGAGCGGTAGCGTTACCAATACACGGCTGGCGGTGCGCAAGTGCCGCGGCGGTCCGCAGGGGCAGGAATTCTATTTCGCCGTCCGCAGAGTTGAGGATCCCTTTCCGGATGAGGACGGTGATCCGATCACCACGCTAGTGATCGACTGGGTAGTTACGCCGGCGGCAGCAGCTACGCCTCAGGATCCGTGGGCGAAGCCTAATCGGCAGGACCAGCGTGCAGCGGCCTTACGGCTGAAAAGGGTGCTGATGGCGATTCTGGCTGAGCAGGGGGTTGAGTTACCAATCCCGCCGGATGGACCGATCGTGCGAATGGTGGATCAAAAGTTCGTTCGAAAGGCCTTTTATGCTTGTACCCCGACTGACGAAGGTACACCCGAGCGGAAAGGGCACTTCCGGCGACAGAAGTTTCTTCGGGCGCTCGCTTGGGCTGAAGACGAACAGTTGATTGCCGTTACAGAGATCGACGGCGTGACCTATCTGCGGCTGACACGTCCCGCCGAAGAAGAAAGTGAAAATTAACCGTCTCACTTCTCGGCCGTCTATAGGGGGAGAAGTGAGACGCCCAAGTGAGACGCTTGAAAACAACTGAAATTGCTGAGGTTTAAGACCGTCTCACTTCCGCGTCTCACTTCTCGCATATAAGACGAAGAGAGAAGTGAGACTTCCCAGGCTTTGCCGTACTGTACAGTAAGTACAGCATAGCCTAGATGCGGTAATGGGCCCTGCGCCGAGCGAGCGGTGAAGGTTCCCTGATAGATGATGAAACGGGGTCCCGACGTTGAGTCGGCCCTAAGCATCTGGAGACGGAGAACAGCCATGGAGCATTATGCCGGAATCGACGTGTCATTAGAACGATCGAGCGTTTGCGTTGTCGATGCACAGGGAAAGATTGTGAAGGAGGCGAAGGTCGCGAGTGATACTCAAGCTTTGGTTGCTTTCTTCGTGGCGCTTGGCTTTGCGGTGAAACGGACTGGGCTTGAGGCAGGGCCATTGTCGCAGTGGCTGCATGCTGGGTTGAAGCGAGCAGGTTTCGAAACCGTTCTGCTGGAAACGCGACATGTGAAGGCAGCGCTGTCGGCGATGACGGTGAAAACCGACCGCAAGGATGCGCGTGGGCTTGCCCAGCTGATGCGGATGGGATGGTTCCGTCCGGTGCACGCCAAATCGATGGGATCGCAGGAGATACGGGCGCTTGCTGGTTGCGCGCAAGCAGCTTCTTGGGCGGCTTATTGACGTGGAATTGAGCATTCGGGGCATCTTGCGCGATCAACCTCGGCGTTCGCGAAATCTGGATGGTAGGAGAGATCGAAGAGGCGGACCGGGCATACCGTCCCAGCCCTCCGACCCTTTGACTAATGAACCAGATGCAAGCCTGCCGCCTATCGGTCAGCAATCTGTCGAGTTCGGCCTTGGTCGAGGCGGTGGCGCGACCATTTCATCGGGCAACCGCCGTCTGTTGGGCCGCGTAGATGTGCACTCGTTGGACGTAGCAGCCGGATGATGGGTGTCGAAAGCGAGCCGAGGCCGACGCCAGTCGGATTGCAGCAACCCGACAGTCGCTCGCATTTGTCAAGCGTCGCTGCATCATGCAATTCTTCCCCGAACAGCACGTAACCGCCTTCTTATACACGTCGAGAGCAGCAGCGTAGAGGATGAGCGCGTCCTTCACGACCTCAGAGTGAACGGAAAGACCATCACGCTTCTACACCGTGACGAACTGCTGGCCGGATCCGTTGAGAAAAGCTCGCGCATCAGAGAAATCGAGTTCTTCGAACTCGCCGACGTGGACGACGTCGGTGCGATCGGTTGGCGCGCTCATCACGACTTCGTACGCAGCCTGCCGGCAAATCTGGATGTGCGTGGCCTACGCGCTCGCATCGGCGACCTATCCAACCTGTTCGAGGACTCCTACGAGGAAACGCTTTTTATGGGCACTCTGTGAGGCAGTGTCATGAACGCCGGCCGAGGATTGATTTGAGGATGTCCTTTAGCACACGCGTCCAAGGATGCCGCCGCACTTCTTTGCGCGTCGGTTTCAGGCTATCCATAGCCTCCCTGCGCTTCAGGCTATCCATAGCCTCCCTATACCGTTTCAAGTCCGCGCTTGATGGTTCGGGGAACTGACCGGTGACTGGTTGCATCTACGATCCTCCATGGTCATAACCCGACCCTAAAATAGCTTCCATACCAAGACGATCGATATCAACCCGACAAATAGGCCGGCTGCTATCCGGTCAATTTGCTGCTCAAACTCAAGTTCCTTCCGAGCTTTCATGTCAAATCGGGCGCGGCGCTCCAGCTCTTCCCGTTGCCGCCGCATTTCTCTTGCTTCATGGTGATGCGGGTTAAACCGGATCGAACTCCTTGCTCGACGCCCGCCCCATATCGGCATTGTAGCCTCGAGGGCAACGGAACTCCAGATAGCTGCCGGGAATGCTAGCGAACCAAACGTCATGCCAGCCTCGTCACTGATGCGGCATGTCACGCACCTGGAGAATGCAGAATGTGGAAAGATCCGTGGTGGGAGTCACTGAACGATGATCAGCGGCGGGAATTCGAAAGGCGGCCGCGCCGGTTGCTGCTCGTCGCGTTTCTCGCCAATCCGGTTTCGGCGTTGGTGATCTGGTTGCTGCTATCATTCGTGGTAGTGAGATGATTATGTAGTGGGCGCTCAAGGGCCACACTGCAGCAAACCCGGCCCGACCGATTTTTTCCTGCTAGCCCGGCGCTCCTTTCCTGGATTAGCGGTCCCCGCGGTCGGGGCGACATCGGCTTAGTGGACGTGCTTGCCAATCGCGAGTATCTCCCAATACGTGTAGGGCTGCGGGTGATCCTTTTTGGGATCTGTGTGCGCAATTAGCAAGACGAACCCGCCAATGAAGACTCCAATGAAAATACAGCCACCCAGGAACTCCGATAGCGCGTCGATGAATCTATCCATGCGTGGCATCCTTCATTTAGACAGCACTTTGACGATATGTGCTTTGGCAAGATCAGCATTAGGGTAGTTGTGCTCAATTATCCATACGAACAGGCCAGCACCGACAGCAACGACGACAGCGAAACCGACGAACTCACATGCTGCATCGATAAATCTCGAGAACATGTTAGCCTCCGTTACACCAGATGCATGAGCATCCAGCGATCTCGAACCCGCAACGCAGTCTGTACAAACTTGTCTAATTCGCGGATTTTCTTCTCCCATTGCTCTTGAGACAGTGATGCTGAGTTTCGCAGATCATCCAAACGCTGACGAGCTCCACCGGCCATCAAAGCCATGCCTTCGACTTTACGTTCGTCCATCATGCTGACCCTCAAAAGTCGCTCATGGGAGACTGAAAATTCCTGTAGTCCGACAGCGGCCCGAGCACGTTGACGAAGGCGTCGTATAGAATCTCTCCAGGCTTCACGTCGATGCTCACCTGGACCCCGCTGGGGTCTTTCATGGGACCGATGAGCGGCGAGGATGCCGCCTCGCTGAATGTGAGCGTACCGCGGATGAGGTCGGTGATGTTTATCGAAACCTGCACGGCGTGTCCGGTTGGAGCGGCGAGGAAGTAGCCAGCCGAGAGCCCGTATCGCCCGCTCATATAGGACACGTTGAAAAGGCCGCCGCCCTCGGGCGGACCTGCGCCAATCGTCAACGAGAATCCCCTGCCCTTGTTGGAGTAGTCGGTCGCCGGACTGACAAAAACCAGCGTCTTGCCCGGGCGGCCAAAGGCGAAGGCCTTGCCCCATTGTCTCCCGATTGACACCTTGGCGCCGTCGGGCAGTTTAGCCAATAAGTCGCGCACGTAAGTCTCAAGCGGGTCTCTGCCACGGCTTGCGAGCTTTTCATTGTGTCCGTCGGAGAGGCGCCCCCCAGGACTCGGCTCCCAATCGCGTCGAGCGGCTGGCGGAGAGCGCCGTGCGAAGAGGCCCGGTTTCGGTGGATCCGATTTCGCATCTTGGAGCCCTCTCCCCGGCGAGCAGGATGGCGGCCAGGTCGGATGTGTGTCTGTCAACATCGCCGTAGGGATCCTTCTGGCGATTAAACGTCGAATAGCGCTTCTTCGTCGACTGTCTGTCCGCACTGGAATTTTCTCCTCCGGACGCCGGCTTGCCCATCGCGAATGCGGCACGATACTGCGTTCCAAAGAAGGCGACGCCCGAGCCGGCGACACGCAATGCATCGCGCCGACTGATTGCTGCGGCGGGGTCCAACACGGTTTCGAGATCCAAAGTCATCGGGAAGCTATCCAGAGATAGAGCACGAGTTTGGTCGGAGCACCCAGAGACAGATCTGCGGAACCCGTCGCCTTCCAGATCCCGCAGGGATTTCCGTTCCAGACCAGGTCGGAGTGCTGCGGCCGCAGATCAAGTCCCGGAGCGACCGCACAAACGCGCCCGAACAGAAGCGGTCCGAGCGATCCCGTCGTTAGCTCCTGGGGCGGCGTGATGGATACGCAGATTGGGCCGCTTCCGGTCCCGACGTACTCGAGGTTGGCGCCGCGCAGGAGAGCGCGTCGGTCGGGCATTGCTGTTTGAGCTATCGCGAACTCGGCCTTGAGCGACCCGTCGCCCGGCTCAATCTTGATCGTTTCTTGGCAAGTGACCGACACAACCGAAAGGCGCTGCGTGCGGCGCCACTTCGCCAATTCCTCGGACACGCGGGCAAGCCAAACTCCCCCCTCGTCCAGCAACCGGCCTTTCTCAAGCTTTCCGAGGGGAATGTCGATCCCATATAGTCTGATCCCCGTCTCGATGACCGAGAGGCGCTCAGCGAGAGCTTGGAGATTCGCGGCGAAGAGGGCCTTCACGGCCCTAAGGCGCTCGTCATAGTTTAGCTCGGAATTCATCCGGCAGTGCTCTGCGATCTGCAGCCACGCCAGTTGGCGGCTGATCTGAGCCCGGTATAGCCGGAATTTCTCGTCTTTGGTGAGGTACGCCTCCTTGCGGCACGCGATTGCGAGCTTGGCAGTGAGTTGGGCGATCGCGACCTCGGAGTTTGCGAGGGTTTCATGCCAGGTGGCGAGCTCGATCCCGCTGCGGTACTGCATCGTCTGGGTAGCGGCTTGGCCCACCTGGTCCTTGAGGGTGTTCGCCACATTCTTCGTGATGAAGGCGTTCTTTGCGACGTTGTCGCCGACGACCGCGTCCGAAAGGAGGCCGGAATAGCGGCATTTGGAGGTTCTTTCAGCATCTCTTGCGGAATGCCCCGCTGCTTCTGCGCATGAACCAGCGCCTCTTCCAGCCCTGTCCTCTCATCGGCCGCTTCCTGCCAAGGCAGCTTGTAGAGGCCCGCTTCAATCTCCTGCATGTGGACCGCGTCCAGTCTGACGAATTCCTCGCCCTTGAACCTCGTCTCGTTGCGGTGGCGCGCGAGTTCGCCGTACCGGGTCCGCAGCAATAGGCACGTTGCGAAAGCTTCGCCGCTTCGTCGAGGTTCGCTTCGATCTGCCTTTCGCTGAAGCGGTCATCGGGCTTTACATCGGCATGGTCGAGCGTCTCGAGGTCGGGGACGAACGCCTGATGTCCGTCGTACGTGTAGCACGCGCCAGCAGCCGGTTGGTTCGCCGGATCCGGGCTTTGGACGGCCGTCTTCAGCGCCGCGGCATCGTTGCGGATGCCCGCTAAGTCAAGGTCGTAGCGCTCTGCGAAGGCGGACTTGATCGTGCTGGTTTGGTCGGAGTTGAGCATGATGTCTTCCGTTGTTGAGACAACGAAGCCCGCCGGGCATCCCCGGCGGGCACGGATAGGCCTTACTGGCAAGTGACCTCGTATTCAGCGTAGCCGCACTTGTTGCCGGGGACGTCGCGCATCTTGACCATCAGAGGCTTGCCATTGGCGCCCTTGTCGCGGCAGATGCGGGCCGCCTCTTTCTCCGCGATGTAGCAATAGGCGTACGCCTCAGACGCCGGGCACTGGCCCTTCCAGGGTTCCCAATATTCTCCCGAGCACAGGCGGAAGGTCTGTGCGTTTGCGCCGGTGCTGAACAGGACGGCGGCTGCCGCGGCGACGAGGATGCTGTACTGCTTCATTTCAGGTCTCCCTGTTCGCCCGCGGAGCGACTGCCGCGGTTCCTGAAGGCTCTAGTCTGACGTATCGCGCGGGATCTGTCCCGGATGCGGACGTCCGCGGACACACATCCGCGGACAGAGGCCGGATATGATTGGCTGATGGTTTGCTGCCCGCTGGGCCAACTTCGGTTGGCTTCCGCAGATCTTGATCGCGCGCTTGATGAGCGGATCCCGATACATGATGACAAATTAAAACCCTAATTTGGGTATTTGTCAATACCCTGACTAGGGTCACCAATTTCCAACCCCAAAATGGGTATAAAGAGGAATGGATGAAATAGATCCAAAGCAATTCGGATCCCTGGTGAAGCAGGCCCGCCTGCATCGGCACTGGAGCCAGGAAAAGCTTGCACAAATGGCCGACAGCGATCAGTCGACGGTTCAGCGCGTAGAGGTCGGCAAATGGAAGCGCGTGCCCAGCGACCTGCCCCGCATCCTTCATACTCTCCAGATGATCTATCCTGGCAGCTTGCTCAGACCGGGAACCGTGCTTTCGGTGCCGCACGTGATGGTCCCCAGCAATAGTACCGCGGATTCATCAATTATGGTTTACGGAATGGCCCAGGGAGACTCAGGAACTCCTATTTTGAGCGCAGAACCAATCGAAGTAGTCGCTCGCCCCGCCTTCCTGGAAGGTGTCAAAGACGCTTATGGCGTTCGGATAACTGGCGAAAGCATGATTCCGGCTTTTCGTCCAGGAGATATCGCGTTTGTACACCCACACCTCGTTCCGCTACCAGAAGTTGACGAAGTGGTTTTGCAAAAAGATGATCACGGCACTCGTTATGGCCTGATCAAGACATTCATGGGCAAAACCAATTTGCATTGGAAATTGCGTCAATGGCAGCCAAAAAAGGACTTCGGGCTACCGATAGCCGACTGGCCGATCTGCCATGTGGTGGTCGCCCGCAATCACCGGCGGTGAATTTTTTTGATGTGATCTACCCAAATTAGGGTGGACTGAATACCCAAATCAGGGTAATGTGCGTCCAGCATTTCGGGAGGTTCTCAAATGACCAACAAACGCGCTGCGATTCTCGCTGAAGCCGACGCGCTTGAAATCGCCGGGCGCCAAGCCTTCGCCGACCTGATCGCAGAAATGAACCGCCATCGTGCCCTCGACATTTCGGCACGGCTGTGGCCACCGTCCGAGCGCTGCAAAACAATAGAGATCGCAGAGCAGTTTCAGCAGCCGTTCCTTGCTCTCAAACAAAGCTTTGGTCAGCAGGCTGTTATCCAGTTCTCGGAGGGATCGCGCTATAGCTGACACAAGATCGCATCATTGCGACTGGCGACCTCACATGAGTCTTGCCGGGGAGACAGTTTCCATAAATGCAGTCGCACTTAACATGGCGGCGCGCAGGTTCCGATTGCATCTTTCCATTGTCGATTCAAAGACATCACACAAAGTTAGTTTGGTCGCGACCTGTGTTGGCATCAGGGTTGCTCTTGAGTTTGACGCCGATCAACCAAGGCTGACATCCGGAGGAAGTCATGACTTTGCGTCGCACGCTTTCTAACCTCGTGAGCGCAACCGCACTCTCGGTCGTTGTTGCGGGAAGTGCTGCCGCGCTGCCCGGTGGAGGGTCGGCTCCCACGCCGCGCGCCGCGCCCGTCGTCGCTCCGAAGCCCATGCCCGCACTGGCACCGCGGCCGGCTGCTCCAGTCGTCGCTCCGAAGCTCACACCGACCCCGGCGCCGCGAACCAATGAAATCAAACTGGCCCCCCAGCCCCAACAGCCGGCCAAGGCGCCACAACCGAGCCATGCGGGTGGCAATTCGATCCCAGAGCGTCCATCCCCGCCAGCGCCACCGCCGCCACATCAGAAGGGGTGGGATCCATTGAACCCTGGAATCGAAACCGGTCCCCCACCGCGGCAACCAAAGGCGTCGGAGCTGCTACGAGGTGCGCCTCATGCAAAGGACCTAATTACGCCGGAGAGCATCAAACCAAAGCCGACTGTTCCCGTGCTCGAGAACTATCGAGAGCCGATTGTTAAGCCGGGGTGCGGCATGACCTGCCCGTCCCCGCTCGATGGTCCGTGGACGGACCTGCCGCATCCCAGCGAAGCGGGTTTTCCGAGAAGCCCAAACATGGCGCCTCCTGGCACGCCGGGTTCGAGCGTTCAGCCCGGACCAGGACTTCTTCGGTAATGGCTTGAGCAGTGCCCGGCAGCTTCTCTAGATCGGATTTCTGGTCGACTGGGCGCAGCGGTACAAGAATGGACCGAGAAGACGCTCCAGCCGCTCGAGCGGGTGCACAATGCCGGCACGCACCTGCTCGGGCTTGCGGCAGGCCTTCACAGCTTGGTGGTTCCGGCGAGTTCGAGTTCCGCAAGATCGAGCGCGGTTGTCCGCAAAGCAACAGCGAATAGTGGAGTCCGATACCCGGATTTATTAGGGGGACCTAGCTGTTACACTCCTCCATGTTCAAACGGAGAGGCAAAATGTTTCCGATAGCACAAATAGTGAGATGTCCAACCTGCATGGGCCGGAAGCTGGCAATTTGTCGGGCTTGCAAAGGAAATGGCCTGCGAAAAATGTGCAGGAAAAGCAAAAGTTCGATGCTGGAACTGCGAAGGCGACGGTTACATCGGTATCTAAAAGAATACGAGGGCTGCGCCAGTGGACAACTTCTGTCGCAATTTATCCCATCCTTTTAGTATTGGGGACACTTCACGGAAACGCCACTGGGATATCAACAAACCGCTAGGGAAAGAACAGGGTCACACCGGAGATCACCATGTGGGCTGAACCGGGTCTGATTTCGCTCGTTGCTAAGAATGATGCGCGCGCGCATATGCGGGAAGAATACCTCAAGAAACTCTCGCGCAGCATGGACACCATGCGGCTCACGAGCCACCGCGCCCGGCGCGGCCGGCCCCCGACTGGACAATGCGCCTCATCAACACGCTGTTGGTCATCATCATCGCCTACCTCGCGTGGCCGATTTGGGTGGTCGGAGGCCTGCTGATCCTCGGGCCCCTGGCGCATCCATGAATACACCACAGCTGCTGAGCATCGCCTACCTGCTGGCCCTTTCCAGCGCGAGCATGGCCGCGTCGATCGACCCGAACGACATCCGCGTCATCGATGGCGATACGATCCGGGTCTACCATCAGCAACCGAACGTGCGCCTCGTCGGTTTCAACGCCCCGGAGACGCGGAAAGCACAGTGCGAGCCCGAACGCGAGCTGGGCGCCAGAGCAACACGACGGCTGCGCGATCTGATCCGCGATGGCAATCTCGACTTCGAGTTTGTCGCCTGCTCATGCCCGCCGGGATCGGAAGGAACGCAGGCTTGCAACTACGGGCGACGCTGCGGAACCCTCAAGGCCAACGGCCGCGACGTCGGCGGCATCCTCATCGCCGAAGATCTCGCCGTGCAGTTCCAGTGCGGGCCGACGCATTGTTCGAAAACGCCGCGCCCCTGGTGCAACCCATGAAAAAACCCGCCACGCTGATCCGCATTTGGGAAGGCATACCGACCATCTACCTCGACGGCAGTGGCGGGATCGCGTGATGGTACGTCCACCCCAAAATAAGGACGGCGAAACCGCTTTCATGGAGCGCGGTGACCATCCCGGAAACCTCAATCGCAATCAGAGGCTCGATCCGCACCACCGCAGCCGCCGGGCATGTTGGCGGTCGCATGTTAGTTAGCACAGGGGATGAACATGAAGCCGGTTACGTTTGTTACACTTCTGCTTGGGGGAGCAGGCAGCCATCGCGTAATGCTGAAAAAATCTGCCGCCCGCCACCACAACTATGGGTGGCAATTACTACCCTAAACCGACGCCTATTGGGCGGGCGACGCGCACCTTCAGCCAGCTTGCCAGCGCCTACACACGGCGGTAACATCGCCGCAATCTGCTCGGTAAACCACAGGATAGAGTCGAGAACGACCAAAGATGCGACCCAAGATCACCCGCGAAATCCTGCAGGTTGCCTCCGCCACTGGCTCCGCGCAACCGGAGATTTAGTCACCCACAATTCCGCGTCGTGAGGCCCTGTAAATGCCCGCCGCCAACACCACGGCAACCGACCGCAAGCCCAGCCCGCGCACCCCTTACGCGGTGCGCACGCCGACCGCTCGAGCCAAGCTGACCAACGGCACGCGCGGCATGGTGCTGCCGGGCATCGACCAGCGCAGTGCGATTGCGCGCCGCTATCGCGACGTCATCTGCGCGATCATCGCTGACCTTGGTGGCGAAAGTCGCTTGTCGGAAGCGCGCCTGCAGTTGATCCGCCGCTTCAGCGCGCTCGTGGTGCAAGCAGAAACGATGGAAGCGGCGCTGGTTGATGGGAAGCCGTTCGACAGCAGCGCGCACGCGCACATTTCATCCACTCTCGTGCGCCTTGCGGCACGTGTCGGCCTCAACCGTGTGCCCAAGAACGTGACGCCATCCCTGCACGACTATCTCGAGAGCAAAGTCGCTGAGACGGAGGCCGCGCATGAGTAGGGCGCTGGCATTGACTGATCAACAAATGCAGGTGGTGCAACGCGCCGCGCAGCAAGTGCCGGTCGATTATCGGCAAGATTTCCTCGTCGGCGTTGCTGATGATTTGATGCAGCATGATCAGATCACTGATGACAATGTGTTCGCTGCGGCCCAGCGTATGCGCAAGCGTTTTGGGCGCGCGCCATGACGCTGCTCGAGGCAATGGCCGACCGAAACTTGTTTGCTCCATGGTTCCGCGACTCTACCACTTGGGCTGCGTGGCGCGCGTTTATTGCGGCGCTGTTCGCGTTACCCATGACGCCCGAGCAGCTTACCATCTATCAGCAGTCGACCGGGCGCGTCGCGTCACCGCAGCAATCGGCAACCGAGGCTTGGCTCATCTGTGGCCGGCGTGCCGGCAAGTCTTTCATCCTCGCGCTCTGCGCCGTGTTCTTGGCCTGCTTCTTCGAGTATCGCAAATTCCTCGCACCCGGTGAGCGGGGCACCGTGCTCATCATAGCGACCAATTCAAAGCAGGCCCGCGTCATTGTCCGTTACGTCCGCGCGTTGCTGACGCATATCCCGATGCTCGCGAAGCTGGTCGAACGCGAGACGGCTGACGCATTCGATCATTCCGTTACGATCCCCCGCCAGCGCCAAAAGCACTCGCGGATATGCGGTCGTGGCGGCCCTGTTAGACGAGGTTGCCTTTTTCCCAACCGACGACAGCGCCAATCCTGACTATGACATCCTGGACGCGATCCGTCCGGGCATGGCGACGATTCCGAATGCGATGCTGCTCTGCGCCTCATCGCCTTACGCAAGGCGCGGCGCTTTGTGGGATGCGCACAGACGGCATTTTGGCAGGGACGGCGATCCTGTTCTTGTGTGGCGCGCTCCAACACGGACGATGAACCCAAGCGTGTCACAGCAGGTGATCGATGCGGCGGCCGAGCGTGACCCGGCCAGCGCCGCGGCAGAATGGCTCGCCGAATTTCGCAGCGACATCGAGAGCTTCATCAATCGCGAGGCAGTGGAGGCCTGTATCGCTTGGGGCGTCCGCGAACGGGCACCGATGCAGAGTGTGCGCTACTACGGATTCGTGGATCCATCAGGAGGCTCGGCCGACTCCATGACGTTAGCCACAGGCCATCGGGAGGACGACATCGTGGTCGTCGATGCCCTGCGCGAAATTAAACCGCCGTTCAGCCCTGAGAGCGCGGTTGCTGAGTTCTCAGAACTTCTGAAGAGCTACCATGTCATCAAAATCACGGGTGACCGCTACGCCGGCGAATGGCCGCGCGAGCGCTTCCGCGAGCACGGCATCGTCTATGAACCGGCGCAAAAACCGAAATCGGATTTGTATCGCGACCTGCTGCCTGCGATTAACAGCCGCAAGCTCGACCTCCTCGACGACGCGCGCCTCTTAACGCAGCTCGTCAGTCTCGAGCGGCGCACCGCGCGCGGCGGCCGCGACAGCATCGATCACGCTCCCGGCGCGCACGACGACCTGGCGAACGCGGTGGCCGGCTTAGCGGCCGCGACCCGCTCAAAATATAGATACGACAGCTCGCTCGACTGGGTAGCCGGTCCCGACTATGGCAAGTCTGACGCCGATGCTGCCTGAAGGTACGAGCAAGTTTGGCTGTCGGCGTTCGGCCGACGCTGGTGAGGAAGGTCAACGCGGACGACAAGCGACAAGCTGCCGAACTGATCGAGCTCGACGGCGGCGACCTGCGGCGCGAGCCGCTCGCGGCCCGCAAGACGACGCTGGCGTCCCTGGCGCGCCGCGCCCTGGCGTGCAGCTCAACGACCACCGTAGGTTTCATTTCGTTGTTCGGTGTCTCGGCGATGGACGGTATTCTCTTGGTCTCCTACATACGCCGCGGGATCGAGGAAGGTAGGGGTAGTGAAAACGCAATTATCCACGCAGGTGAAGCACGGATGCGGCAGATATTTATGACTGGTTTTTCCGCCTGCATCGGACTTGTCCCCGCAGCGGTCTCCACGGGTATTGGCTCGCAGGTTCAGCAGCCATTAGCCTGTGTGATCGTCGGCGGGATGTTGCTTTCACCATTTTGCAGCCTATACTCGCGATCCCAACATTCGCCCGCATCTTTATGCCTGTGGTTCCCAGGACCGGCGATGGCCCGGAGGGTCATGCGGCACTGCACTAGCAGAGCGAAGGGCAGCGGTGCCGGGAGTTCGCCGCATCGCGATGTCAGCACCGTGAGCCGACATTAGCGGAGTTGAAATCCCGCAGCGCAGCAGTCTCCCTGGCGACTTAGGTATGCTATCGTTTGGTTCGGGCGCGCCGGAGGCTCGGACAACGCCTCACCTCGACTCATGAGCTGCGGCCTGCCCATGAGGTGGATGAAATGAAACGCCGTGATTTCATCACGCTCCTCGGCGTCGCGGCGGCATGGCCGCTCGCGGCGCGCGCGCAGCATCCGGCGATGCCGGTGCAGCAGGCTTCGCAGGGCCACGGCTCACCGCGCTTGGCCGGGTTTCGGCAAGGCTTAAATGAGATTGGCTACGTCGAGGGCCGGATTTGCTCCCAGCACATCTAGGTCAGCGATTTTGAAATTCGAATCATATCAGGCGGCCTTGTCGAGCTTGTAGGTCCATGTGTGAACGACTGGATCGCAGTTGAAGTAATCGACCGCGGCCATGAGGCGCTCCT
>Ga0070699_100001155_pt1 | contig 24501 bp, 18 predicted proteins | sample KBSK1503metaG_FD_65473 | JGI IMG/M metagenome (GOLD analysis project Ga0070699, IMG submission 65473) | Corn, switchgrass and miscanthus rhizosphere microbial communities from Kellogg Biological Station, Michigan, USA - KBS K1-50-3 metaG | ecosystem: Host-associated > Plants > Roots >...
GATGGCGACGATCACTTCGGGGACGGTCGACATGCCGACGACGTCGGCGCCCATCGCGCGCAGCATCCGGTACTCGGCCCGGGTTTCCAGGTTGGGGCCAGACACCGCGACGTAGACCCCTTCGCGGAGCGTGGTCTTCTGTTCTTTCGCCACCTCGCGCGCGATGGCGCGCAACTCCCGACTGTACGGTTCTGACATGTCGGGGAAGCGGGGTCCCAGGCTTTCGTCGTTCGGCCCGATCAGCGGGTTGTCCATCAGCAGATTGATGTGATCCGACAACAGCACCAGGTCTCCGGCGGACCAGAGCGGGTGCATCCCGCCGCAGGCGTTGGAGATCAGCAGGGTCTTTACGCCCATCGCGCGCATGACCCGCACCGGGAAGGTCACCTGCCGGAGATCATAGCCCTCGTAGCGATGAAAGCGCCCCTGCATCGCAACGACGCTGCGGCCGCCAAGGCTGCCTACCAGAAGCCTTCCGGCATGGCTCTCGACGGTGGATACCGGAAAGTGCGGGATGGCCTGATAGGGAATCTCGGACTCGACGCTGATCCGGGTGGCAAGACCGCCCAGGCCGGTGCCCAGGATGATCCCGACCTCGGGGTGCGCGCTGGTCCGGGCCCGCACGGCGGCGAGCGCTTCAGCGATGTGGTCCTTCAAGGGCGCTACTGCGGTCATGCCTGGCGCTTCAGTACCATTTCGGTCTGGATCTGGTTCATGGCCTGGGTGTGAGTCTGGAGTCCCTCCACTTCGGCCAGCTGCCGTTCGAGCAGCGCGCGGAAATTGGCGAGATAGGAAGCAAACTGCCGTTGCGCGGCATCGGAGCGCTCCCGGATGCCCTGCTCGTCCTGCTGGGCCTGGGAGATGATCAACATGGCCTGTGCCCTGGCCTCGCGGATGTGGGCTTCCGATTCCCGGTCGGCCTGCGCTTGCGCGTCGGTGCGGAGCTGTTGCGCGGCGATCAGCGCCTCGTTCATGGCCCGCTCCCGCTCCCGGAAGGCCCGGAGCTGTTCCTGCATGTTCTTGAGCCGCTCCTCCCACTGGATCCGCTCCCGCAGCAGGCGCTCGATCTCCTCCGACACCCGGAGCTTGAACTCGTCCACCTGGACCCGGTTGTAGCCGCGGAGGGCGGTCTGGAACTCCTGGGCCCGCACATCGTGCGGTGTCAGATGAAAGGCATCATCGGTCATGGGCTTCGCTCTCCGAACAGCAGGGTCCCCACACGAACCATGGTGGCGCCTTCTTCCACCGCCACCCGGTAGTCCCCGGACATCCCCATCGATAACTCCGGGCCACAACGGCCCCGGGCCTTCGCCTCGTCGCGAAGCCGGCGCAGCAACGCGAACGCACGATGTTGCTCCCCGGCCTCCGCATCCAACGCGGCCATGGTCATGAGGCCGCGCACTTCCACCCCGGGCAATCCGGCGATCTGATCCAGCAACTCCGGCAATCCAGACGGCTCCACTCCACCCTTCTGAGGTTCGTTGGAGCAGTTGACCTGCACCAGCACGGGCTGCCCCAGCGAAGGGGTCACACGCCGGCTGATTTCCTGCGCCAGATCGATACGGTCCACCGAATGGATCAGCTCAAAGCGGCCAACGGCTTGGCGCACCTTGTTCCGTTGCAGGGTACCGATGAGATGCCAGCGCACCGGGAGACCGCCGGCGGCCTCCTGCTTGGCCAGCGCCTCCTGTACCCGGTTCTCCCCGACCACCGCGAGACCAGCGGCCGCGGCCGCCCTGACCGCGTCGGCACCGTGCCCCTTGGTCACCGCGACAATCTCGACCGGATGGGCCCACCCCCCGGCCTGCTGGCCGGCCGAGATGGTTTCCCGGAGATGGGCCAGCCGGTCGGGGAGACCGGAGAAATCCATAGCCTTAGAATTTACTTGGAGTTACAGCGCCAAACAACCGGGAGTAGGGGGTAACGACTAGCGGGTAGCGAGTCGCGGAAACCACCTCCATCGCTCGATACCCGCCAGGTTCACTCGCCACTCGCTACTCGCTACTCGCTACACCCTTAGTTCGTAGTGGCGAAACTCCCGGTCCAGCTCATATCCCAGGGATTCGTAGAGTTTCTGCGCCTGGCTGTTGCTGTGCGCAGTCGCGAGCTCCAGGCCGCATGCACCGGTCTCCACCGCGTGATCCCGGGCCTGGTCCATCAGCATGCGGGCAACACCGCGGCGCCGGGCTTCGGGAACCACGTAGAGGTCGTTGAGCAGCCATAGCGGGCGGCACGAGATGGATGAGAGCAGCGGGTAAAGCTGGGTGAACCCCAGACCCCGGTCGTTCTCGACGGCCAGCAGGATTACTGAGTCTCCCCGTTCCAGCCGCTCCCGGAGGAAGCCCTTGGCCCTGGGGAGGTCGCTGGGTTGGCTGTAGAACTGACGATAGGCGTCGAAGAGCGGTGCCACCAGCTCGAGGTCGGGCAGACCAGCTTTCCGGATATGCATAGGCAATCCTTAGTCCTTTGTCCTCAGTCCTCAGTCCTCAATCCTCAATCCTTAGTCTTCGCCGAGTCCGTCGCGGTGCTGTCCGACCCGAGAAAAGGCTCCAGCCGCATCTGCTCCAGCGCCGCCTTGATGTTCGGATCGGGCACCAGTTTGGCGGCGCGCTCCAGGTTGGCCACCATCCGATCCCGGTTGCCCTGCGCCTGGTAGGCCAGCGCCAGCTGGGTGAAGGGCAGGCCCAGGTTGTAGGCCATTCCGGACGCCGTCGGCTCCAGGTCCTCGATCTGCTTCTCGGTTGCCTCGATCAGGCCCGAGTACCGGTAAACATGCCAGGCCAGGCTGTCGGTGGTCGCGACATCGAGCAGGGCACCATACAGCCGGCGGGTATCGAGATTGGTGGTATCCGGGATAGTGGGGCTCACCCGATAGGCCAGACCCTGCTGCACGATCTGGGGATCGAGTCCCTTGAAGTTTCGTCCGGTAGTGATGCTCCAGAACACCGGGCGCCGCCCGACGTTGTCCCGCAGAATGAGCGCGACCACGATCTCATTGGGATTGATATACCGGTCGGCGGGAAGGGTGTAGAATCCCGCTCCCACCGGGATGGACCGCGCCTCTCGAAACATGGTCGCGGTGGATGTCACCTGGGCAATCTCCTGGTCGGTCATCGGGTGCAGCGGCCAGGTCGGCCGGGGCCCCGCCTTGCCTCTCCAGAACGGCGGGGCGCTGGCCTCGTCGAACGGCCGTACCCGCGTGTCGCGCAGCTGCCTGACATACCAGTCGGTCTGGGCCAATGCCAGGCAGACCACCGTCACGTCCTGCCGGATCCCGGCGACTTCCTGAGCCCACCAGAGGGGGAAGGTGTCGTTGTCGCCGTAAGTAAAGATGACGCTATACGGCGGCACCGAGTTCAACAGGTCGAAGGCGACGTCCGCCGCGAGGCGGCTGTCAACCGGGTTGTTACGGCGAGCGGCGCCAAAGTTCAGGAAGAACGGCAGAGCTCCGATGGCGAACACGGCCACCGCCGGGACCGGCGAGCGCAGCCGCTCCAGCGCGCGCCGGGCCCAGCCCCAGAGCCCCATGCCCACCCAGTGGCCAAAGACGATGAAGCTGACCACGAAGAAGTAGTCCCGGTCCCGTACCTCGTGGTCGCTGGGTTGCGGCCATTGCTTGAACCCGAGGCTGTAACCCGGTTTGAAATTCATGTAAATGACGAGCCCGATCCCCGTCACCATGAATATCCCGAAGAGCAGCCACCAGGACGGACGGTCCAGCCGCCGGTGCAGCAGCATCCCCTGCAGGCCGAGCGGGAGGAAGACCAGGACAGTGAAGAGACTGCGGACCGGCAACCGGTGGCCGATATTGCTGAGAATGCCGTTGGCCCATTGCCAGTCGAAGTACTGGAAGTAGTTGGCGAACTGTTCCACGACCAGGGCCGGGCTGCGGCCCGGGTTCCCCGGCCCGCTCTGCCTGGTCGGATCGTCCAACGGAGTCCGGGGCGGATACTGCTCCCGCCGGATGACGGCGAGGAGCGACTTGAAGTTGTCGGGCGCCGCCTCGTTGATCATGGGATGTTGCTGGGACCGGAAGTAGAGGTACCCGTAGGAGGTGATCCCGATACTCGCCACCAGCAACGCAACGACGGCGAAACGGGCTACCTTCGCCATGGATGCATAGATCGCAGCGGCGATGAAACAGATCCCTCCGGCCGCGGTGAGCGTGGTGCTGCCGAGTCCCATGCCGATGGTCAGCACCCAGGTCGCGGCGACTACCCAGGTCTCCGCCCACTCCTGAACCCGGCGCACCGGGTCCGCCGCCGGGTCCTGGCGCAGGGTCGCCATCATGAACAGGATGACCCCTGGCCCCACCAGCAGGGTGAGCAGGTGATTGCCGATCGAGAGGCCGGCGATGTACAGCGCGAGCCAGAGGGTCCGGGGGGCCCGGTCCTGGCCCCGCTGCCGGCGCCACACCATGGCGATCCAGCAGATGGCGGCCGACATGAACGTGCCGACCGCGTAGACTTCGGTCTCGTTGGAGTTCTGCCAGTTGGTGAAGGTGAACGCCCCGCACACCGCGGCCGCGAGCGCGCCACCCACCCGGATGAACCGGGCCCGGCCGGCCGGCAAGTCACTGGTGGCGCGGCCCAGGATCTCGTGGACTACCAGGAAGAAGAATCCCGCGCCGAGGGCGCTGAAGGTCGCGCTCAGCAGGTTGGTGCGATAGGCATAATCGCTGAACGGCATGATCTTGCCCCACACATGGCCCAGCATCACAAACAGCGGTGTGCCGGGTGGATGCGGGATGCCCAGTGTCCTGGCCGCGGAGATGAATTCACCGGCATCCCAGAAGGTGACCGTGGGCGCCAGGCTCACGACATACCCCAGCAGGACCAGGGCGAAAGCGAGCAGGGCCAGGAGATAGGGCGGTCGTTCAGAATTGCCGGTGGTCATGAACTGTGGGGAGAGGGTTGGGGGTGAAACGTAATCAGGGACCCTGCACCGCCGCAGCAAGCGTGAGCGCTTCACGCGCCATGGCAACGTCGTGGACCCGGAACAGCCGGGCACCCCGGTCGTAGGCCACCACGCACGCCGCAGCGGTGGCCCGATCCCGGTCCTCCACCGGCCTCCCGGTGACCACGCCCAGAAAACGCTTGCGCGAGGGGCCCACCATCACCGGCCGGCCCAACGCGACCAGTGACGCCAGCTGGTCGAGCAGCAACAGAGACTGTTCCGCCGTCTTGGCGAAGCCCAACCCGGGATCCAGCACGATGGCATCTGGCGCGACACCTGCCGCGAGCGCGTGCTCGAGCGACGCGCCAAGTTCGCCGATGATTCGGGCCACGGGGTCCGGGCCGTAGTCGCCCAGCTCAGTCCTGGCCATTTCCTGTACTCCACCCCGCGAATGCATCACCACCAGGCCGGCCTGGCGCCGGGACACTACCGATCCCATCGCGGGATCGAGCCGGAGCCCGGATACATCATTGATGATGGCGGCACCGGCATCGAGCGCGGCCTCGGCCACCGCGGCCTTGACCGTATCCACGGAAACCAGGAGCTGGGGAAACTGGTGCACCAGCGCCTGGACTACGGGGACTACCCGGGCGATCTCGATTTCCGCGCTCACCGGCTCGGCACCGGGCCGAGTGGACTCGCCACCGACGTCGACGATATCGGCACCGGCCTCGAGCAACCGGCCGGCATGGCGCAGGGCGGCATCCATTCCGGTGAATTTCCCCCCGTCACTGAAGCTGTCGGGGGTGACGTTGAGGATGCCGAGAATGACGGGATGATCCAGCCTGAGGGGCGCTCGCGCGGTGTGCCAGTGCTGCGGAGAATCCGATGGGAGGGCCCGACCGACGGCGGTGCCCAGCTCGACCAGTTCCGGCGGCAGGACCCAGGGCCGGGCGAACACCCCGAGCCGGGAACGAGAACCGGCGAGGAGCACCCACCCCTCGCCGGTCAGCAGATCGAGCCCGAGTTGACGATTGTGGCGAACCAGCGCTTCGATAGTATCTGAAGCCAGGTCTTCCAGCAGGACGACTACCGGATCCAGGCTTCCCGCCGCGGCGTCCGCCCTGACTTCATCCCATCCATGGCGTAGCAACGCATCGCGCACCGCCCGCGGCGAATGCGCCGCGAGACGCCGCGCGTTCACGCGCCGGACGGTTCAGGCGGGGGAGTGCCCAGGACCTGGGGCCGCATGGGAGCGGATTCCGGTTTCCCCGGCGTAGCCTGCACCGGCGTGGGAGTCGGGGGCGGCGGCAACGGGCGTGGAGGCAACGTCCGGCCGGCCACGATCAGGTCCACATCCTCCCGATCCAGCGTTTCCCGTTCCAGCAGTGCTGCGGCCATGCGATCGAGCAGCTCGCGGTTCTCACTCAGGAGATTGCGGGCTTTTTCATAGGCCTCGTCGATCAGCCGCTTCACTTCGTCATCCACCATCTCGGCGGTGCGCTCGGAAACTTCGCGCCGGGATGCGAACTCCCGGCCCAGGAAGATCTCCTGCTCCCGGTCGCCCACCGACATGGCGCCGACCCGGTCGCTCATGCCGAACTGGGTGACCATGCGCCGGGCCAGGCCGGTGGCGCGCTCGATGTCGTTGCCGGCACCGGTCGTCACCTTCTCCGGACCGAACACCAGCTCCTCGGCCACCCGACCGCCAAAGAACATGGCCAGATTGCCGATCAGCCATTCCTTGGTGTAGTTGTGCCGATCGACTTCCGGCAGCGAGGCGGTGAGGCCCAGCGCGCGCCCCCGGGGAACGATGGTGACCTTGTGGATGGGATCGCTGCCTGGGGTCTTGATCGCGACGATGGCATGGCCCGCCTCGTGGTACGCCGTCAGGGTCCGCTCATCCTCGGTCAGCACCAGGCTCCGCCGCTCGACGCCCAACATCACCTTGTCCTTGGCGTCTTCGAAGTCCGACATGTCCACCAGCGACTTGTTGCGCCGGGCCGCCAGGACGGCGGATTCATTGACGAGGTTGGCGAGGTCGGCGCCGGCCAGGCCGGGCGTTCCCTTCGCAAGGATATCGAGCCGGACATCGGCCGCCAGCGGAATCTTCCGGGTATGGACCCGGAGGATCCCTTCCCGGCCCCGCACGTCGGGCGCATCGACCACGATGGTGCGGTCGAAGCGGCCGGGCCGCAACAACGCGGGATCCAGTACGTCAGGCCGGTTGGTGGCCGCGATCAGGATGACGCCGTCGTTGGACTCGAACCCATCCATCTCCACCAGCAGCTGGTTGAGCGTCTGTTCCCGCTCATCGTGCCCGCCGCCCAGGCCGGCGCCGCGATGGCGCCCTACGGCGTCTATTTCGTCAATGAAGATGATGCACGGCGCGTGGGCCTTGCCCTGCTCGAAGAGATCGCGGACCCGGCTGGCGCCGACGCCCACGAACATCTCGACGAAGTCGGACCCGGACATCGAGAAGAAGGGCCGGCCGGCCTCTCCGGCGACGGCCTTGGCGAGGAGGGTCTTGCCGGTACCAGGAGGTCCGACCAGCAGGGCCCCCTTGGGCAACCGGCCACCCAGCCGGGTGAACTTCTGCGGGTCCTTGAGGAACTCGATGATCTCCTGCAACTCGACCTTGGCCTCGTCGGCGCCGGCCACGTCCGCGAAGGTGATCTTGGGCGTGTCACCGGAGAGCAGCTTGGCCTTGGATTTTCCGAAGGAAAATGCGCGGCTCCCGCCGGCCTGCAGCTGGCGCAGCAAGAAGAACCACAAACCCAGGATAACCACCCAGGGAAGCGCAGCGATGATGAGCGTGGTGAGACCGCCCTTCGGCTCCTTGGCCGAAATAGGCACGCCGGCATCCTCGATGCGCTTGAGGAAGTCTTCGCTGTCCTTGATGGGGAGCAACACGGTGAACCGCTCCGCGGGCGTTCCGCCCTGGACCACCGGGCTCCGGAAATCTCCCTGCAGGCGCTTGCCGTCGATCACTTCAACCCGGGCAATGTTGTTCTTGCCCAACTCCCGGTTGAAGTCGGTATAGGTGAACTCCTGGGATGGACTCCCCTGGCGGCGCATCATCTGAAAGAGCGCCATCGCCAGCAGGGCGACCAGCACCCAGAGCGCGAGGTTCTTACTCAAGGATCCCCAATTGGTCCCCGGGGGCCTGGGGGGCATTCGTTCGGCCATTTATTCCAAATCCGCGATAAACGGGAGGTGCCGGTAGTTCTCCGCGTGATCCAATCCGTAGCCCACCAGAAACGCCGGAGGAGCCTTGAAACCGACGAACCGAAGTTCGCTCGGCAGACTCGGCGCTATCTGCTTGTCCAGCAGGGCGCAAATCGCAAGGCTCCGGGGCTCACGAGCTCGTAACACTGTGGTCAAACGGGTCAGCGTTTTCCCACTATCAATTATATCCTCGACCAGCAGAATGTGTTTGCCTTCCAGCCGGGTTTCGGGGTCGTAAACCAAGTGCACATTACCACTTGACACCTTTTCGGCTCCATATGATGCAGCCACCAGAAAATCCACCTGCAGGGGCCGCTCGATCCGCCGGACCAGGTCGCTCAGGAAAATGAAGCTGCCCTTCAGCAATCCGAGAACCAGGAGCTGACCATCCGGGTAGGCCGCGGTGATCTCGTCTCCCAGTTCCTGGACCCGGTCGGCGATGGCCTTTTCATCAAAGACAATCGACTTGACCGGGATGCCGCCAGTCCGGCGCAGGACTTCAGGTGATCTGAGCGTCAACACGCAGCGCCTCCGCTCCAGGCTGGGGTACCAGGTTCTCGGATCGGCAGACTCCAGGCACCCAAATGACTTGTCCGCCTGAGTCCAGCACCACCGGCCAGACGGATCGATCGGGCCGGGCCACCTTTGCTTCCTGAAAACACTTCACCACCAGCCGGCTGCCGCGACCCTTTAGCGGTCTGATGTTGTCACCGGCCTGCCAGGGCCGGACTCGCAATGCCCCGGGGATGAACCAGGCGGCCAGTCCGTTGCGAGGCTGCTGATCGGGAGCCGGCTCCTGGCGCCAGCGCAACGCCCAGCGTCCAAAGTGCGCGGCACCCTGCACCCCGGCAATCTCCAGCCCGGAAACAGGCGGCGCCTCCACCGGCGTCCCGCCAATACCTGCGCCCAGCAGCTTTGCCCGCCCGAACTCCAACCCGAGCGTCCAACCACCACCGAGCTCCATTCGGCTGCCGCTTTGCGCCTGCACCAGGAACTCGATGGCCCGCTCGGCGCGCTCGATGCCGAGGGTGAATCCGGCGCGCCGGGCAGCCGCGCGCAGCAGAGCGTTGCCCAGAGTCGAATCATAGGCGGCGAGCGGGGCTGCAGCAACGGAACCGCCCCCCGGTTCGGGCCGCCACTCCAGACCCGGAATCATGTCCAGGATTCGGTCCCACGCCATCCGCTCAATGCCGGCCTGGCGCGACACCCGAAGCAGCTGAGCATCTACGTCCGGCAGCCGCACACGGATCAGGGGCAACAGCGAGTTGCGAATCCAGGACCTGAGGTGCCGCGGGTCGGAATTCGCAGGATCTTCCCACGCCGGAAGGTTGCGATCTAGCAGGTACTGCGCCAATTCCTCCCGCCTGAACGGCAGGAGTGGACGGACAATCGAACCCTGGACGGCGGCCATGGCAGCCAATCCGGCGGGGCCGGTCCCGCCGAGCACCCGGAGCAGCACCGTCTCCGCCTGGTCATCCGCGTGGTGCGCCGTAACGATCCAGGCCGCGTGCTCTTCAATTCGCATGGCTTCCAGGATGGCGTAGCGTGCCTCGCGTGCCACGGTCTCCGAAGTCCCCGATCCGAGCTGCAGCCGGCGGCACCGGAAAGCGACTCCATACGAAGTCGCGAGCGACTCGACCGATTCGGCGATGCGCGGACTCTCAGGATGAATCCCATGGTCGACATGGGCCACTACGAGCTGCCAGCCGTGGCAGGCAGTCGCCGCCAGCAGATCGAGCAGGGCGACCGAGTCGGGGCCGCCGGACACGGCGACCAGCACCCGGGCCCCGCGGGACAGGGCCATCTCCTGCAGGTGTTCTTCAAGGCGGCGGAGCAGCATGCCGGAAAGATAAGGTGTTCCCCCGTTGTGATTTGCCCCACGTTGTGATTTGCCGGACGATCTTCTAGTTTGGGCCCCATGCCCGATCCCGCTTACCCAATCCCAGCTGAACAGCTGCTGGCAGTGGCGAAACTTGCCGCGATCATCGAGTCCTCCGATGATGCCATCGTCAGCAAGACCCTGGATGGAATCGTGCGGAGCTGGAATCCGGCCGCGGAACGGACCTTCGGCTACAGCGCCCAGGAAATGCTCGGCGCCCCGATCTTCCGGCTCATTCCTCCCCACCTCCGGGCCGAAGAGGAGGCGATCCTCGGGCGGATTGCCCGGGGGGAACACGTTGCGCATTACGAAACGACCCGGCTCCGCAAGGACGGCAAAGAGATCATCATCTCGCTCACCATTTCGCCGGTACGCGATGACTCGGGCAGGATCGTCGGGGCCGCCTCCATCAAGCGCGACGTTACCGACCAGAAGAAGGCCGAGCTGGCTTTGCGGCAGGCGGCAAAGATGGAGGCGATCGGGCGACTGGCCGGCGGCCTGGCCCATGACTTCAACAACCAGCTGCATGCGCTCTCCGGGTTCGTCCACTTCATCGAGCGGGACCCGAACCTGACTCCGGTGACTCGCCAGGACCTCATGCAGGTACAGCAGGCCGCCGACCGGATGGCAACCCTGACTCGGCAACTTCTCGCGTTCGCCCGGCAACAGGTGCTGACGCCTGAGACCCTGGACCTGGACGCTACCGTCGCGGATACCGTACCCCTGCTGCAGCGATTGATCGGTAGCCACGTGGAAGTCCGCATGGACGCGTCGCACGGATCCAAGTGGGTACGGGTGGACCGGACCCAGCTGGTCCAGGTGCTGCTGAACCTCGCGATCAACGCGCGGGATGCGATGCCCGGTGGGGGAACCCTGTCCGTGCGGACCGAAACCCTGGAGATCGGCCCCAACCAGATGCAGGACCGGACCGGCGCTCCGATCGAAGCAGGATCCTACGCCCGGCTCGAGGTGGAGGACACCGGTGAAGGCATTGCCCCGGAGCACCTGGGCCGGGTTTTTGAACCGTTCTATACCACCAAGGAAGTCGGAAGCGGGACCGGCCTGGGGCTGGCAACCGTCGAGGGGATCGTCTCCCAGAGTGGCGGCTATCTCCAGATTGGGAGCGTCGTGGGACAGGGGACCTCCATCACCATCCTGTTTCCGCTGTGCCCGGCGCCGAACCGTTCCGAAGTCACGGGCTCGTCGCCCTGGCTCGATGAAGCCCCGCACGGCCGGATCCTCGTCGTCGATGACGACAAGCAGGTGCGGTCGGTCATTGTCCGCCTGCTGCGGTCCGAGGGGTACGACGTAGTGGAGGCAGCGCACGGAAAGGAAGGCCTGGACTGCTTCGAACAGGCCGGAGGTGGCATCGACCTGGTCATCTCCGACCTCGTCATGCCAGTGATGGGGGGACGGGAAATGGTCGAGCAGCTGAATCGGCGCTATCCCCACACTCCCGCAATCTGGATCTCGGGGCATCCCAGGGAGACCGAGTTCCCCGACTCGGGCCCCGCGCTGACCCAGCCGTATCTCCAGAAGCCGGTTTCGCCCGAGCTGCTGATCCGCACGGTCCAGGAAACGCTCCGCGCCCGCAGTCGCTGACTCACCCCGTCCCCCGCAACTACCCATGCGCGCACTCGCCGTCGTGTCGCTCGTTCTTGCCCTGCCCTCCGCGCTGCTGGCCCAGGCCCCGGATCATCGCACTCTGGAGCGCGAGATCCTGAAGCAGCTGGTGGAGATCAACACCGATGACTCCGCCCGACACACCGACCTCGCGGCAAACGCCATGAAGCAGCGCCTGGTCGCGGCCGGCATTCCGGATTCCGACATCCAGGTACTGGAGCTGGATCCCGGCGTCTTCAGCCTGGTCGCCCGCTACCGGGGGAGCGGCGCGGCGAAGCCGATCCTCATGATCGCGCACCTGGACGTGGTGCCGGCGCGGCGGGAGGACTGGTCAGTGGATCCCTTCACGTTCCTGGAACGGGACGGCTATTACTACGGCCGGGGCAGCAGCGACGACAAGGCGGGCGTAGCGATGCTGGTCTCGAACCTGATCCGGCTCAAGGGGGAAGGATTTGTTCCCGACCGCGACCTCATCATCGCCTTGACCGGTGATGAAGAGACCAGCAGTAACGGCATTCAGAAACTGGTGAAAGACCACCGCGAGCTGGTGGACGCGGAATACGCCCTCAACGCCGATGCCGGCGGTGGTGAGCTCAGAGACAACAAGCCGGTAACGTTCGCGGTGCAGACGGCGGAGAAGGTCTATCTCACCTTCAACCTGGAAGTGCACAACAAGGGCGGGCACAGCTCGCTGCCGGTACCGGACAACGCGATCTACCGGCTGGCCGCCGGACTGGGGCGGCTTTCGCGGTACAGCTTTCCGGTGCGGCTCAATGCGACCAGTCGCACTTTCCTGGAGCGAGCGTCGGTGAACCAGCCACCGGCCGTCGCGCGCGACATGCGTGCGGTAGCACGGAGTAGCAGCGCCGCCGCCGCGGCGCGGCTCTCTGGGGAGCCGTACTTCAACTCCATCATGCGCACCACCTGCGTCGCGACCCGGCTCTTCGGTGGCCACGCGGACAATGCCCTGCCCCAGCTGGCGCGGGCCACCGTCAACTGCCGGATGGTGCCGGAGGATTCCCAGGACAGCGTGGAGGCCGTGTTGCGCCGGGTGGTTGCCGATACCGCCATTCATTTCAGTGTGGTTGACCCGGCCACCCCCAGCCCAGCCTCACCGCTGCGTGCCGACCTGATGCAGCCGATCGAGGCACTGGTCAAGGACATGTGGCCGACCGCGGTGGTGGTGCCGGAGATGTCCACCGGCGCGACCGACGGAGCCTACGTGCGGAACGGGGGAATCCCGACCTACGGCGTGTTCGCGGTGTTCGAGGATCCCAACGATCTCCGGATTCACGGGAGAGACGAGCGGATCGGGGTGAAGGAGTTCCACGAGGCGGCAACGTTCTGGTACCGGCTCATCAAGGCGCTGGCGGGCGGTAGAAAGTAAAGGGCGGTAAATGGGCGGTAGCAGGCGGTAACGGGCGGTAAACAACGTGTGCTTTTCTGGCGTAGGCCACATCTGACACTACGCCTCTGTTCCCACAGGATGAGGCGTTGGTCTTATTCAAGTGGTCGTCGGCTAAGGATGATGGGCGATCCTGATTGATTTGAGAAGATCCGTTGTTTCAAGGGCTGACAGCGCGCACGCTTACCGCCCAATACCGCCTATTACCGCCCATTACCGCCCATTACCGCCGGACAGAGGAGAAGCATTGCGCGCTCGGCGAGCGGAGGGTATGGTATTGCCTGCTCCGCTGCTCGATACCCCTCTTTCTATCTCATCGCTGGGAGGTTTTGTGACGAGAGGTTACTGGTTTGTCCGGACATCCGCGGTTCTGGCCGGGCTGGCCCTGGCCGCCACGCTCACTCCCCGTTCGGCCCAGGCCCAGGGGATCACCTTCACGCCATTCATCGGCAGCTACTACAGTTTCAGCAAGTTCTTCAATTCTGACGTGGACCTCAGCAATTTTGGCGGAAGCGGTACCGCCCGGTTCACGATGGAGCAGGAAAACACGGCAATATTTGGAGCTCGGCTCGCGGTACCTATGGGAGCAACGCTCTTCATCGAAGGTGAGGCTGGTTACCTCAAGAGCAACGTCCGTTTCGTCGGTAAAAACGCATTTGGACCGGGTGCAGACCTCTCAACCAATCTGTCGGGCAATATGATCGCCGGAAGTGTGCGGCTCGGGTATCGCCCTCGTCGCAGCAACCTGAACATCCTTGGCGGGGTCGCGGTTGTCCACCACGGGGGGAAGGCCTGGGATTTCCCGACGAACACAAAACTGACGAACATCGGCGGTGTGGTTGGCTTTGGCCTGCGGGCCGCGGTCACTCCCAGGTTCGCGCTGACCATCAACGCAGAGATGTACGTTTATTCCTTTGATGCGGACAAGTCCAATGACACCCTCAACGGGTTCTTCAAGAAGACGACGCAGACCGACCTCATCGTCTCGATCGGCGTACCGCTCAGCCTGACGCACTAAACCGTATCCGAACTGTTCGCATCAGGTTCTGGACCAACGGGATCGACTTCATCTTGGTCAGCGCGGTTCGGATTGTCCGGACCTTCCTCGTCCTGGCAGGACTTGCGCTGACCGGTCCCGCAGCTCTCGCTCAAGCCGTCACCCTCACTCCGTACATCGGTAGTTTTCATTCGCTCGCAAGCTACGCCGATACCCATGACGACGCTGGGCGTCGGGTTACGGTCGACCAGGTCACTGCTGCCGTCTTCGGCGCACGGGTGAGCTTGGCGCTGAACTCCACTCTTTCCGCCGAAGCGGCGGTCGGGTTCTCCCGAAGCAGCGTGGTGCTGCGGATCGCCGACTCCTGCGTCGATATCAACGCCGAGCTGTTTGACTGCTCGACCAGCGTCCCCGGCACCGTGATGACCGCGAGCACCCGCCTGTTGTTCAATCTGGGCCCCCGCAACCTCTGGGGCATCGCCGGCGGAACCTACGTCCGCCACTCCGGGAATGCATGGAGGGATCCGTCCACCTCGTCCAGGAACGACTTCGGTGCCGTCGTCGGTGTCGGGACCCATGCCGGAATCACTCACCGGCTCGCGCTCACTTTCACCGCGGAAGCCAGCATCTACTCGTTTGATCCAGACGGCCCGAATTCGCTCTACGAGGGTAGGAGGCAGGCTGACTTGGTTGTTACGGTGGGCGTGCCGATCTCGCTATCGCACTAATCGAATGAAGATTGCCGATTGAAGATTGAAGATTGAACGACCAGGCTTTGAAAATCCTCAATCCTCAATCCTCAATCTGCAATTCAGTTGGCTCCCAACACGAGTGTCGGGGCCGGCTTCGGGATGATGGTTCCATCCCCGAGCTGGCCCCGAACGTTGTCCCCCCAGCAGAACGCCTGGGTCGCTGTGGCTGCGCAGGTGTGACCAACGCCGGCGGACACTGAGATGAAGGGACCCTCAGCCGCCACCCGGACCGGCTTGCTCTGATTGGCCCGCCCACCGGTGCCCAGCTGGCCCTTGCCACCGGCGCCCCAGCAGAGAATGCTCCCGCCGCCGGTGCGCCCGCAGGTGTGGCCGGCCCCCAGGCTCAACTCCTCGAACGAAGCAGTGGTCTGCACTTCAACCGGCTGGGTGCGATCGGTCCCGCTCCCATCGCCCACCTGCCCGGCCCGGTTGTCGCCCCAGCAATAGGCCTTCCCCGCCGCCGTGAGCCCGCAGCTGTGATCTCCACCGGCATAGATGCGGGTGAACTTCACGGGCGTGCTTACTTCAATCGGTGACGACTCGGTACTGAGCTGGCCGTAGCCCAGCTGGCCCGAGAACCCGTCGCCCCAGCAATAGGTCTTGCCATTGGTCGTGATCCCGCAGCTGTGGTTGGCCCCGGCGGCAATGTCGGTAAAGGTCAGATCGGGAATCGGCACCGGCCGGGTGCGGCCGCTGGTGCTGCCGTCTCCCAGCTGGCCATTCTTGTTGTCGCCCCAGCAGTAGGCCTTGCCCGCCCCGGTGATCGCGCAAGTATGTGAGCCACCGGCACGGATCACCCGGAACGAGAGTCCACCGACGACGGCTACCGGGGTCGCCCGCGAGTTGTTGGTGGTGCCGTCGCCGATCTGGCCCTTCGCGTTCAGTCCCCAACACCAGGCGTCTCCCCCGCTGGTGAGGCCGCACACGTGAGCCGCCCCGGCGGCGAGCCGGCTGAACCGCTGATCTCCCAGCAGCGTCGGAGTAGATTGACCGGCTCCCCAGCAGGCCAGCGAACCACCCGACACCAGTCCGCACGTGATGGCGCCGCCCGCGGCGAGCGAGCCACGAGCGATCGCTCCGCCCGAGCTGGGTGGAGGCGGATTGCCGCTGCTGATGTCGGGGCCCGGCTTCGCGGTGACGGTCACGCCGGCCGTGGCGATCCGGCCGTCACTGGCCGCAGTGATCGTCGCGTTGCCCGCAGTCACGGCGCTTACCAGGCCGGTCCGGGAAACCGAGGCGACGCCGGCGTTGCTGGAGGTCCAGGTGACCGGCCGGTCCATCGCGCCGCCCCGGGCGTCCTGAGGAACCGCCGAGAGCTGGACGGTTTCGCCAACGTCGAGCGCGGCACTCGAGGGTGCGATAGCGACGGTGGTCACGACCGCTACCGGCGCCGGCACGGTGATGGAAACCGAAGCGGTCTTGCCTTCCACGGTCGCCGTGATCCGGGCGGTCCCCGGCGCCACCGCGGCAACCAGGCCGGCCGACGTCACCGTCGCCACCCGGGAGTTGCTGCTGGTCCAGCCGATGGTGCGATCCAGCAGGAGACCGCCCCTGGTGTCGCGCACCGTGCCGCCCAGCTGGAAGCTTTCGCCCACCTGCATGGAAGCCGGCGGCGATGTCAGCACCAGGGCGCCGACCGCCGCAGCCGCCACGTCAATTCGCGCGGTTGCGCGCTGGTTGTCGCTGCTCGCCGTGATCGTCGCGCTGCCGGGCCCGATCGCGGTGACCTGGCCGCCAGGTGATACCGACGCCACTTCGGTGTTACTCGAGCTCCAGCTCGGCGTGCGGTCCTTGATCGGGGTACCGCGAGCATCCTTGAGCTGGGCATCGAGCTGGACCTTGTCTCCCACCTCCAGCTGGCCCCCGGCGGGGCTGATCGTGATCGTGGCGACGTCCACCCGGTTGGTGACCACCGTGATGGACGCGCTGCCCCGCTTGCCTCCGGTTTCCACCGCGACGGTGGCGGTGCCCACGGCGACCCCCTTCACGCTGCCATCGGCGCCCACCGTCACCACGGCGTCCTTGCTGCTGGTCCAGGTGAGCGGCCGCTGCGACAGCACGTTGCCCCGGGCATCCCGCGCTTCCGCGCTCAGCTTCACCGTCTCGCCCACTTCCATCGACACCCGGGATGGCGTCACCGCCAGCAGCGCGACCGCGGCCGGTGCCACGGTAATGTCCACGGTGGCGCTCTTGCCTTCACTGGTCGCGGTGATGGTGGCTGACCCGTCCGACTTGGCCACCGCCAGGCCGGTGGGCGACACTTCGATCACCGCGGGATTGCTGGAGGTCCAGATCACCGGCCGGCCTTCGAGCACCGCGCCCTTGTCGTCCCGGGTGGAGACGGTGAGCTGTAGCGATTCTCCATCAGACACATTCCGCGACACTGCGCCGAGCGTGACCGCCGCCACGGGCACCCGACCGGCCAAGGGGGCTCCGCTCACCGTGATAATCGCAGTACCCCGTAATCCCTGGGACTCCCCGATCACCGTCGCGGTGCCGCCGCCGACCGCTTTCACATAGTTGCCGCTCAAGACCGCGACGCCGGCATTATCGGAACTCCACGTCACTCCCCGGCCTGCTTCCACCACGTTGCCCTGCGCATCCCGGAACTCGACGCTCATCGGGACCGAGTCCCCGACATTCATGGTCTGGGCTGCCGGTGAGGGCACCAGCGCAACGGCGGCGGTGGCTTCGCCCTTGGGCTTGCCCCAGGGACCGAACTTCCACACCCCGACCCCGATGAGCACGGCCAGGACCGCCAGGATCAGCGGCAACCGGGAGCTCTTTCGTTCCGCAGCTACCGGTGCCGGGGAAGCCGGAGCCGGTATGATCGCCGGGTCGGAGGGATGGGCCGGCAGCTTCTGGGTCGGGAGATCCTGCACCGGCGGCGGAGCCGGCTTCGGTGTAACCGGCCGAGGCGGAGCCGGCGGAGGTGGTGCGGGGGGTGGCGGTACTACGACCGCCCTCACCTTCACGTCCACTGTTGCCCGTTTGCCCTCGACGGTGGCCACCACGACGGCGATGCCCGCCGCCGCGGCGGTGACTCGACCGTTGTTCACCGAGGCCACGGCGGGTTTGCTGGAACTCCATGTCGCTGTGCGGCCCTGGAGTTCCTGGCCCCTGGCATCCTTGCTGGTGACGACGAGTTGGGCGCTGGCACCGGCCTCGAGATCCAGGGCCGGAGGAGTCACCGATACCGTGGCGACCGGCGCCGGGATGACCGTCACGCTGACCGTCGCCGACTTGCCTTCGCAGCTGGCCACGATCTCGACTTTCCCGTCGCCGGTGCCGGTCACGGTTCCACCGGCCGCGACCGTGGCGACTGCCGGATTCCGGGAGCTCCAGGAGACCGGCCTGTTCATCGTCTTGCCGGTGGTGTCGCTGACCGTCGCCTTCAATTCACCTTTCTGACCCACCTCGAGGCTGAGACTGGCGGGTGCCACGCTCACCGCCGCCATCGGCGCTTCGGTAATCGACAGGCTCGCGCTGCCGGTCTTCCCTTCGCACATCGCCGTAATCTTCGCGGAGCCGGCGATCGCTCCGGTGACCAACCCGGCACTCGAAACCGCCGCCAGGGCCGGCGCGCTGGAGCTCCAGCTGATCTCCCGCCCGGTGATGACCTTGCCTTGCGAATCTTTGACCGTTGCCGTGAGCTGCAGCGTGGCGCCGGCCTGGACCGAACTGTTGGCCGGCGACACCACTACCGCGGAAACCGGCACCTGGGTGACGGTGATCTGGCAGCCACCAGTCTGCCCTTCGCAGGTGGCGCTGATGACCGCCTCGCCGGGTGACACGGCGGTCACCATGCCGGAATCGGACACCGTGGCGATGGCGGGCCGTTCGGAGACCCACTTGACGGCGCGCCCCGCCACGGTGTCTCCCGAGGTGTCCTGTACCACCACCGAGAGCTGGACGGTCTCGCCGGCCGAGAGGTTCACGCTTCGGGGCGAGACCCCGACCGAACCCACCGATGGGATGACTTCGGTTCCCTTGCCGGAAGCGCGGGTCGGCGGGACCAGGCTGGTGGGGGTCTTCATCTCGTCCAGCAGCCGCTGATTGAGACTGGTCTTGGCGAGTCCCACCATCTGGAGCCGGATCGGATCGTCGTGGGAGAGTGGCGTGGCGCCGATCGCGGCGTTGGCGTCCTCGATGCTGGGCCAGCGCTTGTCGGGCTGTTTCTCCAGCATCCGGAGGACCGCGCTTTCCAGCTCGGGCGGGCAATCAGGGCGCAGCTCGCGCAGCGGCCGGGGCGGATCGTTGAAGTGCTGCCACATGATCGCCATGGCCGTGTCCGCCACGAACGGCTGCTTGCCGGTGATCATCTCGTAGGCGACGATACCAAGCGAGTACTGGTCGCTGCGCCCCGTCACTTCCTTGGCCGCGCACTGCTCGGGGCTCATGTAACTCGGCGTCCCCACCGCCACGCCGGTCATGGTGAGCCCCTGGGTTTCCGCGACCTTGGCGATGCCGAAGTCGGTGACGACCGACCAGCCCTCGTCGTCGATCATGATGTTGGCGGGCTTGATGTCGCGATGGATGATGCCGCGCCGGTGGGCATATCCCAGGGCGCCCCCGACCTGGGAGAGGATGGCGCGCGCCATGGGGATCGGAAGCGGACCCACTTCGCGGACGATATCGTCGAGTGGGCGCCCGGCGACGAACTTCATCACGAAGAACAGCACCCGTCCCGCTTCCTTGACGGCGTAGATCGGGATGATGTGGGGATGGCTCAGCGAGGCCGCGGTCCGCGCTTCCCGGCGGAACCGCTCGGCCATGCCTTCACCGAACATGAGCTGCGGCGCCATCACCTTGATGGCCACCTTGCGGTCCAGCGAGATCTCGTGCGCCAGGTAGACCGTGGCCATACCGCCGCGGCCCAGCTCGGTCAGGATTTCGTATTCCCCGATGGTGGCGCGGCGGAGGATGTCGATCCCCTCGTCGATCGGCACCGAGGGCATCCGGGCGGTCGCCACATTGCCCTGCTCACCCGACACGTCGGAGCCGCACCGGGTACAGAATCGAGCACCGGGGGTGATGGGCTGACCGCAGCGGGCGCAGGCGGGAGAGGCCATTAATGGATGCCGGGCCGATCGCTTGAACGGGGCGAGGACACGAGTTGGAAACTGATACAACAGAATAACTTAGACCAGCAGACTTCGCCAGAGCATGGCGGAAAAACGTGCCGCGTTCAGGGTCTGAAGGCAGGCATCGGCGTCGTCACCATGGTGGACTGCTCGGAGCGCACCTGTTTCAGGCCGGTGTGGATGAAGGAAAGCACCGCGGTCCAGGCCACAAAACCAAGCATGATGTGCTTGAGGTAGAACGGAAGCTCGATCGGCGAGTTCCACACCATGTGGAGCCCAACCGCTAGGGCAAAGACCCGGAGGAAACGAGGATCGGCCAGCATCTCGCGGGTGAAAATCCGGTCCCCCCGGACCCGCCAGAGCGCGGCGCCCACCAGCGCCGTCCACAGGCCATGGCCTCCCAGGATGCTCAGCACGCCGCGGACCGTGATCACGTGCAGCATGGCCGACTGTCCGCCCTGGAGTCCAAAGAGGAACGCGTAGCCGGCCGATTCGAAGACGGCGAAGCCGGTACCGATCGTTGCGCCGAAGAGCAGGCCGTTCAGAATCCAGCGGTAGCGCCGCTTGTTGATGACCAGCAGCAGGGCCATCGCCTTGCCGGCCTCTTCGATGATCCCGGCGGCCATGGCGCCCAGCCAGTTGCTCAGGCCGGTCCAGCGGAAAAAGAAAAGGGAGAGGATCAGCGAGAGAATGCCGCCGAAGAGCAGGAGCTTCATCACCTGGTACAGCGAGACGTTCCGGGGGACGTTCATCTCGTAGAAAAACACCAGGATGGAAAACGGAATGGCGAACGACCCGATGATGATGAGGCCGGGAATCAGCAGCGGGTTGGAGAACTCGTTCAGCGCCACGACGAATCCCAGGTACACCACCAGCGAAACCAGGAAGGTCTTGAAGAACGCCCAGGGCCGCGGCCAGTTGGCGTCCACCTGCCCCAGGGTCGGCGTGGTGGAGGGACTACCTACGTTGAAGTACTCCTCCATGTCCTCGTCGCTTCGTTTCTTCAGCACGTCGGAAAACATCACGGCCGCATTGAAGCCGGAGATCCGCTCCACGCCGGCAGCCGAGCTGATCTGCTCGCCCAGCTGTTTCAGGAGCGAGCCCGGCGGAGGTCCGCCCGCCACCTCCCAGATGGAGCGTCCGAAGCGGAGCTGCTGGCGCGGCGCCAGGGCCCCTTCGGCCGTCAGGTGCCCGTCCAGGTAGGCGGCGGCCTGGTTCACTGTGCGGTAGGCGGGACGTCCGTTTCTGACGCTCAGAATCGCGTGGATGTCGGCGACGTGGGGATCGTCGCTCAGGATGTTGCATTGAGGCGACCGGCCAAGAACGATGTCCTGGCCGGTCAGCGTCACCCGTTTGCCCTTGTCGGGGCCGGTGATGCATTGGAACAGGACGGGTGAAGTCATGATGGGCGGCGCCTCGGTTGCGGAAGCCGAATACTAAGCGGAGCGGCGCGCCTTCTCCCGAAGCCGGGCGATTTCGGTTCCGCTGATGCACACGGCCAGCCAGACCATGGCGACGGAATACCCGGCGATCACGTCGCTGAAATAGTGAACGCCCAGGTACAGCCGGCTGAAGCCAATGAATAGAACCAGGAGCAGGAGTCCCGCCCCGATCACCCAGGCGGCCCAGTCCGGCAGGTAGCGCGAACACACGTAGGTAAGCATGCCGTAAGTGACGAAGGAACCCATGGAATGACCGCTGGGGAAACTCCACGAGCTCATGTGGGCGTATTCCGGGCGCACCCGCTGGAAGATCGCTTTGAGCACCATGGTCAGCGCGCTGGCGCCCAGGGTGGCAACGACCCACCCGATCAGCAGGCTCCGTTCCTTCCTGAGAAGCAGGATGAGGCCCACTCCGGCCCCAATGACGGCGAGGCCGATGCCGCCGCCCAGAACCGTTACCCGGCTGAACCCGAGGACGAATCGGGGGGTCCAGGTATTCTGCAGAGCGGCTGCAAGCTGGTGATCAAATGCGACCAACGAAGATTTCTCGGCGATCTCTTCCGCCAGCACCGAGAAGAACACGATCCCCATGCTCACCAGGAGTCCGGCCAGCAGGTAGACCTCGAGAAACGCCTGCGGTGTGAGACGGCCGAGGAACCCGAACACCCCGGGGAATCGCTTCCGCACGTTGGCTACGATGCCGATCCGGCCGATTCGGCTGATCCCCTTCGCCACCAGGGACCAGACGACCGACCGCCGCTTCCAGAACAGGCGACCGATCACCAGTACCAGCAGCACCGTCCCCAGCAGGAGCAGGAAACTGGTGAATAGCAGGGCGATTACGTGCCTGCTGATCAGCTCGGCGAGATTCGTACCGACGTGTGACACGAAATGGGAGGTGGGATAGAATTCGCTGGCCGGGACGTCAAGTTATCTCCCGGCCAGGAAGGGGGCGTTCACCATGGCAGGCTCAGGCGCCGAAGTCGTTGCCTCCCGCTGAACCACTGCCCGCGTGCTCCTCAGCCCCGGCCAGCAGGCTGCGCCAGGTGACCTCTTGGCCCTTGCGATGGCCCTTCTGGGTAATCTTCAGACCCTCGGGCGAGATCGCGATCATGTAGGCCTGTCCTTCGATCTCAAGCTCCCGCTTGATGGTCTTGTCGAGTTTGGTCGCCATGTTGTGTGCCTTTCATGCGGAATGAGGTGCCCCGGCTTCCAGTCCAAAATCCACCCACAACTAAACCGGGTCCGCCATCCCGGGCAACCCGCCGGGGCAATCATATGTGATCCGGCTCACCTGCCTGCTGCCGGGGCCGCCTGGGGCAACCCGGCAGCATCCACCGGCCGGGGCATGGTTTGCTCCACCAGGCGCCGGGGATAAATCAGCGCGAGGAGCGGCGTCGTCATGAACGTGGTGACCAGGGCCATCAGCACCATCATCGCGAACAGCGCGGGAGAAATGACCCCGATATCGAGCCCGATGTTGAGGACCACCAGCTGAATCAGGCCCCGGGTATTCATCAGGGCGCCGATCGCCGCGGATTCCCTCCAGCCCAGGCCGGTGAACCGGGCCGCCAACATCGAGCCGACCAGTTTCCCGACGACGGCAACCACGATGATCAGTCCGCAGTAGAACCACATCTCGCTGCCGCTCACCACGCCAATGGTCATGCGGAGCCCGGTGAACGCGAAGAACAGCGGGAGGAACAGCACCACGACGATGTCTTCCAGCCGCTCGGTCAGCGCCTTGACGAACTCCGAACCTTTGGGCATCACGGCGCCAGCCACGAATGCGCCGAACAATGCGTGAATGCCAAGGGTTTCCGTCAACCAGGCTGACGCGAACACCAGCAGAAGGATAAGGGCCAGGAGATTCTGGGTCATTTTTCCCCGCTGCTGGTACACTCGCTCGAGTCCCCGGAATAACGGCCGGGCGACGAACCACATCACCAGCCCGAATGAGGCCGCGCCGCCAATCGTGAGCCAGAGCGGCATCGCCGCATGGCTGGCGCGCACAATGACGATGACCCCTGCCAGGATGCACCAGGCGGTGACATCGTCCACGGCCGCGCAGGCCAGCGCGATGGCCCCGACCGGGTGGTTCATCAGTCCCCGCTCCTGGAGAATGCGGGCGAGGACCGGGAACGCCGTGATGCTCATGGCGATGCCGAGAAACAGCGCAAACCCGGTGAACGTGACGCTGTCGTCCGACACCCGGGGGTACAGGTAGAGGGCGAGGATACTGCCCAGCAGGAACGGGAACATGATGCTGGCGTGGCTGGTGACCACGGCGGTATGGCCCCGCCCCTTCATCAGCCGGGGATTCAGCTCCAGCCCGACAACAAACATGAAGGCCAGGACCCCGATCTGGCTCAGAGCGCTGAGGAAGCCGAGGCTGGCGGGCGGAAACAGTGCATTGGAAATACCGGGCGCCAGCCAGCCCAGGACCGAGGGACCGATGAGAATCCCGGCGACCATTTCGCCTACCACCTGGGGTTGATTGATCCGGCGGAAGAGAAACCCGATCGTCCGCGCGACGATCAGGATGACGCCGATCTGGAGCAGCAGTGTCGGGAGATGTGGCATTAGTGCCCTCCCCCCACCGCTCCCGGGGCTGCGACCCGGGTACCCCGGAAGATGGTCCGCTGGGCCGCAGCGCAGGGGAATCCGGCCAGGAACCCGCGCATTCGATCCTCGCCTCGCTTTATCGCGCCATGCATATGCACCGAATCCGAACCGGAGGCGACTCGGAAATACTGACCATTGGCAAGGCCACGAAGCCTGGGGAGCATGGGGTTGGCAGAGGTCACCACGACATGGGAGCCGGATTGCATGACCACCATGGTCACCGAGTCCCCCGGTGCGACGGTGTGGCAGGTAGTATCGGGAACGAACGTCACTGCCCAGGTGCCGCCGACATAAGGCGGTGGCGTGATGTCGCGGCCGGCCTGGAGCACGCCGATCACTCCCGCGATCGGGATGCCGACCAGGATCAGATAGATCACGACGCTCTTCATTGGATAGGTCATCCCCGGGTGAGTCGGGCTGCCGCTCAAGATAGCGGCGGCCGCAATCAACCGCGATTGCCGCCGCCGCTGTCCCCCATCAAATTGGCGGCCCTCACCCTGAGCGCGCTCGACTCGAACCGGTTGCCCGGATCACGCCGTGCACTCAGGATGACGGCCAGGTGTCTCAGGT
>Ga0070699_100001156_pt1 | contig 24490 bp, 17 predicted proteins | sample KBSK1503metaG_FD_65473 | JGI IMG/M metagenome (GOLD analysis project Ga0070699, IMG submission 65473) | Corn, switchgrass and miscanthus rhizosphere microbial communities from Kellogg Biological Station, Michigan, USA - KBS K1-50-3 metaG | ecosystem: Host-associated > Plants > Roots >...
ACACAGCCGGCAAGAGTCCCAGGCGCAACTAAGGGCAGCCATCGCCATGGGACAAGTGGATCACCGCTGGCATCAGCAGTACAACAGCAGCACGCTTTGGTTCCAGTTCACACCCCGGCAACTGGCCGCACTCTACAATGAGCGACACCCCCTCTCGGACATGTTGCCCTTAGAGCAAAACGGCATGGCGTTCTCCCCGAGCGTGGCTGAGCGCACGCCAAGCACGGCTATCACCAAAGATGGGTTGGCATGGGTGGACTTTAGCGTGCGCACAAGGCTTTCGGATGGGAAGCACGACGGGGGCGATGCCTTAGAGCTCGCTGCCAGGCGCAGCGGAGAATCCAAAGCAGCGAAATCGGCCACCATGCGCGAGGTAGCGCGCGCAGTCGTGCACGAGGCACGCGATGCCATGGAAAGCGCAGCTAGGGCGGGGGACGAACCCCCGGCCTGGGTCGCCTCCATCATGACCGAGGCGGGCTGGCAGCGCTATCGCTCCCTGCGCGCGGAGGCGCAGCACGTCACCAACGAGCACGCCTCCCCTGCCTGGGGGGTAGCTGGTTTTATGCATGCAGCGATGACAACACAAGCAGCGCAAGAGCCGATCACACCAGGGGCGACGCAGCCTCTCAATCCGGCGCAAGCCGTGCCACATGAGAACGGCCAGAGGCAGGACTCGGTGGAGGCACTTGCGGCTTACCTCGGATCAGAGATCGGAGAGCCGTGCAGTCGCTGTGGCTGTACGCTCTTCTACCAGTCCGGGCCGTATCGGATGTGCCATCTGTGCTACCCGCGCCCGGCGAAGTTTGGCAGACTGACGGATGAGCGGTGGCAGCAGCTGCGGGCGCTGTTTCCCCGCAAGCCTACACCACTTGGCACGTATCGGAGGAAAAGATAATGCACAATCCATACTGGTTTGCAGGTTTGTTTTCTATCGCTCCGGCCCAAATACATACATTTTCTACTTAACGGAACAAAAAACGAAAAAAGAGAGGAGATGCCATATGTATGAGCTTTGCAGGTTTGCAGGTTTGTTTTCTATCACTCCGGCCAAAAATACGTGATTTTTCCACTGAGCGGAACAAAATATATCAGGAGGTGACTCATGAATAGACGCAAACAACCAACACCAACGGCGGAAGAAGAACCGTTGCTCCTCACTATTCCCCAGGTGATGCAGCGGCTCCAGTTGGGACGCAATACTGTGTACGACTTGATTAACCGCAAGGAATTGCGCTCCATCAAAGTTGGCACGGCCCGCCGCGTCCCGGCTAGATCGCTAGAGCAGTACATCGCCGAATGCGAAGATGCTCAGCATAGTGCATAGATAGACATCCGGAATACCGGATGTAGAGATGAAAGGCGCATAAAATGACCGAGAAATTGCTTGATCGAATAGCATGTACAAATTCACCCCTGGCACAAAACAAAGCGGTTCTCAGTCATCCTGGCACGTTAGGGATGGCTCAAAACGTATCACGGTGTTTCAGGAGCATGAAAAGGAGTAACAAGTATGGCTAAACGACGCGTCAAGGGTGAGGGATCTGTCTTCTATCGCAAGGACAGAAAACAATGGATCGCGCAGATCAAACTGGAGGGCGGTAAGTACAAGACGCGCTCCGCGAAGACCCAGCGGGAAGCCTCTGAGAAGCTCAAGAAGATGCAGCGTGAGCTTGAGCAGGGAACGCTGGCGACCGGCCCACGTCAAACCCTAGGGCAATTCTTGGAACACTGGTTGGAAAGGGTACACAAATCGACGATACGTGAAAGTTCATATTTCAGGTATCGCACCATCCTTAATCAGCATCTGCTGCCAGGGCTTGGGCATATCCAGCTACTGAAACTTACCCCTGAGCTCATAGAAGCACTCTATGAGCATAAACAGGATGAGGGCCTTTCAGCCAGGACGATCAGAACTATTCATGTGGTACTTCACAAAGCGCTTGAGACTGCTGTACGCCGCAGATTCATTGCACGCAACGTCAGTGACGATGTTTCCCTGCCACGCCTAACCAGGCATGAAATACAACCGTTGACGGGTGAGCAGGCGCGAATGTTATTAGCGGCTGCAAAAGGGCACCGTTTAGAATGCCTGCTTATGGTAGCGCTGGCAACGGGCATGCGACGTGGGGAGTTGCTTGCATTGCGCTGGCAAGATGTTGATTTTGAGCATAGTAGCCTGTATGTTCGTCACAGCGTAAACCTCTTTGAGCACCGAGGATATATTGAAACCGAACCGAAAACAGCAAGCAGTAGGCGCAGGATCGTCCTTCCCCATTTCGTCATTGATGCGCTGAAACAGCATCGCGCTCACCAACTGGAGGCTCGCCTGAAAGCTGGTGCTACCTGGGAAGACCATGATTTAGTATTCTGCAATACATACGGGAGGTATACCAATCCCGCCAGCCTGCGCCGCCTCTTTAAGGGCCTGCTCAAGAAAGCAGGGCTCCCTGACATGCGCTTTCATGACCTCCGGCACAGCGCGGCCACCATCTTACTGAGCATGGGGGTCCCCGCCAAAGTGATACAGGAATTGCTCGGACACAGTCAGATCAGTATGACCCTGGGTACCTATTCTCACGTGCTTCCAGGAATGCAACAAGATGCGATGGATAAGTGGGATGACTGGTTTGGGTGGTGACGACTCCCTACGGCTCCACGCAGAGGGCTTCTGGAATGACTCAGCCGTATCGTCCCACGGCGGCAGTTCAGTGCATACACACCAGCGAGCTGTCACTCAACAAACAACTGGTATCTCGTACGTACAGCACGCCATTCGAGATAGAAGCCGCGCCATAGAAGAGAGAACCACTATTCGTATCCTGGTAGCGGAAGAGCCTCTGTCCTGAGGACACGGCAATCAACATCAGATAGGTTCCCTGCGTGACTGCCAATACCCCTGGAACCTCTGTGATGGCACCAAGCACGGGGCCGCTCAACAGGATCTTTGCGGAAACGGGACTGCTGTCGGCGAGATTGCTCCCGCTGCCGTAACTGTCGCCGCAGCTCGCGCCAGCGTTGATAATCCCTGGGTTAGAGGTCCTCAACCGAGAAAACCTGCGACGTTGTGGTGACGGCAGCGATCACGCGAACAGACCCGCGGACGACGACACCAGGAATGGCCCCACGTCGGCCCGTGGCTCGTCGCTCATGGACGCGGGCCACTCCAAAGCAATGCTCCAGTTCATTATTAGTCCGAGACAAGCCCTCAACATCATAGCAGTGGAACAACCCTCCCGCGAAATTGTCAGTGATCTGACAAAAATGCTCAAAGGCACTGGCAAGTGGCCCCAGTGTGGCGATCTCGTCTCGCGTCTGGGCAAGGAGAGCCAGATACTTTTCACGGACGTGCTGGCCTGCCTCTTGCTTTGGATTGGCGAGAATCGCTTTCGCCTGATGCACGAACCGGTAGGCGTTTTGAAGTGGTGGCCACAGCGTCGCAGTGGCTTGTAATCCTTTAGAAAGGAGTTGTTGGAGCTGTTTTAAGGATGGGGGCAATCTTTTTTTCTAGGACCGCATTGTTTGCTGGTAACCTCTCACTCAGTGTGTTCCTTCTGGTAAAAGGTTAAGAGCGTGGCAGCGATCTGTGCGATCTTCTTCCGCAGGTCTTGTGGCTCCAAGACCTCCATCAGAGAGCCGAAACTCAAGATATGACTCCAGGCGACTTCCTCAGTCTCAAAGGTGAAAGTGAGCCTGATCCAGCCAGCTATATCGGGCGGTGCTGCTTGCTCAACTTGCTCCTCGATTTCTTCGCCATACCGGAGCGCAAGATGCGGAACCAAGGTGGGAGCGACACGAACGAGAACAGGATACTGTCGCAGGCGTGGTGAAGCTTGTTTCCTCCAGTGTTCACTCCACTGCTCCCAGAAGACCGCTAGATCGAAAGAAGCCGGACGGATGCAGGGTTGGTCTGTGATCTTCCCAGATTGGATGCGTGAGACACGGAAGACACGATACTCTTGCTCTACCATCCCAACTAGATACCACGTACTCGCTTTTGCCACCAGTCCCAATGGATCGACCACGTAGTCCATCACGCTCTCGTCCCGGCGTCGATAGGAGAGGAACAGTTTGCGCTCTTGCCACACGGCCTCTTGCAGCAGAGGCAACCAGGGTGCTTGTTCATCAAGGCGATCCCAGCCAGCAGCGTCGATATGAATGCGTTGACGGATCTCTTCAGCATTCCGACGAAAGAAGACAGGCAAAGCGGCCAGCAGTTTGATGAACGCCCCCTCAGCCGCTTTCCGTAACCCCAAGTCATCGAGGATGGGGGAAGGGCGAGGCACAAAGAGAGCCTGCACCTCAGGTTCGTTCAAGCCGGTCAAGTTCGTTCGGTAGCCGTCTAACAAGTACCAGCCACCATCGGCTCCCCGTTCTGCGGTGATGGGGATTCCAGCTGTATTCAAAGCCTCCATATCCCGATAGACGGTTCGTACCGAGACTTCTAATCGCTTTGCCAGTTCGCGCACGGTTATTCGCCGACGGACCTGTAAGAGCAAAAGAATGGAAAGGAGTCGATCTGCACGCATCTCTCTGGCTTCTCCTTTTTGAAAAGGTCTTTCCGCGCTTCTATCATTGTACGACAACAATGTGACAGAAGATGTCACAAATTGGTGCTACTCTTCTCGCAGGGATGATGCTCGTCTTCCAGCATGGGCATATGACCCCTCATGACTCTCGATACTGCCACAACTGAAAACGAAGGGGGAGAACAATACATGAACATTTTCCTCACCGGTGCATCCGGCTACATCGGTTGTCGTGTCGCCGAAAAGCTTCAAGCAGCAGGACATCAGATCGTAGGTTTGGCCCGCTCTGAGCACGTAGTTCAGTGGATGCAGGAGCAAGGGATTACCCCGCATCGCGGGGATTTGTTTGATGCGCCATCTTTAACGCAGGTGGCACTCCTGGCCGATGGAATGATTCATCTCGGCGCGGCGGTAGGACCGGCCTGGGCAGAGGGAGATCGCATCGCCGTTCACGCGCTCCTTGACGCATTGGCCGGTTCCGGCAAGCCGTTCGTTTACACGAGTGGAACTCCCATCTACGGGGAGACGGGTCTGACGGTCGTCGACGAGGATGCCCCCCTGAACCCGCCATCCTTTTTTGCCTGGCGTCCGCATGTTGAGCAGCAAGTGCTGGCTGCGGCTTCGCATGATGTTCGCAGCATGGTCTTGCGGCCAGCAACCGTCTATGGGAGAGGGGGAGGTTCTTCACTGCTCTTGCTTCTCCGCCAGGCACAGCAGGAGGAGATCGCGCATTATGTTGGAACGGGGGAGAACCGCTGGTCAACCGTCCATGTTGACGATCTCGCAGATCTCTATGTCCTAGCGTTTGAACGAGCCTCTGCTGGGTCGTTGCTCAATGCAGCGGCTGGTGCCTCCGTCTCCATGAAAGACCTGGCGACAGCGATCAGCTTTGCTATTGGCCGGGAGAGATCAGTTGCATCTTGGACGCTTGAGCAGGCACGTGCAGCTCTCGGTCCCAGGGCAGAGTTCTTTGCGATGAACCAGCAGGTTTCAGGAGCGAAGGCGACGCTCTTGCTCGGATGGAATCCTCAGGCCCCGTCGCTGCTGTACGATGTTGCTTACGGATCATATAGGACGGCAAAAGGCAGATCGGGCACGCAGTGAACAAATCAAGCGCGAAACAGGAACTATTCACCTCATGAGGAGGATGAAATGGGTCGCCCGAGGCGTCGTTCATGATGGGGAAATCATGGTTCCCTTACAACCACTCTCAACAACGTGCCTCACCTGTGCTCACACAGCGCGGGTCGCCTATCACACCCGACGGCGGGTCACCACCTTGCATGGTCGTTTTTGTTTATCCCTGACCGTCCGGCGGTGTGCTCGGGAAGCCTGTCCCCGCTATCACCAGCCCTACCGTCCCGAAGAGGAGGGGCGATGGGCACTGCCACATGGAGAATATGGTCTGGATGTGATTGCGCTGGTCGGTATGCTCCGATATCGTCATCATCACAGCTTAGCGGAATTGCACCAAGCACTCCGCGATCGTGGGCTCTCCATTGGAGAACGGACCGGGCCAGAGTCTCCTGGCCCGCTACGAGGAATTGGTGTCCCTCCACCTGACCGATCAACAACGCCTCCAGAAGATCTTTGCTCACCAAACCTCTGCCATTGTAGCCCTTGATGGACTGCGCCCCGACGTTGGTCATGAGGTCCTGTGGGTCTTTCGCGACAGCGTGTCTGGAGAAATTCTGCTTGCTCGCCCCCTGTTGAGTGAATGTGAGACCGACCTGGTAGCGTTGGTCACAGAAGTGAAAGCCGCTTTGCCTGTGCCGATCCGGGGCGTGATTTCTGATGGGCAACACTCCATTCGCAACGCGGTCGCCTCTGCTCTCCCAGGAGTCCCCCATCAACTGTGCCACTTTCATTACTTCCGAGAAGCAGCCAAACCCGTCTATGAGGCAGACCACCATGCCAAGAATGAGTTGAAAAAGCACATTCGTGGCGTCCGCCCGATTGAACGTGAGCTTGAGAAACGCACTGATGCCCAAGCCACGGTCATTCGCCAGTATTGTTTGGCCGTGCGCAGTGCCCTCACTGATGATGGGCATCCCCCACTGACGGCTTCTGGACTCAAGCTCCACGAACGGCTGACCCTCATCGCTGCCTCTCTTGAGCGGGTCGCACAAAAGGGGGCTTCCCTCCGGAGCTTGAGCACCCGCATCATCTGCTGACAAAAGGACTGACTGCAACCGCCGAGCTGTGGCCCGATGTCCAGGCTGGGTATGCATGGGTGCATCGGTCTGCACACCTCCTCGCCAATCCTGACCAGCACACGGCTCGGGAAGTGCAGCAGCAGTATCAATCCCTGCTCGATGAGATGCGACAGGAAACAGATGCTTCTGAGCCGCTTCGGAAGATGACCGCAACCTTTCTCAAGGTGACTGATAGCTATTGGGCGGGGCTTTTCTTTTGCTACGATGTGTCTGATCTTCCCCGGACCAACAACGATCTAGAACATACCTTTGGCTCCGTGCGCTACCATGAACGGCGCTCTACCGGTCGGAAACAGGCGTCACCTGGCCTCGTCATACGAGGTGCAGTACAGCATGGTCGCTTCTGTTGCCAGCCAGCGTTACCACTTCCATGGCCCAGAACTCCAACCACGCAATCTCACGCAATGGCGAGCATTGCGTCGTCAGGTAGAGAGTCGCCATGAAGCTCGTCGCGAGCAATATCGCTTCAGAAAGGCTCCTGTGGAGTACCTCGCAGCATTGGAGGAGAAACTGTGCCAGCAAACAATGCGGTCCTAGTTTTTTTCCTGGACACGGGCCATCGAGTCACTGAGTCTCTCGTGATACGATCATACAAGCGGAGGCCAGAAGCCAGAAGACGGCGAACGTCCATCATCGGTCAAAGAGGCTCGCACAGCCAGGCAGTAGTCTCGGATCGCTTCGTTTTCTGATGTGCTGTGCTCTTCCAGCGCGCGCTCAATCGGTCGCACGCCCCGCAACTGCTTCTTCAAGAGGGTTTTGGCATGTCGGTCAGCTTCATAGAAAGGCTTGATGGCATCTTTGAGAGAATGAAACTGGCGGAGTTGATGTGGGACCGGAGGCGAAGACAAAAGCCACTGTACTGCCGATCGTCTCTTCGCCGTCCGAGATCACCCCTTTGACCGACACTTCCAATTGCTCCAGCAAGCGCTGGACTTCTTGCAGCAGCGCCGTCAAATCCCGCCTCTCGTACTACTGAGCAACGGACGGGCGAGCAAGATTTCTTCGGAGAGACAATCACGGACGACCCAGAGGACTTCATGCCCCCACATCCGGCTGTAACCCATCGAGGGCTAGAAGCACGTGGCCTTGCTTCTGAAGCCGGGCCTTGACCCGCTCCTGATCCGTGATGCGGCATCAGTCACCAGTTCGCGGATAGCGCTGCATCAAATGGGTCACGGCTCGTTCTGAGATCACCAGGCCAGGGCCTGCAAGCGTTGATGCATCTCTGGGACACTGCGATGCTCCGTGAAGCGCCAGGCGCCAATGAGGGCAATCACATTCAGGCCAAATTCGCCATGGGGCAGCGCGAAGCCGCCTTCCTCTTCGGGAGGATATCTCACGTGATACAGCGAGCAGGTGGGGGTGGGACACTGACACCTGACCACCCTCAGCTAGAAGACGCCCTCCAGGGTCATCACCTTCCGTCGACCGTGATACGCCACCCACAAGGGGTTTCCACATTGTTCACAGATCTTGCGAAGCGGCGTCAGGATGGTGAGCTGCGCTTTAGGTAGGGGGTTCGTCTCGCCATCGTTTTTGCTCAGGCTCGCAAAAAGGTCAGCTTTTCCACCTCAGCTTACACCTGCTGTCAAGGAAAGTTTTCCGTCCAGCGGAAAAAAAGAAACGCACCCCCACAAGAGGGTGTGGTTCATTTTTTTGCAGAGAAGCCTCCTGGACCAATAGAGGAAGAAGGAGGACGCCGGAGAAAGGGTTTGCGCCAGGAATAGCCAGAGCCAGGACGAGGGGTGGCTTTCTCGCCAGGAGCAGAAGCGGTCGTGGTGGCCCGTGCTGGAGCAGGTGGGCACCCCATGCGCTGCAAACGCATCGTCACAGCGGCAAGGGTCCAACAAGCGCTCATAAGCCGCTGCTGACTGCGCTGGTGTTGCTGCGTGGCGCCCAGCGCTCGTCGCCGGGTCCACGAGGCGTTCCAGGTCTCCTGCCAGCGCCGATTGCCGACCGCATTGCGCAGCACCAGCATGGGGTTGACGTTGTGTCGTTGCCAATGCATGCCTGCACCCTTGAGCCGGGCTTCCACCATCACCTTGTTAGCACTTTCCACGCTGCCCGAGCCGATCGGCCAGCCTGCTGCCAGAAAGGTGGGGTACTGCATCTGAGCCTCGCGCTTCTCCAAATAGGCCAACTGGTCACGGAGCCCTTTCACCTCGGGGTGCCGGGCGACCAGGGCCCGCACGTCGGCCAACACCTGGCTGGGACCCTGGTGCTTGAGTTCATGCAACTGCGTGCTCAGCCAGTCGTCCCCCAACTCGCTGCCCGCCTCCCTGGCCGCTTGCGCTACCTCGCCCAGATGCTCGGCAGCATGCGCGAAATCCAGGATGCGCACTGCATCGGCCCGATGGTGATCGACCAGGCCAGGCAGCCACTCCGCTCCATCTTGCACCGCACACACCTGCGCCGCCTTTTCTAGTCCCCGCCGATGCGTTTCCAGCAGCGTGGCTTGCTCAAAGTGCTCCACATCACAGAGCCGTGAAAACGCGGAGAGGTGCTGTGTGCAGATCTCTCCCTGCTGGTTGCGCGTCACCTCTCCGAGCACCAGCGTCTTGACTTCTGCCCACACTCCTCCCACCAGCGGCACGAAAGCACCATCCGCACTCATCGCTTGTTTGTGGGCTCCCAGCGGCACTGGTGGTGCCTCCTGCTTGAGACGCTCGGTCTCGGCCTCACACACCGCGAGCGCTGCCTCCCCTGCCCACAGCGTCGCTCGGCGCGCCGTCGCCCTGCTCACCTGCACGCCCAGCAGGTCGCTAAGCAACTCTCGGGCGTGGTCAAACGACATCCAGGTCCCCAGCCGCACCAGCAGTTCCTCCGCGCGTGGCGTGACCCCACTACTCAGCAAGCCTAATTGCTCATCCAGGGGGAAAAAAGCCCACCCCACACTCAGGGCAGGTGCCATACGTTCGGGTCAGCTTGACCGCTTCTCCTCCCTGCGTTTGGATGAAGCGGGTGTGTTCCCCGCGTACAGCGAGCGCTTTGCCACAGGTCGCACACCGTGGACGCTCCGCCTCCGGCTTCTGCTCCCATCCCTCGCTCTCCCCCATCTGCACCAGGTCCTCGATCAACTGCGCCCGCAGTTGGTTGATCCGTTCATCCACTGCCGTTTCGATCTCCTGCCACGTCGCCTTCGGATGCTCCTTGCGCCACTGCGTCATCCCCAGCACGTCTTGCAGTCCTGCACTCACCTGCCGCATCTGTGCACTTCGTTCCCTCTTGTTCTTCTTGGCTTTCATCTCTTTTGCTTCTCTCCTCGGCTTTTTCCCTTATTCTACCATCTCCTTTCCCTCTGCAAAAAATGAACCACACCCTCCACTGCCTTGCCTGTTGCATTTATTGCCGTTTAGATGGTACACTTTTTCTCTGTGGGGGAATTTATGACATCAAGAAAAATCTCTGATGTCAGTTGAAGAAAACAGCACCGTTGCCCGCTCCAATTGCCCAACAGGTGAGGAATACCTCTTGCTCAAGGAAGCAATTGGGGTGAGTGCTGAGCAGTCAGGAGGTGATGCCGCTTTACTTTGATTTGAAGAGCTTGTTCTGCACCTTCCTATGGTTTGGTTGTGAAGTAGGAGCCGCACATCGTTGTAGCGTACAGTTCGTTTTATAGCTCCCGATCAATTTAGGTCAAAGTTGACCAAAAGGAGAACAGGATGCATCACATCAAGCAGTTTAAGTATGTATTTGCAACCATAGTGGCATTGCTGGCTGTCCTGGCCACTACCCCTGTTGGCCAGGTACAGGCACTCACCGTTGTAACTGTCTCCGGTCCAAGCCCCTATGCCAGTTGTTCGAACAACAGCCAGACAGGCACCAACTACGTGAATGCTGAAGTTGAGCCGTGGGTAGCGGAGAATCCGGCTAGCAGCAGTAATCTCATCGGTGTCTCGCAGCAAGACCGCTGGTCGAACGGCGGTGCGCACGGCTTGGTTGCTTTCTCCTCGTTCAACGGTGGCACGACCTGGGGCGAGACCACGCTGCCTTTCGACGCCTGTGCGCCGGGCACACCCAGCGCGCTCCAGTACGAGCGGGCCTCCGACCCTTGGGTTTCCATTGGGCCCGATGGGACCGCCTACGCGGTGTCGATCTCGTTCAACAACACCAACAATAACAACGCCGTCGCTGCAGCAACCTCTACCGATGGCGGCAAGACGTGGGGCCATGTCCGCGTCATCATAGCCGACAACGAACCAAACTTCCAGTTCTTCAACGATAAGGAATCGGTCACCGCCGACCCTGTTCATGCAGGAGTGGCCTACGCCGTGTGGGATCGGCTCGAGGCGCCCAACGGCAACCCTGACGCTAACCTGCACACGAGGGCCTTCAGGGGACCGACGTTTTTCGCGAAGACCACCGACGGAGGCAACTCCTGGAGCACTCCCAAGATCATCGTTCCCTTTATCGCTTCCAACCAACAGACAATCGGCAACGTGATCGTGGTCGACCCGCGGAATGATACCCTTTACGACTTCTTCGACCTGATCAAGCCCCCCATCAGCCCATCTCCCTTTAACGTCGCCTTTATCAAGTCGACTGACGGTGGTAACACCTGGACGCAACCGCAGATCATCGCCAGCTTGCAGACGGTCTTCGTGTCTGATCCCAACACCGGGCAGGCAATCCGAACGGGTGACATCCTTCCCGAGCCGGCGATCGACCCAGCGACTGGGCAGCTCTACGTGGTCTGGCAGGACTCGCGCTTCACCGGGCACCACTTCGATGAGGTCGCCTTGTCCACCTCCACCAACGGAGGAGCGACCTGGAGCGCTCCGATCCAGGTCAACACGAATACGCCGTCTAACCGGCCAGGGTTCACTCCTGCGGTATACGTCAATTCAGCAGGCGTAGTCGGTATCACCTACTATGACTTCCGCAGCCTGACTACGCAAACCACGACGCTGCCGACCGATTACTGGTTCAGGACGGTAACGTCGACCCTGAGCCTGGGCCCCGAGACGCACATCACTGGCCCTTTCGACATGCTGACGGCACCCTTTGCGAGTGGCTTCTTCGTCGGGGATTACGAGGGCCTGACCGCGGTTGGGACGACGTTCCACCCTTTCTTCGTCGCGGCGAACTCGGGGAATCTCAGCAATCGAACTGACGTGTTCACAACTTCTATTCCTAGCTAGCAGCATCTTAGTGCGTTGGAGAGCGAAGCCACGTCCCCAGCGGGACGTGGCTTCGCCATGGGTCAACCGCCCTTTTATATGCTGCGGGTGCAGTTCATTTTTTGCACAAACCACTGCTGTAGCAGCAAGGGTCGCAGGAGGACGCCTGAGAAACGGTTTGCGCCAGGAATAGCCAGAGCCAGGACGACGAGGTGGGTGCTTCGCGCTGCTGGTCACAGCCGTCGGTGCCGTGGCAGCAGCATGGGATTGACGTTCTGCCGCCGGAAGCCGCATGCCTGCGCCTTTGAGGCGTGCTTCCACGACCAGCAGGTTTCCACTTTCCACGCTGCCGGAGCCAATCAGCCAACCGGCTGCCTGCTAGCTCGGGTACTGCATGTGCGCCTCGCGCTTCTGCAAGTAGGTCAGTTTCTCCTGCATCAGGGGGCTGGGAAAGCGAGCAACCAACCAGGCCAGATGCTTGAGCACCCTGGCTGGGCCCTGGTGTTTGAGCCGGTGCAGCACGCCCTCCAGCCAGCCAGTGGGCAGCCTCCCTCCTGCGGCCTGCACGGCCTGCCCGATCTCATTGACATAGGCGGCGGCATGCGCAAAGTCGAGGATACGCACCGCATCCGCACGGTGATAGTCGACCAGGCCTTGCAGCCACTCCGCGCCATCTTGCACCGCGCACACCTCGGCCACCTGTTCCACTCGCCGCCGCTGGGTTTCGACCAGTGCTGCCTCCGTAAAGCGCTCGGCGTCCATGAGCCGCGAACAGGAGGAGAGCTGCTCTAGACACACCTCCTCGCGAGCGTTGCGCGTGACCTCGCCGATCGTCAGCGCCTTGCCCTCGACCCACTCGCCTCCCATACCACCAGCGCTGCCTCCCCGGTCGCCAGGGTGGCGCGCCGCGCCGTCGTCTTGCTCACCCGCACGCCCAGTAGCTCCTGGAGCAACTCCCGGGCTGCCTCAAACGGCATCCAACTAGAGAGCCGCGCCAGCACTTCCTCCCCGCGTGGCGTCAAGCCGCCACTCAAGAGTCCTAACTGCTCATCCAGGGGGAAAAAAGCCTACGCCACAGGTCGGGCAGATGCCATACATGCGTGTCAGCTTGACCGCTTCCCCTCCCATCGTTTGGAGAAAGCGCTTCTGCTTGCCACATGTCGTACATCGCGGACGCTCCTCCTGCAGGATCGCACGCCAGTCCTCGCTCTCACCCATCTGCACCACGTCCTGGAGCACTTGTGCCCGCACCTGGTTGATCCGCTCATCCACCATCGCTTCGATCTCGGCCCATGTCGCTTTCGGGTGTTCTTTGCGCCACTGGGTCATCCCCAGCACGTCGCACAGTCCCGCGCTCACCTGGTGCATCGGCTCACTGCGCTCCCGTTTGGTCTTCTTCGCTTTCATGCTCTTGTCTCGCTCCTGGTTTTTTCCTGTATCGTACCACCTCCCTCCTTCGTGCAAAAAAATGAACCGCACCCCCCACAAGCCCACAAGATTCCCCCTTGCTTTTGCCCCTTTTCTCTGTTATAATCACTTTGGTATCATTCTGCTGATTTCTGCAACCAGAAGCACAAATAGTCTGTTTTGTTTTGTAGGGCTGTCCACGTTTCTAGTCCCGTTATAAAGCCATTTCCGGGAGCTTTTTGCCCTCCATAGGCACAGAGGATGTTTAGAGATGTAGCGAAGTGACGTTGTGTAGCGATCACTTAGGACCTGGAAGTCACTCTATTTTAAGCATGAAAACGGGAGCACGACGCTTTTCCACGCTCACCAGGCCCTATTTTTAGTACTGCAAAGGAGCTGAAGCTTGAGCAGTATTTTGATGGTGCCTGTCTGTCTGGATGCTCTGCTTCTCGAAGAAGATCAAATGCTGGTTGCCGCCAACGCTGACTTCTCGCGGCAGCCATACTCCGATGCCACGCAAGACTTCAATCCCGACGTTGCCAATCTGAGCGAGGATATTGTCTCCCAACCTTTCGACAATCAGAATCTCTACCTCAAGGCTGGCATTCATCTGCACTGGGCGCTGCCGGACGCGCTGACACAAGGCAAGCTCACGCCGCAGGGAACCGACTTTCCAGCCGTTCCCAATCGCTGGCTGGTGGTGCGCACACAGAAAGCAGCCAGCGGCCAGCGGGTTGTGGAACAGGCGTGGGTTGTGGAAAGCGACTATCTCTTTCCCGATGACGCGTCCGAGCAAACAGGATGCGTCACCATTCCTTTTGACCCCGATCCGGCCAGAGGTCACTATCGTCCCTTTCGCTACTTGGGGCGCAAACTGCCACTCAACGCCTGGCAGGCACAGAGTTCGGACGCCGAGTACCTGGCGAAACTTACCGCGATAGGCTATGGTGAACCAACCTTCGCGGCTTTTTATCCCAACTGTCTCAGCGTCTTCGGATTGCACGACGACGCCTATCTCACGCCTCCCATGGGACTGACATACGATGTAATCGGCTGGTATAGCGACCAGAAACAGGACGCGCTCGCGGTTGTCATCGCCAATCGTATCGCGAACAGCCAGCAGGCGCCCACTGCCGCGGACCTCCAGGCGGCGGTGGTCAGCGCCTATCAGTGGCAAGTCACTCTGCAGCCGGGTCAGGAATTTCCCAGCCAGATGGTGTGCTACGCTCGCCTGACCTTCAATCCACCTCAGGGCAGTAGCGCTCACCCGGCCAGGAGCGATCCCGCCGTCGCCGTCGCGTTCGGCAATACCAGCATGGAGGCGCTTTCGGCCTATCTGGGCTCCCAGGTCGATGCTCAGCGGAAAGCGATTATTGAGGACGAACTGGAGGCGCTGCAACTCGCCTATCGACTTGAACACCGACGCCTGGATATCGGGGCGAAGTTTCGCGAGGCGCGCCACGAAAATGGCTTTGTAGCGACCAAAGGCGGCTCCTTGTGGGGCATTCAGCCGGTGACCGACCACTCCGCGCCCGCCGACGCGGCCAACGCGCAGGCTCAGGCATCCATTGCTCTGCCCGACGATTTCGCCCAGAAGCTCGATACGCTCAACGTCTGCCAGCAGACTTATGACCGGGCGCTCGCTGAAATCGCGGCTCTGCGCAAACAACTTTTCGCGGATTGGTATAAATATATGCTCTGTGCCTATCCACCCGATGATGCCAGGGAGAATTATCCCGACGCCGACGAGGTACGATACTATATCGAGCAGATGGACCTGGCGCCCTTGCAGCAAGCGCTCGCCAATGCGGGACAACTGGCCCTGACGTACGACGACGGCGGTAGGTTGACCGGCGCCAGCGCTTCCGCACCGGCGTGTCTGGCCAGTGACCTGGCGCTTGCGCTCAACGGGCTGCTTCACGACCTGGCTGCATTCAATGCCAGTGACGCGGTCAAAGGCGCGAAAACGTCTTTCGCGCTCAAAAGCTTGCCAGCGCCGCGCTACTGGCAACCCAGGGACCAGACGCTTCTGTTAGTCGGCCCAACCATCGTTCCGACCGCGCGCCACGGCCAGGATGGCCTGCTCACATGCCAGATTTTCCCCAACAAGACCTTGCAAGACATGCTCCCCGGGCAAAGCGCGGCGCTCACAGATTTTCTGGACACTCTTGAGCGCGGTAGCCCAGGGCAGGCCAATGGACTGAGCACCTGGACACAGCAACCCTGGAATCCTTTCGTGCTGGAATGGGAGGTAGAAATCTCTCCCCTGAGCCAGTCGAGCAATCTCCACCCGGAAACTTCCGGCTACGCGCCGGACTTCATCAGTAGCAACTATACCCTGGCAGCCGATCAACCCGATCTCTCGCTGCTTCCGGGCAAGGATATCCTCATCAAATCGGCGAATGTGTATAGCGGCTCTAGCATTTTAACGCCCTACGCGTCTGAAAACCTCAAGGGGCAGCTGGAAGACTACCTGAACGATCCCGACGTCGACAAGACGACAGATACGTACCAGCATGTGCAGGCGGCCCACGACCTGCTCAATGCCGCGACCTTCCACGCACTTTCTCAGGCGCTGGGCGGTCTGAACGAGGCACTGCTTATGCACAAACAAACCCGGCAACTCGCCATTGCCGATCCGCTGGGCTTCGCCGACGACCAGGCGCTTACCCAGGCCGTCAACCAGGCCGTGCAGCAGAGCAATACCAGCGCGCCCCAGCCACAATCGGACTTCAACCCGATTCGCTCCGGCGTGCTGAAAATCCTGCGCCTGCGCCTGGTCGATACCTTTGGCCAGGCACAGGATCTGACCTGGCAAACGGTCGTCGCGACGGAGCAGATGACTAGCATACAGTACCCCGATTGGGTCGCGCTCCCACCTCGCCTGACACAGGCAGCCTGCCTCAATTTTCGCTGGCTGGCGGCCAACGGAGACGACATGGAGATGAATGACCAGGCGACGACAACGCCTATTTGCGGCTGGATACTTCCCAACAACCTGGATAGTAGCTTGATGATCTACGACAATCAGGGCAAGATTCTGGGGATCATCAATGAACTGGCGCGCTGGGATAGCCAGGTGCCAGGGAGTCCAGGCCTCGAGATCAACGCAATCCCTAATCCTCACCTGTGCAAAATGGTCCAGTACCTGGTCAATCAGGGCGCGCCTTTTTTGGCAAATTTCCTTTCTTCAATAGATACAGCATTGGCAAATATCGATCCAGAAAACTTTGCGCAGCATCAAGACCTGGCGTTGCTGATTGGTCGTCCCATCGCTCTGGTGCGGGCCGCGCTCAACCTGGAACTTCAAGGACCACCAGCGGTTCACCAGGGCTGGAACAACTTTCGGCAGGACCTCGTACGGACCACCAGAGATAGCAACGATTTCCCAGATGTCGCCTTCCCCATTCGCCTGGGCGCGTACCAGCAGCTCAACGATGGCCTGGTGGGCTACTGGCTCGAACAGGGCGACGCATACCAGGGCAACCTTTTTTATATCCCGCAAGGCGGCCCTATCTCCGCTGCCGGAGCCACGGCGCCCGCGCTGCTTCAGCAGACCCTGGCAGACGAGCCGATGTGTGTCAGTATGCTCATTGACCCGCGCGGCACCATCCATGCGACGTGCGGCATTCTGCCAACCAAGGCGATCAGCATTCCGGCTGATCAGTTCACCTCAGCCCTGCAGGCCATTGAAATCATCTTCCTCACCACACCCATTCTGACCGATAGAGGCAGGATAAATCTGCCGCTGCCGCTGGAGGCTGGCTACCAGTGGTCCTGGGTCTCCGACGGAGCGACCGCGATTGGCAAGGTCAGCACACAGGCGACCTTTGCAGCGCCACAAGAGATCCGCGAGGGCTGGCTTAAATTGAGCGAAGTACCCACGAGTTCGCCCGCCGCGACCTGACGATTGTCGTCTTATGCCTGTTCATAGGGAGAAGAGCATGTCAACTATTTCGTTAAATCTGACGCTCGAAGAAACGAATACCGTGCTGGAAGCGCTGGGCCAGATGCCGTATGCCCGCGTCTATCTCCTGATTCAGAAGATCCAGCAGCAAGCTACTGAACGTCTACAGGAGAATCGCCGCGCCGATGTGCAGCAAGATGGTTACGGCGAGAAGTCATCTGAGAGTATAGGAGAACGAGGATGATTACATCTGTCGACACACCGTTCCGTCAAAGCTATCCCATCGATTTCGGCCTGTACAACGACGACCAGCAGGAAATACTCTCCATCACCGATGATCCGGCGGGCCAGAACCTCCACCTGGAAATCAACAACGCTTCGGCGCAGGTCATCACGCTTGCCGCGCCAGCCAGCGCCACTCCTGGCAGCAGCAATTATCATTTTGCCTTGCGCTTCCGACCAGATACGCTCTCTCCCGTTTTCCAGTCATACCTTTCTTCCGCCGTGCCTACCCTCGCTGGCGGCACTCCCTCCACGACCTTGACGGGCGCTTTCCAGGCGTTTGCCGCCGATACCACCGCTATTTTGCAGGGAGCCTTACAGAAACAAGGCTGGAGCATCGGCTATCAGCAGGAACCATCTGGGAACCTGGCGCTCTATTTCCTGAGCACGAACGCTCAGACGCTCGCGCCCGGCGCGCATGTCTTCATTCCCTTTGCCCACGCCAGCGCCAGCAGCACAGGAGGCGCGCACACCACGCGGGTCGAACTGCACTATCAACAATTGACCTTCGGCAACGACGCAACGCCCATCAGCGGTCGGCGACGGGTCCATCTCAGTATTGTCAATCAGAGTGGTCAGAAGCATATCCCTCTACACGCGAGCTTTGTCGGCTTTGATACGATCCTGAACGACGGTCAGACGCAAAATACGCTGACGCTGCGTATCACCAATGTGTTGAGCGACAGCGCCATCGCCTTAAATCCGGCGGGTAGCCACGTGCCCTCGAAGTTCTTTCTCTCCTTCGACACTCAGGCCGATACAGAAACCAAAGACTGGGCGCTGGGCACGACTAGCCAGGTGCGTGCTATCCAGGTAACGCTCGCGGACCCCAAAAGTTGGACTGTGACCCCGCCGACGGGCCAGGAGGAAGCGCCAGAGTGGACGTTAGAAGCCCAACCGTCCAAAACCGCGCTGGCGGCGAACGAGGCTATTACGTTGACCCTGGCAAATATTATCTCCTCGCTGGCCTCCGGTCCTGCCCACCTCTATATTCGCTACGAGAATATCCCAGGCTACTGGGATGGGCAACTCGCGGTCACTATCGAGAAAACGCCGCTGCTGTACCGTGGAAGCAATGTAGGTATCGGGACAACAACCCCACATGGTGCACTTGAAATTGGCCCTAACGTTATGAATGCCAATGCCTGGGTGTACTTTCAAGGGAACGCTAATGGTAGCGTCAATCCGTCCACAGGAATACGGCAGGGGTTAATGCTGGCGTGGAACCCCTCTGGCGGGCAGGGTGAAACGCAGCTTCTTTATACCACCGGCTTAGGGAGCAGCCCGCGTCTAGATTTTGGACGCTGGAGCGGCACCACAAAAACAATAGATATGACATTGAATGGCGGAAAGGTGGGCATCGGAACATCTACCCCGCGCGCGCCGTTAGAGGTCAAAGGCATCGATTTCCAGTTCTCCGTGACCAATTTCCAGGACCACAACTGGGGACTGATAAACTGGACGGATGATAAGCTGTACTTCCAGTACCGCGAACAGGGCGTCTACAAGAACAATGCGATGTCTCTGGGTAGAGACGGGCTGCTCTCGTTGAGCGGCCTCAATATGGGCAATAACGCCTTGCAGCAAGGCGTTAACTGGACGACGACCCCCCAGATAAACTTTCAGAGTGCTCCCAATGGCTCCTTCACTGTCGTTCCGCTCACTTCATCCAACGCGCTCAGGATTGTGGGCGGCGACGGCGGCGTGCTGGCGACCAATGCTGGCGATGTACTCTGCTGGGCCTCATATGGCATCGTTGTCAAGGGGAATGTGTGGGCTACAAACAAGTATTTCCGCATTGAGCACCCGGCAAAGCCTGACGCGTACCTCATTCACGCCTGTCTCGAAGGCCCCGAATCGAGCGTCTACTATCGCGGCCAGGCGCAACTCGAAGACGGGCGCGCCACGATACGCCTGCCCGATTACTTCGAGGCGCTCACGCGCCAGGAAGGCCGCACGGTTCTGCTTACGCCCCGAGGGCGCGAGCCATTCCTGTTGAGTGCCGATGAGATTGTCGAGGGCATGTTCAAGGTCTATGGGACGAAAATGGACGGTACGTTCTCGTGGGAGGTGAAAGCGGTCCGCTCCGATGTGGAGCAGTTGGAGACAGAAGTCAGAAAGGCAAGGAACGAGGAGTATCAAGGAGGAGAGGTAAGAGATGCTTAGTCGTGCCGGAAAAATGTATAATTACCTGCACAAGCGGGTTTATCCACCACCACCACCACCACCACCACCACTACACCCACCGCTACCAGATAACGCGGTATATGGTTACAGGTGGCAGGCCGGACAGGGCGTGCCAAACCAACTCTCCATTTTCAGTACTCTCGCCAATGCACAGCCGGGCATTTACATCGTCTTCCAATTTCAGCATCTTGATGATACTATAGACTTTTTTGGTAGAGGGCTTGGCGATCGCGGCCCTCTCTATACGGCCCCCGCAACCCCATCAAATGCATTGCAGGAGCTTATTCAATATGTCCAAATAAATCCACCACCTAATGAAGGTTTCTATTTCAATAATGTAACACAGCAGCGGCTCAGCGATATTGATGGATTTCTGTCTTACGTTGCAAATTGTCTCGACCTGATTAATCAAACGCACGCGGGCGGACAACTACTCCAACGGCTGACTACCGGGCAGTTCTCTACCTGTATTTTGCCAGCAGTAACAACACGCGGTAATCAGACTGCTGCTGACATGAATCGGGCGGTGAGCACCATTACACAGATAATTACTCAATATGCAAATGGGGCAGCTCTAGATTGTGGTGCGATCGTTACCATGATTAATCAGCGTTATGCGAACATCAACGGTACGATGGCAAAATACAATCAGTTGGCAAACGACATCCAAAGCATGCCGCTGTATTCCCTGTTTGTCGATGAAAACAACTTTATGCCCAACTTCCTGAGAAACCGATTCCTCTTTCGCGGCGTCCGCATTAGCGGACAACACCTGATGCCTTGGCTACAACCAGAACTAGGGGGTTTTGCAGCGTTCGACAATTTTGTCAGAACTGACAACACACTATCGGAAGGTATGCAGCTTAGAAAGTACTTTCTCCTCGCCCTGATTTTCGCCCTCTATCCCGTATCTCCTCCCGGCTCCGGTACGGGTGCCGGCATTAATTTCAACGTGCGTTTGGAAGACATCAACGACCCTGCTAATGCTGAATTCCGTCCACCAGCAATCGGGCTGGCGCACGAGTTAATGCACGCCATGCATTATGCAAGGGGAACCGCGCTGGGACATATGATTAACCATTTTACAACAACGGCTGCGGAGCTGCTGTTTGCCGGCATCACACCATTTCAAAACGAGCTAGTTACAGAGAACGCCGTCCGCAATCAGTGGGACACTGTCGTGGCTCCTGATCCATCTAATGTGTGGGGAGCGCCGGCACGCCGGGTGATTTATGATCCTCCGCCTCCCGGAACAACAGCCGCTCAAATACGTCAGCAAACGCCACATATCTAGTACAAAGCATAGCGAGGAAGCCAGATGGCTCTACAAGATATACAGAAAGCATTGCAAGAACTGGCGATGCAGGACAAATTGACATTCGCCGATGTGGGCCAACAAGCAGCGGCTGTCGCCCTGGTGATGGTCTCGCTCCCTCCTCTTACTACGGTCAAATTATCCAATCCTCAGATCAGTTTGGCAGGCGAGGGTGATGAGCAGAAACTTACCGTCGCGGATAAGGTTACATGGGGGATATTGGACGGGGTATCCGCTGAGATCGTGATTACGCCCGATACGACCGCAAGCGGCAAATACCTCGCACAGTTAACCTTCCAGGCGCCGGCATCCGTCGAGTTGGCTATTCCCGGCGTTGATTGGTTTGAAATGGGCCAGTTTCAAATCGGTGGCTATAACCTGCCTTTCGATGTCGCTTCATCTGCCCTTGCCCCTGATGCGTCGCTTATTGAAATCGGCGCGACTTTGATCATCAAGGGAGATAGCAGCCAGACCTCCATTCCGATCAAGATTGATATTGATCCGACCGGGGTGCTGCTGCTTCGTTTGAACACCGCCTCCATTGATCTCCCCAGTATCAACAATGTTCTTGCCGCCTTCGGGAACACCGACGGTATCCTGCTCCCGGATACCATTAACCAGATTGCGCACTTCTCGCTGCTGCAACTGCAAGTTGGATTTGACCCTCAAGAGCCGGTCGTAACGCTCATCGGCGTGGAAATTGGCAACTCAGCGCAAGCGGACAAGGACTGGCAGATTATTCCGGGCGTACTGTCGCTGCATAGTTATACCATCGGGCTGACGATTGTGAACCCGCTGACCACGCGCAGCATCGGCGGCCTGATTGCGGCGCAGATGAAGCTCGGAAAGGTCGATATTGATATCTATGCCCTGCACCCGGCTTCCGGCGGCTGGCAGTTCCGGGGAGAGATCGGCCAGGATTCTCCTGTCCCGATTGGCGACGTTCTTCTCGGCATCAGTCAGCAGTTCGGAGTGCCGCTTCCTGATGCCCTGCACCAGTTTACCATGAAGGATTTCGTCATCGCGTTCGACACCTCCACGGGGAAGACTGATTGCACCTTGACCCTTGACTTCACCATCGCCGGTCAACCCTTTGAACTGAGCGCGTCCCTGTCGCTAGAGAAAGGAGAGGATGGAAAGTACAAGCCGCCGACCGTACAAGGCAAACTGCAGGTGAGCACCTCAACCTTCACGGTCACGTTTGATAATACCGCAGGTGCCAGCACATTCACTGGGGAATGGCAGGATAGTGAGAACCCGCTGACCTTCGCCAACCTTGCGTCGGCGCTCGGGTTTGACGCTATGCCGTCGCTGGACCTCGACCTGGTTGAGGCTAAGCTGACCTATGATTTTGCAGACGCAACGCTGGTATTGGAGGGGACTTCCTCTCCTAATACCAGACAAGCAGCCACGGTTTTCCAGGCGATTGCGCCTCCGGCAGCCATCGCCGACCTGACGATTGAGAAGCTGGCGATTACGTTTCATACGCTCACCAGGCACTTTACCTTTGCCTGCGAGACCTCGACATTTATTGGAAATACCTCTGTGGCCCTGAGTATCACTCTCGATCTGCTACCAGGTGACAAGGGATACACAAAGAAGTTCGGGGGCACGGTGACGGTGGGTACGCGCCAGTTTATCCTCTTCTTCAGTGAGGACGCGACGTCTACCCTTCTCCTGGCCGAGTACGCGAATCCGGGCGGGGACAAAATTAAGATAAGAGAAGACCTGGTCGCGCCTCTCTCTGCCGACATCGCGCAGTATATTCCCGCCGCGCTGGAAATTGACTTTAAGGACGTGCTCTTCGTCTTTGACAGGGGCGCGGCAGGCACGCAACCGACCTTCCTCTTCGGCCTGGAGCTCGGAGCGACTATTCCCTCTCTCTCCAACCTGCCCCTGGTCGGTCAGGAATTGTCTGCCGAGCAAAATATCAAGGTGGACAATCTACGCGTGCTGTTTGCCTCCCAGGCGCTCACGGCAAACCTGGTCGCGAGCGTCAATGGTCTGCTCATGAGCGAGATCACACCGCTACCCGCCATTGGACTGAGCGCGGGCCTCACGCTGTCGGCGGCAATCACCTTTGGAAGTACGCCACAAATCCTGACGGTGCCGATCGCAGGAGTGGGTACACCCGCTACTCCGACTCCGTCCGCACCCGGCACAACTTCTACCAATAACGCGACCTGGTTTTCGCTGCAGAAATCCTTTGGACCGCTGCATTTCAATCGCGTGGGCGTGCAATACCAGGATGCCGCAGTCTGGTTCCTGCTGGACGCGGCGCTTTCCCTGGCGGGTCTGACGCTTTCACTCGACGGACTTGCGGTCGGTTCGCCGCTCACGCCATTCGCGCCCGAGTTTCAACTGCGGGGTCTGGGTCTCGCTTATCAGAGCGGCCCGCTTGAGATCGATGGGTCCTTCCTGCATACGAAGCAGACGCTCCCCAACGGGACCCGGTACGACGAATACGATGGAGCGGCCCTCATCAAGACCGAAGAGTTGACCATTTCCGCGCTGGGGTCGTATGCCCTCCTGGGCGACAATCCTTCGCTGTTCATTTACGCGGTACTGGATTATCCGCTGGGCGGTCCCTCGTTTTTCTTCGTCACCGGCCTGGCCGCCGGTTTTGGCTATAACCGCTCGCTGACGGTTCCCGTTATTGACCAGATCGCGCAGTTTCCCCTGGTCGCCGAAGCCGTAAGCGGCGCGACTCCGCCCCAGAGCATCAACGATATTGGCAACGAACTGGCAAAGCTCGAACAATATATTCACCCCGAGGTAGGAGAAACCTTCTTCGCCGTCGGTATCCGGTTCACTTCCTTCAAGATCATCGATTCCTTTGTGCTGGTGACTGTGGCCTTTGGCAATGAGCTTGAGGTCGATGTCCTGGGCTTATCGACGCTGATCCTGCCGACGCCGGTACCAGATGAGCCGCCCGTCACGCCGCTGGCAGTAGTGCAGATGGCGGTGAAGGCCAGTTATATTCCGGCTCAAGGTTTCCTGGGCGTGAGCGCGCAACTGACCTCGGCTTCCTACGTCTTATCCAATAACTGTCTCCTGACCGGCGGCTTCGCTTTCTACTCGTGGTTCGCGGGCGAGCACAACGGCGATTTTGTGCAAACGCTCGGCGGCTACCATCCCAGCTTTGTCGTGCCTGCCCACTATCCCACTGTGCCGAGATTGGGCTATAGCTGGCAGGTCGATAGTCAACTCAGTATCAAGGGTCAGGCGTATTGCGCCCTGACGGCCTCGGCACTCATGGCTGGCATGCAGATACAGGCGAATTGGGAGAGCGGGAATCTGCGAGCGTGGTTCAGCGCCTCGTTCGACTTCCTGATCTCCTGGAAACCCTTCCACTACGATATTTCAGCGCATGTGAACCTGGGAGCGTCCTACACGTTCTGGTTCTTCGGCACGCAGACGGTCTCGTTCGATGTCGGCGCGGACCTGCATATCTGGGGACCCGAGTTTTCTGGAACCGCGCATATCAATCTCTCAATCATTTCTTTTGATGTCTCCTTTGGGGCCAATTC
>Ga0070699_100001157_pt1 | contig 24482 bp, 25 predicted proteins | sample KBSK1503metaG_FD_65473 | JGI IMG/M metagenome (GOLD analysis project Ga0070699, IMG submission 65473) | Corn, switchgrass and miscanthus rhizosphere microbial communities from Kellogg Biological Station, Michigan, USA - KBS K1-50-3 metaG | ecosystem: Host-associated > Plants > Roots >...
GCTGATTCTCCACCAACGTCGCCAGGGCATCAGGAGTCACTCGCCAGCGCGCGTCCGGGTGCCGGGCGAAAGTCCCGGTGCCCAGGCAGGGCGCATCCAGCAGGACCGAATCGACCCGGCGAATCGGAGGCGCCGTTGCGTCAGCGACGAGCGGAAACTCCCGGCCATTTCCCGCGCGAGCCAGGTTCTCCTTGATCCTTTTCAGTCGCAGGCGGCTTCGATCACCGGCCACGACGCTGGATCCGAGCCGAGTGAGCGCAAGCGTCTTCCCGCCGGGAGCTGCGCAGGCATCGTACACGGTTCCGGGTCCCGAATAAGCGAAGCGGGCGACCATGGCCTGGGCGGGGTCCTGGACCAGAAAGGCGCCGCGGTCGAACCCCTCCAGCTGGTCAGGGCGGCGGGCCTCGACATAGAAGCCCGAGCCATACGGGGCGGATTCTGCGGTTATGCCGGTTGCGTGCCAGCGTTCCACCAACGGCTCCAGGGGTTCGCGGGCTGGCTGCACCGCGAGCCGGGGGCGGGAGTCGTTCCAGCGGACCAGGGCCGCGGTGTTCTCGGGGCCGAAGCGGGCGAGCCACCGTTCGAGGAGCCAGGATGGATGAGTGGCCGGGTCTGAATCGATAGAGGGTTGTTGGGCAGCGACTTTGCGAAGAATGGCATTCACGAATCCGGCGGAGCGCTGGCCACTGACCGCGCGGGCCAGGTTGACGCTGGTGGCAACGGCGGCGTGCGGGGGGATTCGAGTCAGGGACTCCAGCTGGTAGGCTCCCAACCGGAGAATGTCGCGCAGCGGCTCCGGGACTTTCTTCCAGTCATGGCTGACCAGGAGAGCAAGGCGCTGGTCCAGCACGCCCTGGCGGCGCAGCACACCGGCCGCCAGCTCGTGCGCGAGCCGCCGGTCCCGATCATCCAGGCCCGGGGCGACGTCGTTCAGCGCGTGTTCGAAGAGTTGACCGCGGCGACAGCTTTCCAGGATGCGCAATGCGGCCCGGCGGGCCGAGGTAGTCTCGGATTGCGACATCTATTTCACCGAATTGGCCGCGGATTTACGCGGATCTCCGCGGATTTCTTACGGCTGCACACTCGGATCTCAACTGTATCTCCTTCTTACGAAATTGATCCGCGTTACGAAATTGATCCGCGAATATCCGCGTGAATCCGTGGCTGATTAACTGGACCGTCCGAGCATGCCCCGGGTGGGGCTGGAGGGTACGGCGATTTCGCGGCGGGGCATCCGTCCGGCCAGGTAGGCCAAACGGCCGGCTTCCACCGAGAGCCGCATGGCTGTCGCCATCGCCACCGGGTCAGCCGCTGCGGCAATCGCTGTGTTCATCAGGATGCCATCCACGCCTTGTTCCATCACGATGCAGGCATCGGACGCGGTGCCAACTCCGGCATCCACAATGACCGGGACCGAGAGCCGGTGCTTGATGGTGCGGATGCTGTACGGGTTCAGCATTCCGAGTCCGCTGCCGATCGGCGAAGCGAGCGGCATGACCGCCACGCACCCCGCCTGCTCCAGTTTGAGCGCGGTGACCAGGTCGTCGTTGGTGTACGCCATCACCTTGAAGCCTTCGCCGGCCAGCAGCTGCGCCGCTTCGAGCAGGCCGGCGACGTCGGGAAGCAGGGTCTCGCGATCCCCGATCACCTCGAGTTTTACGTACTCGTTGAACCCGGCCGCCCGGCCCAGGCGGGCGTAGCGGATGGCTTCTTCCGCGGTATAGCATCCCGCCGTATTCGCCAGCAGGAAAAACCGCGACGGGTCGAGATGATACAGGACTCCTTCCTCCTTGGAGCGGTCGAGGTCCACCCGCCGCACGGCGACCGTCACCACTTCGGCGCCGGAAGCCTCCAGGGCGCGCACCATGTACTCGTTACTCTGATACTTCCCGGTTCCCACCAGCAACCGGGACCGAAACGGCCGGCCCCCGATCACCAGCGGGGCGTCCAGCTCGAGGTCGTTCTGCAGGGTCGTGCTCATGTTCCAGTGCTGTCGACGAACGTCATGGTGTTCGGCGGCCCTTTCGACTTCACAACCCATCCACTGTCGCTCTTGACCACGGTGAACAGCCAGAAAACGGCGTCGGAGGTTGTCTGGTTGGGCACCAGCCCGGTATAGCCCCCCCCGACGAACACGGTATCCCCGCCCCGGGTCCAGGGAACTCCGAGCGACGCAAAGGCGACTGGCGCGTCCTGGGGGCAGTCGGAATATGGCGCCGGGCCGCAGACACCACTCACCAGGCCCCGCTCCACCACGGATGCGAGCCAGTCCTGGTCGTGGAACAGGGGATGAGCCGAATCGGCCGGGGGTAACAGGATCCGGCTGTTCAGGAACAGCCGGTCGCTCCAGCGCACCCCGCTCGGGAGAGCCTCCTTGGGCAGCAGCTTCTTGAGCTCAACCAACTCGACCTCGTATACCGTGTGAGTCGTGGCGGGATCGACCGGGAGAATGGGACGCACGGGATCGCTTCCGCATCCCAGCAGCAGGGTTGACGGCAGCAGGAGCGCGCAGATCGGGATTCGCATCACCCACCTCCAACGAAGTGTACCAGCTCGATGCTGTCCCCGGACTTGAGCAGAATGCTGCCCAGCTGGGGGCGGCGAATGATCTCGCGGTTCAACTCGACCACCACCATCCGCGGATCCAGTCGCAGGCCAGTCAGAAGGTTCTCCAAAGTGGCCGGGGCCGCAATAGTCCGGGCCTCCCCGTTCACCATCAGCTGAATCTCGGTCACGTCGCCTCCAGCCAGGGCGCCAGCAGCGCGAGCGCAGCGGCGGCGGGATCCGGAGAATGCCAGAGTCCGGAAATCGCCGCCACCCCATAGGCCCCGGCATCTCGCGCCTCCAGGGCCCCCTCGCTGGTCATCCCGCCGATCGCGATCACCGGAAGGCCCAATCCGGCGCAGTCCCGGATCAGCTGGACCCCGGCCGCCGGGCTGGCCGGATGGGACGCGGTGGCAAAGATAGGCCCGACCATGAGAAAATCGGCGCCTTCCTTCGCCGCCGTTTCGGCCGCCTCCGCGGAATGTACCGAGGAACCGATCCATCCGTGCGGCATCACCCGGCGGGCTTCCGCGGCCGGGAGGTCGGCCGAGCGCAATTGCACGCCGTGGGTCCCCAGAGCGTGGGCAATGTCCGGATGTCCGTTCACCAGCACCGAGGCTTCCGGCGGCCGGGCGAGCGCGAGAAACCGGGCCGTCACCTGCGCCAGCCGTGCGCCTCCCGCGTGGTGATCGCGCGCGTGCAGCGCGACCGCCGATCCGGCCGCCGCGATCGCCGCGGCGCGGACGCCCAGGTCCGGGAGGGCGAGCACTTCGGCATCGGTGATCGCGTGGAGCCGGGGCAGCGGTCTCACTCGAAGCGCTGGCCCGGCTCGATCTTGCGGCCGCGCACCCAGGCCGAGACCGCCATTCGCCGCTTCCCGGCGGGTTGAACGTCGCGGATCAGCATAGCGCCCGATCCCGTCTGCACCGAAAGCCGCTCGCCGGCCTGGAGAACCGTTCCCGGCGGGCACTGGGCGGAAGGTTGCCTCGATTCGTCGTGGACTCCGCCGCCAAACAGCTTGATCTCGTTCCCATCGAACGTGGTCCAGGCCCCCGGGTCCGGCTCGAAGGCGCGAATCCGGCGGCTTTCCTGCCCGGCATCTCCCTCCCACCGGACCCGGCACAGGGCCCGGTCGATCTTGGGAGCGTAGGATGCCGCCGTCTCGTCCTGGGGAGTCGGCTGGGCGCCATGGGTCAGCGCGTTCAGCGTCTCGATCAGCACCGCGCCGCCGAGCTGGGCCAACCGCGGCAACAGCTCGCCGCCGGTTTCGTCGCCCCCGATCGGAATCGAAGCGCGATGGTATACCGGACCGCTGTCCAGGCCCGCCTCGATCTGCATGGTGCTGACTCCGGTTTCCTTGTCTCCATTCAGGATCGCCCAGGGAATCGGGGCCGCGCCGCGCAGCCGGGGCAGCAATGATGCGTGCACATTGATCATGCCGAGCCGGGGGATCTCCATGATCTGGGGACGCAGCACGTGGCCGTAGGCGACGACGATGCCAAGGTCCGGGTCCAACCGGCGCAACCGCTCAGCGAACACGTCCCCCACCGGCCGGTCGGGCTGCAGCACCGGGATACCGAGGTCGTCCGCGATGACCTTGATGGGCGAGGGAAGCACCTGGGAGCGGGAACGGCCCTGGGGCCGATCGGGTTGGGTGACCACGGCCAGCACGTCCGAACCGCCGGCAAGCAGGGCCTTGAGCGAGGGTACCGCGAAGTACGGAGTACCAAAGAACACGATCCGCATCACTGGGAGCCGGCGTGCGAGGGGCCGACCTCCTTGATATAGGTGGCGTCCTTGTGCTCCTTGCGAAACCGGGCAAGCAGCATCTTCCGCTTGATCGGTCCCAGGTGATCCACAAAGAGAATCCCGTCGAGATGGTCGATCTCATGCTGGATGGCGCGCGCGAGCAATCCACTCGCTTCCTGGCGGTACCGGTTGCCTTCGCGATCAGTCGCTTCGACGGTAACCCGGCCCGGCCGGGTGACTTCGGCATAGATCTCGGGGATCGACAGGCAACCTTCCTCGGCGGTCTCCCGTCCCTCGCCCTCGATGATCACCGGATTGACCAGCACCAGGCGCACATCGTCCGCGTCGATGACCGCGACCCGGCGGGCCACGCCAACCTGGTTGGCCGCGAGACCGACGCCCTTGGCCGCAACCATGGTCTCGAACAGGTCGTCGATGAGTCGCCTGGTCTCGTCATCCACCGCCGTCACCTCGGCGCTGCGCTGACGCAGCACCGGCGAGCCGAGCAGGTGCAACGGCAACAGACTCATCCCTTGGCCGCTCCTGCGTCGGCGCTGCCGACCTGGATGATGCGGTCGCGCCGGATTATCAGGGTAGAATCGCCGCTCTCGACGGTGACCCGGTCCTCCTTGATGTCCTTGACCCGGCCGATGATGCCGCCGGTGGTCACCACCTCATCGCCCTTCTTCAGGCTGCCCAGCAGCTGCTCGTGCTGCTTGCGGGCCTTGGACTGGGGCCGGATGATGAGAAAATAGAAGACCGCGCCGATCGCGGCGATCTGGAATAGCAGGATCGCGGCGCCGCCGCCGGCGCCGCCGGTGCCGCCCTGCGGGGCCATGACAAAGAGGGTCAAGAGATTCACAGTTCTCCTCGGGTGTGGTAGCGCTGGAGCCACTCGCGGCTCCAGCTGTCGAAGCTGCCATCCAAAATGGTCCGCCGCGCCTGCTCGGCGAGGCGGATAAGAAATCGCACATTGTGAATCGAGACCAGCCGGAGGCCCAGCATCTCTTCAGCCACAAAGAGGTGGCGGAGGTAGGCCCGGGAAAACGTGGTGCAGGTCTCGCAGTCACACTCGGGATCCAGCGGCTCGTTCGAGGTGCGGAGCGCGGTGCCGCGAACGTTCACCCGGCCGAGGCTGGTCCACGCGCTGCCGTGTCGCCCGTTCCGGGTCGGGGCAACGCAGTCGAACAGGTCGACCCCCCGCGCGATTCCTTCCAGCAAATCGGGGGGGAAACCCACGCCCATAAGATAACGGGGGGTTGCCTCCGGCAGGACCGGCGCGAGCAGCTCCATGATCCGGTGCATCACCGGCTTGGGTTCGCCCACCGAGAGCCCGCCGATAGCGACACCGGTCCAGGGGCCGCGCTCCAGGATGGCGTCGAGCGAGCGGCGGCGCAGGTCATCATGGACTCCGCCCTGGACGATGGGCCAGAGCGTTTGCCGGCCCGTACCGTCACTCAATTCGGCGTGCCGCTGGCGGCAGCGGTCCAGCCAGCGAATGGTGCGTTCCATCCCATCGAGGGCCACTTCGACGCTGGCCTGTCCCGGGACGACGTGATCGAACGCCATGGCGATGTCCGCGCCCATGGCCCACTCGATCTCCATCACCGACTCCGGGGTCAGCGTGCGATAGGTCCCGTCCAGGTGGCTTTGGAAGGTGACGCCGGTTTCCGTCACTTTGCGAAGGGTCTCCAGGGAAAAAACCTGGAAGCCGCCGGAATCGGTCAACATGGGGCCGTTCCAGTGGGTGAATTGCTGGATTCCGCCCAGCTCGCGAATGACCGCTTCGCCCGGCCGCAGGTGCAGGTGATAGGTATTGCCCAGGATGATCTCGGCGCCGGCCCGGCGGACTTCGTCGGGATGCAGCCCGCGCACCGCGCCGTGAGTACCCACCGGCATGAACGCGGGGGTGTTCACCGTGCCATGGGGCAGGGTGAGGGTGCCGGCGCGGGCCTGGCCCTGGGTGGCGTGGAGGGTGAAGTCGAACATCGGGACGGAATGATAATCCGTAGGGGCGCAGAGCCGTGCGGCCCTAGAGTATCGCCATCGCGTCCCCGTAACTGTAGAATCGGTAGCGCTGCTCCACCGCGTGCCGATACGCGTGCATCATCAGCTCGTGGCCGGCGAAGGCGGAGACCAGCATCAGCAGGGTGGACCGGGGCAGGTGGAAGTTGGTCAACAGGCGATCCACCACCTGGAAACGGTAGCCCGGGGTGATCATAAGCGAGGTCTCTCCCGGGCCGGGCCGGACCCTTCCGTTCTCCGCGGCACTCTCCAGCGCGCGCACCACGGTGGTGCCAACCGCCCAGACCCGGTGGGCGTCGCTCCGGGTCTGCGCGACCTGGCTCGCCACCTCGGCGCTGATGTCGTAGCGCTCGGGATGCATGGCATGCAGCGAGAGGTCTTCAGTCTCCACCGGCTTGAAGGTGCCGGGACCGACTTCGAGGTCGATTCGCGCGATTCGGACACCATGGGCCTCGATTCCGTGCAGGCCGTCTGTGGTGAAATGGAGCCCGGCCGTCGGCGCGGCGACGCTGCCTTCGCGCTCGGCGTACACCGTCTGGTAGCCGGTTTCGTCGGCCGCGTCGGGTTCCCGGTCGATGTAGGGTGGCAGCGGGAGCTTTCCAAAACGACGGATGGCTTCGTCGGCGCTGGCGCCGATGAAACGTACTGCGCGATTACCGTCGTCGAAGACGGCGACGGTCTCCACGAACACCTCGTCGCCCAGCGCGATGCGTTTGCCGGGGCGGAGCGCGCTGCCCGGTTTGCCCATGGCAATCCAGCTCCCGTCGGCCGCGGGGTGAATGAGCAGCACTTCGGCCGGTGCGCCGGAGGGACGGGTACCGATCAGGCGGGCATGGCGGACCCGGGTGGTATTGAGGACGATCAGGTCGCCGGGAGCGAGGAGGGCGGGGAAGTCGCTGAAGCTGCGGTCCTGGAGCGTGCCAGCGGTGCGATCAATCACCAGCAGGCGGCTGCTGCCACGCTCGGCGACTGGATGCTGGGCTATGAGGTCGGATGGGAGGTGGTAGTCGAAATCGGTCGTGCGGAGTGTCATGCGTTTATTGGGTTACCACGCTGATTCGTTCCAGCGCGATATTCCCCATATAGGGGGCGGAGGCCTCACTCGGCGGTGAGATTCAGTGGTCCATCAGGGACTCGGCGCGGCCGGAGTCCAGAATGCCTCGAAATTGACCATCCCATCGGCCAGGATCGGTCGCTGGTTCCCACCATCGGCATCCATCAACCACAGGTCACCAGTCCCGTACAGCAGCGTGGTGCCGTCCGGCGACCAGATCGCCGGCCGGTTACCCTGGGCATCGGCCATGAATCCATAGGTACCCGATGCCACGTCGAGGCGCAGGATGGCCCACTGGTTCTGATTCGACCCGAGAAACACGATCGTCGTCCCGTCCGGCGACCAGGCGGACTGGGATCCGTCGAACCCGGTACTGCTATCGACCACGACCGTTTCAGTGCGGGTTGCCAGGTCCATCGTGATGGCCCAACGGGGGTTGTTGCAGCACACAGTATCCACGGATTGGCGAACATAGACGATCCGGGTTCCGTCAGGAGACCAATCTGCCCCAAAGGCACTCGGAAGGCTTGCATCGGTGAGCCGATCGAGTCCGGTTCCGTTCGGGTGGATTCGAAAAACCTGTATTGTCTGGCTCGGTGCATCGTAGCCCTGGAACAGGATCCACTGCCCGTCCGGTGACCACCGCGGATTGAAGTTGGATTCTCCCAGGCCGGTGACCAGCTCGTGCTTCTTTTTTCCTGCGGCGTTCACCATATAGAGCCGGCCCCAGTTTTCAAATACCACTGTGCTTCCATCGGGCGAGACGACCGGACTCTCCGGCCAGTTCAGGCTGTCGACCAGCAGCCTGAGGTCGGAGCCGTCCGCCTTGGCGGTCCAAAGAGACAGCGCACAGGGAGCTGGATTGCAAGACGCCGGATCGTAGCGGGAGAAGATGATGCGATCATATAGCGGCGCCACGACCGGGGGTGGGTTGGGCGGCTCCGGCGAATTGGCAGCATCGGCGCAGCCGATGGTCATCGCCACCGCGGGGGCAAGCAGGATCAGGGAGATTCGGGGGGAGTGCACGGTCATAGGGACGAACGCCGGGATTCGAACACCACATCACCCTTCAAAAATGCTGGTCTGCCCCGCCGGCGGCTTGATCCCAAACCGCTTGTACGCCAGCGCCGTGGCACAGCGGCCCCGCTGGGTCCGCTCCAGGAACCCCTGCTGGATGAGATAGGGTTCGTATACTTCCTCCAGCGTTCCGCTGTCCTCGCCCACCGCGATCGCGATCGTATTGAGACCGACCGGCCCGCCACTGAATTTCTCGATGATAGTGGTGAGAATTCGCGCATCCATGTCGTCCAGCCCGAACTCGTCCACGTTGAGCCGGGCCAGCGCGTCCCGGGCTACCTGGGCGGTGACGGTGCCGTCGGCCCGGACCTGGGCGTAGTCCCGCACCCGGCGCAGCAGCCGGTTGGCCACCCGGGGCGTGCCCCGGCTCCGCTTGGCGATCTCGGTCGCGCCTGCGTCCTCGATCGGAACCGAGAGGATGGTTGCGCTCCGCAGAACGATGGTCTTGAGCTCGTCGGCAGGATAGAAGTTCAACCGCTCCACCATGCCGAAACGGGCCCGCATCGGCGGGGTCAGCATACCGAACCGGGTCGTCGCCCCGATCAGGGTGAAGCGCTCGATGCTCATCGGGATGGTCTGGGCCCGGGGGCCTTCGGAGATCCGCACGTCCACCCGGAAGTCTTCCATCGCCGGATAGAGAAACTCCTCCAGGTTCGGGCGCAGCCGGTGGATCTCGTCGATGAACAGGATGTCGCCCGGGGCGAGTCCGGTGAGCATACCGACCAGGTCGCCCGGCTTCTCCAGCACCGGCCCCGACGTGGTCCTGAGCTGCACTCCCATTTCGCGCGCGACCAGCATGGCGAGGGTGGTCTTCCCCAGTCCCGGCGGCCCGAAGAAGAGCAAATGGTCCAGCGTCTCGCCCCGGGCCCGGGCCGCATCGATGGCGATTTGAAGCGATGCTTTCACCTGCTCCTGGCCCACGAACTCATCCAGCCGGGAAGGCCGGAGCGCGGCTTCGGCACCGGTCTCCTCGGGGAGGACTTCCGGAGTCGTGACCTGCAGCTTCGTCGTCACCCGGCGAGCTTCGCTTCCCAGCGCACCGGACGCTCCGACGCCCGGATCAGGTGGACCGTCTTGCAGGACACGCAGCGATCCGCGATCTCATCCACTCCCGCCGGCACCAGCTTGCGGTTGGTGCTGCCGCACCGGGTACACACCCACTCGGCCGTCCTCGCCACCACGGTCATCCTTTGCCTCCCCGGGCTTGAGTAATCCACTGCAGCGCGCGCCGCACGATCTGCGCGGTATCGTCGTCCTTGCCCCCGTTCATCGCCTGCCGTACCGCTTCCTCGGCGGCGGCGGCGGTGTAACCCAGGGCAGTCAGGGCCTGGACCGCGCCGGCCGCCGGGCGCGGCGCCGGCTCCGTCCCGCCGGTTTCGACATCCGCGAAGCGGTCCTGTAGCTCCACCACCAGCTTCTCGGCCTTCTTCTTCCCGATGCCGCTCACCGTGGAAAGCGCGGCGATGTCCTTGTTCCGGATACTCCTGACGGTGCGGTCCGGGCCCAGAGTCGAAAGCAGCGCCAGGGCGAGCCGGGGACCGAACCCGGTGGCCCCGAGCAGCCGCTGAAAGATGCGGCGTTCACCGGCCCGATCAAAGCCATACAGAAACCAGCCGTCTTCCCGCACCACCAGCTCGGTGAAAAGCTTGACCCGGGCGCCGGCGGACGGGAGCCGCTCGAACACGCCGAGCGGGACGGTCACCGCGTAACCGACCCCGCCATCGGTCTGGATGACGATGGTTTCCAGGTCACGCTCGGTGAGAATGCCGGAGACGGTGGCGATCATCGGCCGTTAGTCCGGGCCAGGCGAAGCGAGGGATCCCGCTGCCGGAGCAGGTGAGTCAGCGCCAGCGCGACCCCATCGGCCGCGTCGGCCGGCTCCGGCGGCGTCTTGAGCCGGAGCAGCTGGGCGCACATGTAGCCGACCTGGGCCTTCATCGCGCCGCCCCGCCCTACCACGGTTTTCTTCACCACCGCCGGTGGATACTCGGCGATGATGACGCCCGCGGTCTCGGCCGAAAGCAGGATGACGCCCCGGGCGTGGCCCAGGACCATGGCGGTGCGGGCGTAGCGGCTGTAAAAGATGCCTTCAATGGCGAGAACATCGGGGTGGTGCCGGGCGATCAACTCGGTGACTCCGTCGCTGATGGCGCGCAGCCGGGCGGGCAGCGACTGCCCGGTGTCGGCGCGGATGACGCCGCATTCGAGCAACCGGGGGGAGCCGCGCCCATCCTCGACCAGTCCGTAGCCAACCACTGCGGAGCCGGGATCGATGCCGAGAACCTTCATTGACGCCTGGATGGTGAGATCGGAAGCAGCAACTGACTCACACGAAAACACGAATAGACGAAGACACGATTGGTGTTGGTCATTCCCGTCAAGAATGTAACATTGCGATTCTGCTTCGTATTGTCCTGCTTTCGTGTTTTCGGGACGGTGGTTGTGCCGAGGCGATTTCGCGATGGCAGGCTCGATACCCAGGATGTCAACCGCCTCAGGCCGATGCTTCCTCCAGCTGGGACGCGTCGACATCGAAGTTGGAGAACACCTTGCCCACGTCGTCCAGCTCTTCAAGTGCTTCCATCAGTTTGAGGATCCGCTCCGCATCCTTCCCTTCGACCCGCACCGTGTTCTTGGGTACCATCGCGATTTCGGCTGACTCGGGCTGGACCCCGCGGGCTTTGAGGCCGTCCTGCACCGCGTGCAGCGTCGTCGGGGTGGTGGAGACGATGTACTGCTCACCCTCCCGGGCGAAGTCTTCGGCGCCGGCCTCGAGCGCCGCCTCCAGGGCTTTGTCTTCGTCGAATTTCTCGGCGTCGATGTAGACCTGGCCTTTCTTGTCGAACATCCAGAGCACCGAATTGGTCGCGCCCAGGTTACCGCCGTTCCGGCTGAAGGCGAAGCGAATTTCGGCTACCGTGCGGTTGGCGTTGTCGGTGGAAGCCTCGATCACGATGGCGGCGCCACCCGGGCCATACCCTTCGTAGGTCACCTCTTCATAGGAGCTGCCTTCCAGCTCGCCGGTACCCTTCTTGACCGCGCGATCGATGTTGTCGTTCGGCATGTTGACCGCCTTGGCCGCATCGATCGCGAGACGGAGACGGGGGTTACCGTCCGGATCGCCGCCGCCGGCCTTGGCGGCAACCGTGATTTCGCGAATCACCTTGGTCCAGTTGGCGGCGCGACGCTGATCGGTCACCGCTTTCTTGCGCTTGATCTGCTTCCACTTGCTGTGGCCGGCCATACGCACTCCGAACTAGACGGTAATTCCGTTGCAAAGGTCGAACATCTGGCGGATTCTGACGGTAATCCCGATGCAGATCCGGGATTCGGAGCGGATTCTAACGGTATGACGGTATCTCTTACCGTCCTGCCGTCTTACCGTCCTACCGTTTGTTTCGCAAAGCTAGCCTCCGGCACGGAGTTGGGCAACGCAAACGCTTGACCCCGCCTGCCCGCTCGGCTAGTCTCTATCCCTTATGTCTATCCCGCGACAACTCAGCATCTTAGCCCTTTCCGCCCTGCTCTTCGCCGGCTGCAAGGAAAAGAGCCCGCCGCCGGCGTCGGTGTCCGAGGCGATGCCCAATCTGCCATTGCCTCCCGCCGCCACGGTGTTGAGTCGCTCCGGCGGTCCCGATGCGCTTCAGATCACCTTCCGCAGCGCGTACCCGCCCGATTCACTGGCCGCGTACTATCGCCAGGTGCTCACCAACGGGATCTGGAACCTGGTCAACGACGACCGCGCGAGCGATGGAACCGTGTCGCTCTACGCCGAGCGCAATGGGCCGCCGCTCTGGGTGACCATCAAGAAAGATCCGGATTCCAACGGGAGCCTGCTGACCCTGGGTGGCGCGGTAATGAAGCCGGATTCCACCAAAGCTGATTCGAGCGCACACCCCACGACATGACGAGGCGGGGTTGACGACCAGTTCTTCAACAGCCCCATGCCACACCTGTTGTTTTCCCACCTCAGGTAGCGATTCCGCCAGCTGAATCCGGCCGCTGAATCGGTCAAAATCCCACCCTGCAGTATCCTGCAACCCCTGATTTAGCTTCGACATCCGATGCGCCGGCACCCCCCTTCGACCTGGGGCTCCGACTGGTATGCTGCATGCCTGATACAGTCGCGAAACCAATGCGCCGTGGATCCCTTCGGCGCCGCCCATCCTATGGAGGAAGCGTGTCCCAGCGTCGCGCGATTGTCAGCCTGATCATTCTGCTAGCTGCCTGCGGTGGCGGCGATTCCTCCGGCCCCGGTGGTGGGCCGGATCCGGTGGCGACCGTGCTGGTCAGTCCCAATTCCGGGACGCTGATGGTCGGGACGACCATCCAGCTTTCGGTCGCATTGAAGAGCGCGTCTTCGGCGACCCTGACCGGCCGGCCGGTTCGCTGGCGGAGCAGTGACGACAATTCGGCGACGGTCACGGCCACCGGGCTGGTGACCGCCAAGCTCGCGGGCCCGGTCACCATCACGGCGACCAGCGAAGGGCACAGCGGCTCCGCACTCCTCAACATCATCCCGGTTCCGGTCGCCAGCGTGACCGTTGTGCCGAGTACGGCGTCACTGGGCGCGGGGACATCGTCGCAGCTGTCGGCGATCACCAAGGATGCGGCCGGTGGTGTGCTGACCGGCCGGGTAGTGACCTGGCTGAGCAGCAATCCCACCTCGGTCAGTGTGTCGGGAACCGGGTTGCTGACCGCGGGATCGCCCGGGTCGGCCACGATCACGGCCACCAGCGAAGGCATCAGCGGCTTCGCGACGATTACGGTGGATCCCACTCCGGTCGCGACCGTCAGCGTCTCGCCTTCGACGGCGTCGGTGGGCGTCGCGGCTACTACCCAGCTCAGCGCCACGACGAAGGATGCGTCCAATCAGGTCCTCACCGGCCGGGTCGTCGCCTGGTTCAGCTCGGCGCCGGGCATCGCGCAGGTTGATCCCAATGGCGTTGTCACCGGTGTGACGATGGGCCAGGCCACGATTACCGCGATCAGCGAGGGCAAGACCGGAAGCGCGCTCATCACGGTGGTCGCGGGCGCACCGGCGACCATCACGATTACTCCAACTCCCGCGACCGTCAACGCGGGCGAATCCGTCCAGCTCGCCGCCCAGGTCCAGGATGCGGCAGGCGACCCGTTGAGTGGCCAGACCATCACCTGGCTGAGCCTGACCCCGTCAATCGCCACGGTAGACGGCTCGGGGATGGTCAACGGCGTCAGCGCCGGCACGGCCCTCATCACGGCCACCAGCGGAAGCCTTAGCGCGACCGATACCGTCGACGTGACCCCGGCCCCGGTGGCCTCGGTAACGCTGACGGTTCCCTCGACTCACGTGGGCGTCGGTTCCACCCTCCAGCTGGTCGCTACCCCGCGCGATGCCAATGGCACCGCGCTGACCGGCCGGGTCGTCACCTGGTCCACCTCGGACTCCTCCATCGCCACGGTTTCTTCCAGCGGCGTAGTGACCGGCATCTCGGCCGGGTCCGTCACGATTACCGCCGCGAGCGAAGGCAAGACCGCTTCGGCCGACATCACGGTGGAAATCGAACCGGTGGCCACTGTCGTCGTTTCGCCCGGGTCGCAGAGCGTTGGGGCCGGGCTCGACGTCCAGATGTCCGCCGTCACCCTGAGTGGTGCCGGCGATACCCTGGTGGGGCGTGCCATCACCTGGAACAGCTCATCGCCCTCGGTGGCGACGGTCGATGGGAGCGGCCTGGTCGCCGGGGTGAGCGCGGGAAGTACGACCATCACCGCGACCTCGGAAGGCATCGACGGGACCGCCAGCGTGACCGTGGTGGTGACGTTGGCCTTCCCGGCCCTCGATGGCGGCTATGCTCACACCTGTTCGCTCACGGCTGGCGGCGACGCCTATTGCTGGGGGGTCAACGTGGACGGCGAGCTGGGGACCGGTACGACTTCGGCCAGCAGCGCCGTGCCGATCCTGGTTACAGGCGGGGTGAGTTTCGCCTCGCTGTATCCCGGCGGCAAGCACACCTGCGCCCTCACCACGGCCGGCGACGTGTATTGCTGGGGCAGCAACCTGCAGGGCCAGCTGGGCCAGGGCAACAACACCAATAGCGCGGTGCCGCTGCAAGTGGCCGGGTTCCAGTTTACAGCGCTTACCGGCGGGTTCACCCACGTCTGCGGGCTTACCGCCGCCGGCAAGGCCTATTGCTGGGGCAGCAACAGCCAGGGCGAACTGGGTGACGGGACCACCACCGGGCGCAATGCTCCGGTCGCGGTGGCCGGCAACAAGACCTTTATCGAGCTGAGCGCGCGGGGTACTCACACCTGCGGCCTGACCGCGGGCGGCACCGCGTTCTGCTGGGGCCGGAACACCAATGGCGAGCTGGGTGACGGCACCACGACCAACCGCTCCAGCCCGGTGGCGGTGGGCGGCGGCCTGGCGTTCGTCGAGCTGACCACCGGGGCCGGCCACACCTGCGGCCTGACCTCCAGCGGCGAAGCGTACTGCTGGGGCGACAACTCGGTCTTCGAGATCGGCGATGGGACCAGCACGGATCGGCTGACTCCGGTCGCCGTGCTGGGCGGCCTCAGCTTCCAGACCCTGAAGGCCCGGGGCACGCATACCTGCGGCGTTACGACTTCCGGCGACGCTTACTGCTGGGGGGAGAACATCGGCGGCGAACTGGGAGACGGAACCTTGACCAATCGCTCGAGCCCGGTGGCTGTAGCGGGCGGGCTCAGCTTCACGAACGTGAGCAGCGGGGCCACCTTCAGCTGCGGCGTCACCAGTTCGTCGGTACTTTACTGCTGGGGGGACAACAGCACCGGCCAGCTGGGCGACGGGACTTACGGGGACAGCAGCGTGCCGGTCAAAGTTCTCGGACAACCGTAGATCGACGAGCAGTAACAAGTGACAAGTGACAAGTGACAAGCAAGAGGGACTGGGAACCTGGCACGGAGCCAGCCATCCCAGTCCCTTGTTACTTGTTACCTGTCACTTGTCACTTTTCAGGGTCCAGCATGTCCTCGAACCTGAGCCACTTCCGGTAGAAGAACAGGTCCACGAACCCGGTCGGCCCGTTGCGGTTCTTGGCGACGATCAGCTCGGTGGCGCCCTCCATGCCGCCGCCGGGGCGGTACATCTCTTCCCGGTAGATCCCCAGCACCACGTCGGCATGTTGCTTCACCGCGCCGAGGCCGCCCAGGTCGTCCAGGGTGGGCCTCGGGTCATCCCGGTGGGCCGGATTGGTCGCCACCTGGGCCACCGCCAGCATCGCGGCGTTTTTCTCCAGCGCGACCGCCTTGAGTGAACGGGCCGCGCCGGCCAGGGATTCCTCGGAGCTGGGGGCCGGGGGCTGCATCAGCTGAAGCGGATCGATGACGACGAGGGACCGCCTCGGAATCGCGTCGAGGGACTGGGCCAGCTCGGGTATGCTGAGGCCGTGAAGGTCGCGCACCAGCAGGGGCAGGTCCCGGAGCCGGAGCGCGGCCGCGCCGACCGAGGCCCGGGTAGGATCCTTGAGCTTGCCGGCACGCAGTTCGTCCACCGTCGCCCGGCCTTCCAGCGCCAACGCCCGTTCCATCAGCCGCGCTTCATTCATCTCGCCGGAAAAGAACACCGTGGGCGTGCCGCCCAACGCCACTCGAATCGCAATCCCCAGGGCCAGCGATGACTTGCCGCTCCCGGTGTCGCCGGCCAGCACGATCAGGTCCCGCCGGCGGAATCCGCCGCCCAGGACGCGATCGATGGACGGGAACCCCGTCGCCACGGTGTCCGCCGCGACAGACCCTGCCTCGTCGATCCGCGATACCAGGGACTCGGCGGAGGATGGGGCAGGGGGTCGGCGGCGAGGAGGCATGCACGAATAATGGGGGAATGGGGGAATTTTCCCTATTCCCTCAGTCCCTCCGGGGCCACAGCAGCACCCACACCGCGGCCACCGCTGCCACCACAACCGGAAAGAACCATTCCGGCTCGCCGCGAAGCCCCGCGACCACCGGCGTTGGGGCCAGGACCAGGGTGTGTACCCCGATGGCGAAGAACAGGTTTCTGGTGCGGAGATAGATCCAGCTGAGGTAGAGGCCGGTTGCTGCCGCGATGGCCTGGGTGAGCAGCAGTGCGTGAGTGGAGGAGACGGGCCAGCTGCCAATCAGAGCGACGGCATTGCCCACCACCACTGTCACCAGGACCGCGCCCAGCACGCCCTGCCTCGAGTCCTTCGGGTCGTGGTGAAACAGCAGGTAGAGCTGGACCAGGAGGAACCCGCGCAGCGCCACTTCCGCCAGGGTGGCCGCGCTGAGTGCGGTGACCAGGTTCCCGCCGATGGAAAGCGCCGAGCCATGCAGCCAGGACCGGTGAATTGCGACCGGGTCTTCCGCCGCCACCCGAGGCAGCACGCCGATCACCTGGGTGGCGGCCCAGGTCATGAGGGTGATCCCGACACCGCGGGCCAGCGTGTCTCGATCCAGCCCGACGTCTTCCAACTTGAGCCCGCCGGCGCCCAGCATCACGGCGAGCATCGCGCTGAGCGCAACGAGGCTGGCCACCCAGCCGGTGTCCTGGGGCCTGGTTTGGTTGAACAGGACCAGCGATGCCAGGATGAGCGGGGGAATACCCAGTATGAACGGTCGGGCACGGCGATAGCGGTCGAACATCCTCCCTCACCCCTGGCCCCTCTCCCATTCTGGGAGAGGGGAATACATCGAGAAGGAACCAGGAAGCCGCATTGCGATTATCGGGTCTGTACCGCGTGAATCTGGTGCCGAATATGAGGAGAGAGGTTGGTACTCTCGTATCTGGTCCCACCGGGAATGCGCATGCGTCCGCGAGGCAGTCCCAGGAAGTTGGCGAAAGCCCGGGAAATGCGAAAGAAACCGACAGAAGCGGAACGCCGAGTCTGGCAGTTGGTTCGTGGCCGGCGGGTTCAGGGCCTGAAATTCCGCCGGCAGGCAGTGATCGCAGGGTTCATAGCGGACTTCTATTGTGCTGAGCAGAGGTTGATTCTCGAGCTGGATGGATCTTTTCACGAGGATCAGGAGGTTCGCGACTATGACTTGTGTCGTGACGAAGTGCTCAGGAAACCGGGCTACAAGGTCATTCGAATTGCCAACGACATGGCAACGCCTGCAACGCTAGAGAGAATCGTCCGGGCTCGCCTTGGCGTTTAGCGCTCCCCTCTCCCCGAAGGGGAGAGGGGTCGGGGGTGTGGGTTTGGGGTCTTCGCCCGCGCTGCCCGGCCCGCGGCCGCGATGACGTCACCCGCGTCGGTTCCAACGCCGTCCCGCACCGGGGCGGTCAGCAGGCTCAGCACGTCCGCCGCGGTTTCCGGTTTCGGGTTCTTGAGCTGGATGAGGGCCGCGGTGAGCGCGCGGCGAAGCTGGGGCGGTAAGGTCAGCGTGGCCAACCGATGTTCCAGTGCGGCCACTCGGCGCTTGTGGGCCCGCTCGAGAGGCGGAGGAACCAGCTGCAGATCCTGCGTCACCCGGACCGTCAACCAGAGGGCGAAGAGTCCCTCGCGGCGGGGGCCGCGGGCGGTGCCGGCCAGGAGCCGGACCAGTTCAAGGCAGGCCGGGTCCCAGCCGCTCACGCGACCAGCCGCATCACGACGTCCTCCACTTCCGTCGCGGCGATGTCCCTGAGGCAGCGATGATGCCCCAGCGGGCAGCGTTCGGTGCCCCACGCGGTGCAGGGCCGGCAATCGAGATCCCGCTCCAGCACCACCGCCTCGCGACTATAAGGAAAGAAGCCGAAGGCCCGGACCGTGGGGCCGAACAGGGCGATCACCGGGGTGTTGACGCCGGTCGCCATGTGCATGACGCCGGTGTCTCCGGACACCAGGAGCCGGCTGCTCGCGATGATCGCGCCGGTGCCCTGGAGGCCGAAGCTGCCAGCTGCGTTCACCGCTCGAGTACCGCCGGCCCGGGCGACCTCCCCAGCGACTGCCCGGTCGTCCGGGCCACCGACGACGACCACGTTGAAATCCCGCGCCGTTATCCGGCCCACCAGGTCCTGCCAGTACTCCACCGGCCAGCGCTTGGTCAGGTGCGCCGCGCCTGGCGCGACCGCGACCAGCGGGGCCGCGTCTCCCAGGCCGGAGCCGAGCCAGGCGCGCGCCTCCGCCCGTGCCTTGTCGTCGAGGTAGAACTCCGGCGGTTCGCCGTCGGGACGCACGTCGAGTTTCCTGACCGCATCGAAGTAACGCTCCGGCACCGGAATGTCGCGGGGATAAACATTCCGCTTGCCGCGGATCAAGATCTCCCGCGCCAGGCGGTGATTGCGATACCCGCTCCACCGCGCCCGGACCAGCAGCCGCAGCCCCCGGGTGCGCAGGCTGCCGTGGAGATCCAGCACGTGGGTGTATTGCCGGGCCCGGATCCGGTCCGCGAGGTGGGTCAGGGATTCGCCGGCGCCCAGGGTCATCAGGTCGTTCAAACGGGGATTGTCGGCCAGCAACGGCGCGAACGGTTCCTTGGTGAGGAATGCCAGGTGCGCTTCCGGATACCGGGCCCGCACGGCTCGCAGCAATGGCGTGGTGAGCAGGATGTCGCCGATCGAGCTGAACCGGATGGCAAGAATGCGGGGTGGCGAAGCTGTCATGGAGCGCAGAATGTACCGGAAGTTTCCGGGCACCGGAAGCCACGCGGTGACCCAATTGACCTGAACTTCTACTTGCCGGGTTACCGGCGTACCGGCTTACCGCCTATTTTGAGATGATGCCAAGACCAAAGAGCATTCTCTGGGTCGATGACGAGGTCGAGACCCTCACTTCACATATCCTCTTTCTGGAGGAGCACGGGTTCGCGGTGGAACCGACCGCGCACGGCGACGACGCCCTGGTGCTGCTACAGCGGCAGCCTTACGGTGTCGTGCTGCTGGACGAGCACATGCCCGGGCGCCGGGGCCTCGAGTTGTTCCAGGCCATCCGGGCCATCGATCATGCCATGCCGGTCGTGATGGTTACCAAGAGCGAAGAGCACGAGACCCTGAAAGACGCGATCGGCGCCGAGATCTCTGACTACCTGGTCAAGCCGGTCAATCCGCGCCAGATCCTTTCCGTGGTTACCCGGCTGCTCGAAGGCGACCGGATTCGCCAGCAGCGGCTCTCTCGCGATTTCGCAACCCGGTTCCGGGAGCTGGACGGCCGCCGCGGATCGCTCCTGTCCTGGCGGGAATGGGTCGAACTGGTTTCGGAGCTGGCGGAATGGGAGGTGCGCCTGGGCCAGGTGGACGAGCCGGGTCTCCAGGAAGCCCTGCGCGATCTCCAGGCCAGCTTGCGGCAGGATTTTGCCCGGTTCATCGAGCGGCACTATGCCGGCTGGCTGGCCGAGGGCAACAGCGACCGGCCGCCGCTCTCGGTGGATATCGGCGCCGAGTTTCTGCAGCCGATCTACAAGGAAAAGGGGAAGGTCATGCTGGTGGTGGTGGACTGCCTCCGGCTCGACCAGTGGGAAGTGCTCCGCCCCATCATCAGTACCCGTTTCGACGTCGAAACCGCCCACTATTTCTCGATCCTCCCCACCGCGACGCCCTACGCGCGGAACGCGATCTTCAGCGGACTGTTTCCCCTGGAGCTGTCGCAGCGCCATCCCACCCTGTGGAAGGACCAGGACGAGAACAGCCTCAACGCCCACGAGGCGGAGCTCCTGTCCGAACAGATGGAGGATCTGGTGGGCCGCAAGGTCCCGGTGCGGTACGAGAAGGTATTCACCGCGGCCGATGGCGAGAACCTGCTCAAGCGGCTGCCCGCCCACCTGGCCCAGGACGGCGTCACTGCGCTGGTCTTCAATTTTATCGACCAGCTGACCCACGGGCGTACCGAGAACTCCACCCTCTACGAGGTGGCGCGTGACACTTCGGCGCTGCGGAGCCTGACCCGCACCTGGTTCGAGCGCTCGCCGCTGTGGGATGCCTTGCGGGAGGCCGACCGCCGGAATGTGCCGGTCCTGCTCACCACCGACCACGGCTCCATTCATTGTCACACCCCGGCGACCATTTTTGCCAAGCGGGACGCGACGGCGAACCTGCGCTACAAGTTCGGGGAAGACCTGCGGACCCAGGACAAGGATGCCGCCGTCTCGGTGGACGACCTGGCCAGTTGGGGACTGCCCCCGCGGGGTCCCAACGTCCGGCTGCTGCTGGCGACCGGCGACCGGTTCTTCGTCTACCCTACCAAGCTCCGGGAGTACCAGGCCCGCTATCGCGGCGCCTTTCTCCATGGCGGCGTGACTCCCGAGGAAGTCGTGCTGCCCATCGCGCTGCTGAGTCCCAGAAGGAGTCGATAGGACGGAAAGACGGAAGGACGGAAAGACGGAAAGACGGAAGGACGGAAGGACGGAAAGACGGAAGGACGGAAAGACGGAAGGACGGAAGAACAGTGCTGCAGATCAATCGCGGAGACTATCTTGAATTCGAGTGAGCTGATTGGGCCACGCCATAACCACAGCGGAAGGACGAGGGCATTCTCCTTCCGTCTTTCCGTCCTTCCGTCTTTCCGCCTTTGAATACCGAACGCCGCCTTCTCTCCTACGTGAAGCCCTACCGGGGACTGTTCATCCTCGGCATGCTCACCACGTTCCTGGCCTCGGTCCTGGACGGCTTTACCATCGTGGTCCTGATTCCGCTCCTGAAACAGCTCTTCGGGACCGCCGGCGCGCTGGGACAATCCACCCGGCTCGAGGCGGTGAGCGAGTGGCTGCTCCGGCCTTTCGTCGCCGGGGCGTCGCCCGCCCAGGCCACCGCGACGATGGTAGTGGTTCTGCTGGTGGGCGTCGTCATCAAGAACCTGATGAGCTATGCCTCGAGCCAGATCAACGTCGCCATGCAGGAAGGCCTGGTGCGCGACCTCCGGCGCCAGCTCTTTCGCCACCTGCTGACGCTCGATCTCGATTTCTTCCAGCGCACCCGGGCCGGCCAGCTGATCAGCGGGATGATCAGCGACGTGGACCAGACCAAGTCCGCCGTCACCGCGGCGCTCGCCGCGTTCTTCCAGAACTTCACGATGATCATGGTGACGCTGGTGATCCTCTGGCTCACCTCGTGGAAACTGACCCTGCTGACCCTGGCGGCGGCGCCATTGCTGGTGATCGGTATCCAGCAGCTGCTCCGCCGGCTGCGCCGCCACTCAAGGGCGCGGGCCGAAGAACGGGGGGAAATCACCGCGACGGTGGCGGAACGGCTGGGCGCGATCCGGCTGATTCGCGGCTTCGGTGCGGAAGAGGAGGAGGCCCGGCGCTTCCAGGAGCAGTCGGATCGCTATCGCAAGCGGGTGATCCGGACCCAGCGCTATTCCTCGCTGACCAGCCCGGTCAGCGAAGTCTTCGGCGCGGCGCTGGTGATCCTGATCATCTGGGCCGGCACCATGCCGCTCTTCGGCACCGGCGGACTGCCGCTCCGGCCCGAAGCACTGATCGCCTTCCTGGTGGCGTCGCTCAAAATGATGTCGCCCATCAAGTCGTTGAGCCAGTTCCCCGCGGTGCTCGCCGTCGCGCTGGCCAGCGCGGAACGGGTGTTCGCCTTGCTGGACATTCCCCCGTCCGACGTGGAGCGGCCCGGTGAGCAGGAGGCCGCCTTCACCCGGGACATCGTCTTCCAGGATGTCTCGTTCCGGTATGGGACCGGCGACCCGGTGCTCCGGGACGTGAATTTCAAGGTGACCAAGGGCGACGTGCTGGCGATCGTGGGGCCATCGGGCGCGGGTAAGACCACGCTGGTAGACCTGTTGCCCCGGTTCCACGATCCGGGCGCCGGCCAGGTCCTGATGGATGGGGTCCCCCTTACCCGACTGAAGCGTCGGTCGATCCGCTCCCTGCTGGCAGTCGTGGGCCAGGATACCCTGCTCCTCAACGCCACGGTCGCCGAAAACATCGCCTACGGCGCCCACGATGCCGACCAGGGCCGGATCGAGCGGGCGGCCCAGGCGGCCAACGCCGCGGACTTCATCGCCCAGTTGCCCCAGGGATATGCCACGATGCTGGGGGAGCGGGGAACCCGGCTCTCCGGCGGCCAGCGCCAGCGGATCGCCATCGCCCGGGCGCTGTTGCGCGATTCGCCCATCCTGATCCTGGACGAAGCGACCAGCGCGCTCGATGCCGAGTCGGAGCGACTGGTGCAGGAGGCGATCGACCGGCTGATGCAGGACCGCACCGTGCTGGTCATCGCCCATCGTCTCGCCACGGTGCGCCACGCCGATCGGATCCTGGTTCTGAACGAGGGACGGGTCGTCGAAGACGGAACCCACGACGCGCTGTTCCGCCGCGGGGGACTCTACCGGCGCCTGTACGACCTTCAATTCCGTGATCCCGAGGGAGTTTCAGCCCCGGAAGGATCTCTCGAATCCCGGCCATGAAGAGGGCCCTGTTTGTCGCCCGATTCGACGAGGCGAAAAACTCCCACGCGGCGCTGGTGCAGCGCGCGCTCGAGCGCCTGGGTTGCACCGTTACCGTCCTCAACCTGGAAAAGACCGGGTGGCTGGGGCGGCTTTCCCGCAAAGACCTGAACAGCCGGTTGGAGCAGGCGCTCGCGCACGCCCAGCCGGACCTGGTGCTGCTGACCGACGGCGAAGTGCTTCGCGAGGGCGCGGTCGAAGCGAATCGCCGCCAGGGCGGGGCGCGCTGGGTGCACTGGTTTCCCACGCCCGACCACGATGGCAGCCACATCCCGCTCGCCGTCCGCCACTCGGACATGGTGTTTGTCGCGGGCCAGACCCTCGCGCGTCACTGGAGCATGAAGGTGGGCTCCGCAGTGCACTCGCTCGATTCCGGCTGCGATCCCTCGGTCCACCGTCCGCTTCGGGTAAAGGACCCGTTCCGCGCCAACGTCGTGTTCGCCGGCACCGCTTCGTCCTACCGGCTGGGAGTGCTGGAACAGCTGGTCGAGTTCGGACTGGCGATCTGGGGGCCGGGCTGGAAGCGGACCTCGCTCCGGGAGTACTGCCGCGGGGAGCTGGTGTCGGCGGAGAATTTTGTCCGGGCCTATGCCGGCGCCACCCTCGCGATCAACCTGCATCGCGAGGCCCAGGGAGCGCCGCCGGACGGCGCTTGTCACCGCCGGATCTTCGAGGTCGCCGCTATCGGGGTTCCCCAGCTGGTGGATTCCCGGCGGGAGCTGGCCGATCACTTCGCGGTGGGCCAGGAAGTCGTGATGTGGAACGGCATCGAAGAGCTCCGCGCCAGGGTTCGCCAGCTGCTGAGCGACTCTTCCCAGCGGGAGCAGATGTCGATAGCCGCGCGGCAGACGGCGATGAAGCGGCACACCTACATGCATCGCTGTAAGACCCTGCTGGATGAAATAGGCGGTAAAGGGCGGTAACAGGCGGTAAATACCGCTACCGCCCATTACCGCCCGTTACCGCCTATTACCGCCCATTACCGCCCATTACCGCCTATTACCGCCCATTACCGCCTTCTACCGCCAAACATCCGATCCCCAATAGCCGGCGTAGATGCGAGTAGTTCGGGCCCTGCTCACCCATCTCATCCGGAGGTAACATGCGGCAGTCCACCACATTGGCGGCCCTGGGGACCGCCCTGACTCTCCTGCTGGTGCCGGCTGGCGTGGCCCAGGCCCAGGACCAGACGCTCTATCAGAGGCTCGGCGGCTACAATGCCATCGCGGCCGTCACCGATGACTTCATCGGCAAGCTCGCGAGCGATCCGATGTTCTCCAAGTTCTTCGTGGGACACAGCACCGATTCCAAGAGCCGGATCCGGCAGCACGTCGTCGACCAGTTATGCATGGCTACCGGCGGACCCTGCGTCTACACCGGCCGCGACATGAAGACCGCGCACGCCGGGCTCGGGATCACGGGCGCGGACTGGGACCACGCCGTCGAATTGCTGGTGGGTACACTGGACAAGTTCCGGGTTCCGACCCGGGAGAAGAACGAATTGCTGACGGCGGTATCGGGCTTGAAGAAGGATATCGTTGAACGGATGTAACAAGTAAAAGGTGACAAGTGACATGTGACAGGTAAGTGCCCTAGCTCCCGGTCACTTGTCACTTGTCACTTGTCACTTGTCACTTGTCACTTGTCACTCTACCTGCTGGTAGTTCACCGGTCGCAATAAAGTG
>Ga0070699_100001159_pt1 | contig 24454 bp, 17 predicted proteins | sample KBSK1503metaG_FD_65473 | JGI IMG/M metagenome (GOLD analysis project Ga0070699, IMG submission 65473) | Corn, switchgrass and miscanthus rhizosphere microbial communities from Kellogg Biological Station, Michigan, USA - KBS K1-50-3 metaG | ecosystem: Host-associated > Plants > Roots >...
CAAGACGGTGCGGCGCTTCATAAAAAATCAAAGTGCCGGGCACCGACTGCAACTCATTCAAGCGCACCCGGCGTGCATTCGATCGCGGCGGCAGAAATCCGGCAAAGAAGAATTCATCAGTCGGAAGACCGGCCGCAGTCAGCGCGGAAAGCAGCGCGCTTGGACCAGGCACCGGCACCACCGTCACCTCGTTCTCGATCGCGGCGCGGACCAGGCGGAATCCCGGGTCGCTGATGGCAGGCGTGCCGGCATCCGAGACGACGGCCAGGTTACTTCCCTGCTTCAGTTGCTCGATGAGTTGAACGGCACGCTGTTGTTCGTTGTGCTCGTGATAGCTGATGGTTTTGGTACTGATGCCGTAGCGGTTGAGCAACTTCTGCGTATGGCGCGTGTCTTCGCAGGCGATCAGATCGACGTCCCTTAAAACCTGGAGAGCGCGATGAGTAATGTCTGCGAGATTGCCAATGGGAGTTGCGACTAAATAGAGGATGCCCGGCATGGAGATACTTATAGACAGGATTAACTTGATTCACAAGATGAACAAGATAAAGGCCCCGGCGTTTGAGCCGAGGCCTTTGGCAGGGTAAACGAGCAGGTCAACTAGCAGAAGTCAGGTGCGGGCGATTACTGAGGGAATGGAATTCGTCTCCACCAATCGTTGTTGTTGCGGTTATTGCGATCGTTGCGGTCGTTACGACGATAGTCATCATCGCGACGATAGTCGTCATCACGGCCGTAGCCACCGTTGTATCTGACACCATAGGCGTTGCTGATGTAACGCAGCTCCTGCTGGATCTGCGACCACTCTGAAGACAGGCGGCTGTCATACCAGCGCGGACGTGCTACACGGTCTACCTGTTGCGCTTCCTGGAGCACGCGTCGCGCTTCGTCAGCACTGCGGTTCAGGTCGCGGCCGTCGCCGACTCTCGATTTCAGATCGCCAACCGCATCGCGGAACTGGTGGACTTCATTGTTAATCTGATCTTCGCGGCGTGAGCCATTCGCTCGGCTGCGATCGAGTGCACGGTCCATATCGCGCTCGAAACTCTTTGCCAGGCTATCGAGGCGATGTACGGAGTCGCGCAAACCACGATCGTCGTAACGCCCGTAACCGCGATTATCCGGATAACGATCCTGGGGATAGCCTCCCCACTGGGCACTCGCTGCAACGGGCAAAGCCAGCGCTAAAATGCCCGCGGCGAAAATTGAAAATTTCAGTGTGCGTCGGTTCGTCATTTTTTCTAATTCTCCTCAGTATCACTTCGGGCTGACTTCGCCTTGCCCGATGTTGGTGCGGAGCTAGTTGGCAAGTGACGTGCCTTGATGGAAATGGAACGAAATTCAACTGGTTTTGTGAGAAATTGTCGAAAAGGTGCAGGGGTTTACGGAAAACGTAACCACGGTTGACGCGGAAGAAATCCGGATTTTATCCGTGTCATCTGTGGTTAAGGTCAAGCAGGATGGCGAGGTGAAGCCGCATGTGAGACTCGTGCAATGACGTGTGTTCATGCGATTTCCAGACCGGCGTTCCTTTATTCGATTTCGTTAGTAACAACTCTTCATTCGCAGTTTTCAATCCGAGATGCCGAATGTTCGCGCACGCTAGTCCACCGCCGCGCACAAATCCGTCGCGTGGCAGGCGCGGCCATCCCGCTTCCACGTACAACGTTCGCACGCCATTCGTTAATGTGATCAAATTCCCCACCATCGTCGAAGAGCCGATCTTGAAACGATGCTGCTCCTGATTTGAGATCTGGATACTCGCCCCAGCGCGATTCGCTTCACCTGCGAGCGCAGTGAATTCCGCGAGCAACCAATCCACGCCCGCCTTCCGCAGCAGATCGTTCGAATTCCTCAGCGAGATGTAGTCGGCGATATCCCCGCGTCCGGCCAGGCGTGCCCGGCGCTCGGCCTCTGATAATGCCGCTGCCCACGCTTCGTCTAGTTCGCTCATATCAGCTTGCCGATGGTATCATGAGCGCCGAACCGTCCCCCCACACATCCTGAGGTGGAACCTAATCGAATGACCCCTTCATATCGACTCCTAACTCGCCTGTTGACGCTGATTCCGGCGGTTGGCTTGTTTCTACTGGTCAGTGCGAATCCGTTTGCACAGTCAACCAAATTGCCGGCGCCCAGCACTCACGTCAGCGACTTCGCAGGCGTTATCGATAATGAAACCAAGACCCGGATTGAGAGCCTGCTGCAAAAGCTGCAGGAGAAGGGCAAGGTCGAACTGTACGTCGCAACCGTTGACAGCACAGGCGCACAGGAACTCTCAGTCTTTTCGAAACAACTCGCCAACGATTGGAACATCGGCGCCAAGACCAGCCGTACGAAGAGCGTGTTGCTGGTTGTTTCAGTCGCCTCGAAGACTTCGTTCACTCAAGTCAGTCGTGCGGTGGTGACCAGCCTGCCCGAGGGTGTGGTAGGTGACATGGGTTACCGCATGACCGGACCACTGAGCGAGGGTCGTTTCGGGGAAGCGCTCGACAGCGGCGTTCATGTGTTTGCAAATGCGCTGGCGGAGAAGATTGGTTTCAAGCTTTCTGATCTTGAAGGCACGCCGGTCGCGTCGAATAGTCCTGAAGTTGCAGTCGATGCGTCGCAAACGGAACTGGTCAGTGCGAAGAATGTGCAACGAAGCCGGCGCGTGATAAGTGACGCGCCGAAGTCGGAACCGCAAGCGACACCGCCCGAGGAACCACTGCCCATCGGACCGACGCCGGCTCAAACTCCAGCCGCCGAACCGACGCCAAGTGAGACGCCAAAGAGTGAACCCGTTGCTGCTGAGTCACCGAAGACGGAAGAAACTCCCGTTACGACAACTCCGAAACCCAAGGTAACAAGTAAGAAAGGTTCGGCTGCCAAAACAAACACGCCGGTCACGAAGAAGACCGCCGCCGAACTCGCCGAGCAGGAACTCGATGAAATCGACGAAGTCGAGGTGACCTTAGCCAAGCCGCTTCCCGAACGCGCGGTTATGTTAAAAGAATTTCTCGACACCCACCCGGACTCGAAAGCCAGGCCGCGCGCAACGGAATTGCTGATCAGCACTCACGCCGCGCTCGGCGATCAAAAGTTGAAGAACGGCGACAGCGTCGGAGGCGTCGAACAACTGCTGCGCGCCATCGATGAAGCAGACGTCAGCATTTCCGACAAACTATTTTCGGGTGTGATCGCGCAGATTCCGATGAATCTCTACTTGCGCGGTGAACGCGAAGCGGCGTTCAAAGCGGCGCAAAGCGTCGAGGCAAAGTTTGGTAACGATCCGAAGCGATTACTCGACGTTGCTGGTTTTTATCTAAGCGTCGAACGGGCTGCCGATACGGTGCGTATTGCTGAAAGCGCAGTAAAACTCGCGCCCGATCTTGCCGAAGCACATCGCCTGCTTGCAGTCGGGCTGCACATTTCGTTGCGGCTCGATGAAGCTATTTCGGAATACAAACGAACGCTCGAACTCGATCCGAAATCGAAGGCGTCTCGCGGCAGTCTCGCTGATCTTTATCGCGCCACCGGCAAGACCGAGGACGCACTCGCACTCTATAACGAACAACTCGCCGCCGATCCAAAAGACAAAGCAGCGCGTGCAGGCAGAGTGATTTCACTGCTCGAGCTGAATCGCACGGAAGAGGCGAACAGCGCCCTCGATGACGCGCTCGCTAAGGAGCCAAACAACCTGCCGTTGCTGGCCGGCACCGCTTACTGGTTTACGGCTCACGACAATCATGAGAAGGCTTTTGATCTCGCGCGCCGCGCGATCGGAATCGAGCCGCGTTACACGTGGGCCCAGATCGCGTTGGCCCATGCGTATCTCGGATTGAAGAGCCCGCTGGACGCCGAACGCGCGATCCGTTTCGCGCGCCAGTTTGGAAAGTTTCCGACCCTGAGTTACGAGCTCGCGAGCATCTTGTCGTCGATGGGATTCTATGACGAAGCCGCCGAAGCACTGCGCGAGTCGTTCGCGCTCAAAGAGGATCAGATTCAAACGTATCTCGCCGGATCTCGCGCGGCGAGTGACAGCAGTTTCATCGAGCTAATCGCACCCGAACGCCGCGCCGGCATCTATCAACCAACTCCGGCGGACAACGCTGCGAACGCGAAAACATTGAAAGCGCTGCTCGCGTTGAGCTTCGCCGTTACACCCGGCGCTGATGGCAAGATTGACGAAGCGCCTGCGGTCGCGGCCGCAAAGGAATTTGCGGCCGGCTCTGACAACATGCGCGCGTTTCGCGAGGTGTACGCCGCGAGCCGCCTGGTGCGAAACGGAGTGGGTGTTGAGGCTGCGCGGGAAATGATCGCGAGCGCGAGGAAAGCCACGGACGAGGCGCTGAAAACTCCGGTCGCGACCATGGCCGTTCAGGCTGACGAATTCCGCGAACTACGCGCACGCGCACTCACGGCTGGGAATGTGCCGGACGTCGCACCTGCACCGCCGGAAATCTTGACTAAGATTTTCAAGGGTCGGCTGGAGGATCTAGAAGGCTGGGGCTTGTTCAACCAGGAGAAGTATGCGGAAGCGATCACTCACCTGAAACTTGCAGCCGAGACTGCGCCGCAGGGAACGCCGGTCTGGCGCAGCGCGCTCTGGCATCTCGGCGTGACGCTTGAACAATCGGGACAAAAAGAGCAGGCACTCGACGCATACATCAAGAGTTATAAGGCTGGGCCACCGGAGTCCGTTCGTCGCTCGATCATCGAACAGCTCTATCGCAGTATTAATGGTTCCACGACGGGACTCGAAGAGCGTATTGGACCAGGAGGAGCGCCAGTTGCGGTTGCCACAGATACTCCTGCTCCTCCTCAATCTACGCCTTCAGCTACTCCGGAACCAACGCCGGCGCCGGCTCCTGAATCGACTCCGGTGCCAGACACAATGACGAAACCGGAAGTGTCTGACGACGCGCTGAAAAATGTCGCGGCACGATTGCGTTCGACCGTCAAAATCACCGGGCGCATCGTAGATGCGAATAAGGTTGGGATCCCTAACGCCACGGTTGTCTTGATCAGTCCGCTTGGCAGTGTCATTACCGCGACTACTGATAACGAAGGTATGTACACTTTCAGAGTGGCGCCGTCGCAAAAGACTTATCGGCTTATCCCTTCGAAAGAGGGTTACACGTTCACGCCGGTGGACCGAACGTTGCCGAGTTTGTTTGACGATTTGAAGGAGATCGACTTCGTGGCAAGCAAGCCTTAACCGCGGATTTACGCAGAAAAACGCGGATCAGAAGCATACTTCTGATCCGCGTTTTCCGTGTTTATCTGTGGTTAGCGGTTGTTGCTGGGGTCAGTACCAGCGACGGGTTTGCCTTCAGCGTCGTAGAGTTCAACTTTCCCATACTTCGCCAACACTTCACGGGCCTTTGACGCATCGCCTACAGCGACGACCTGCAAGTGGCCCAGGTCGATGTAGGTCTTCGCCGCACGTTGCACGTCAGCCGCAGTGATGGCCGAAACCTTCTGCGGATAAGTGTCCCAGTAATCCGCCGGCAGGTTGTACAGCCTCTGCGTGATGATGTTTTGCAGGAGCGCCTGTGGCTGTTCGAGCGAGAGCGCGAAACTGCCGATGATCGCGCGTTTCGCGTTGTCCAGCTCTTCCGCGGGCGTCAGATCGTTACGCAGGCGATTGAGCTCGTACATGAACTCCTTCATCGCTCCTTCAGTAACGTCAGTGCGCACTTCCGAGCTCGAAACCCACGTGCCTTTAAACTTCGTACCGCCGAAGTTGCTATACGCGCCGTAAGTGTAGCCCTTGTCTTCGCGCAAGTTCAGGAATAGCCGTCCTGATGGACCACCACCAAGAACGCGGTCAGCCAGCAACACTGCAAAGTAGTCGGGGCTGGTGCGCTCGATGCCGAGCGTGCCGAGCTGTAGCACAGTCTGCACTGAGCCGGGCCGATCGATCAGGTAAATGCGCGCGTCAGTTTGCGCCGGTGCGGGCGGGATGCTCGTAGCCGGCACACTGCCCTTTTCCCAATCGCCGAAAACTTTCTCGAGCTTCGGCATGATCTCTTTCATCGTCACGTCGCCGACAATCGCGAGAATCGCGTTGTTCGGACGATAGTAAGTCGAATGAAATTCGGCGAGATCTTTGCTGGTCAACTTCTTGAGCGATTCAGCCGGCGGCGCTACGAGCGAAGCCGGGTGGCTCGTGCCGTAGATTGCGCGCTGAAACTGTTCCGCCGCGAGAAACTGCGGAATCGAACGCTGGAATTGAAGCTGGGCCAACGTGCGCGTCTTGTATTTATCGACTTCAGTCTGCGGGAACGTCGGATTGCGAATAACGTCCGCAAACAGATCCAGTGTCTGGTCCAGGTTTTCCAACAGACCGCCGGTGCTGACCACGCTCGTCAGTGACGAGAGGCCGGAGTTGGCAGTCAGCGTTGCGCCGAGCGCATCAACCTGTTCGGCAATGTCCTTGCTCGAACGCTTGCTCGTACCTTCACGTAACAAGCTCGCAGTGAAACTCGACAGACCGCGATAGTCAGCCTTGTCTGACAAACCGCCACTCAACACCACGAGCTGCATGTTGAAGGTCGGCACCTTATGAGCCGGCAGCAGGATCACCTGCAAACCATTCTTCAGCGTCGCTTCCTCGGCGCGAGGAAGTTTCACTTTCAAAACTTCTTTGTTGACCGGCGCTTTGCCTTTAACGACCGCGCCTTTGGTGGTTTGCTGCTGAGCCGGCGCGCCCGCCTGGGCCAACGCCAAAGACGAGACCAGCGCGATCAGCAGCATTGCGACGATAACGTTGCTTCTCTTGTTAATGATTTTCATTTGCGTATAACTCCTTTACTGTCCCGACGCGCCGGTCGCTGGTTTGGCTTTCGCCTTCGGCATGGTGATTACAACGGTGCGATTCGTATCGAGCAGGTACTGTTTCGCAACTCGCTGCACGTCTTCTTTAGTTACCGCGGCGACTTTGTCGAGGCGATTATTGATGAGGCTGGGGTCGTTGTAGTAGACCGTGTACTGGCCCAGCGTGATCGCTCGCAAGAGCGAGCTTTGCAGGCCGTTGATCAAATTTCGTCGCGTAGTGTTCTTGGCTTTCTGAAGTTCCCAGTCAGCGATCGGCTCGGTCTTGAGACGCTCGATCTCAGCGTAGACTGCTGCTTCGATGTCTTCAGTCTTCACTCCTGGCCGGAGAGTCGCGTTGGTGTAGAAGGCGCCGACGCCACGCTTCTCATCCATGAAACCGCCGACGTTCGTAACCATCTCTTTTTCTTTGACGAGCTTCTGGTAAAGACGCGAACTCTGACCACCTTGCAGCACTGCGGCCAGCACTTGCAACGCGTAGAAGTCGGCAGTGTTGCCGGCCACGGCTTTGTACGCGAGATCGACGCGCGGCGCACGCGCGAGCTGATCGTCGAGAGTGGCACGTCGTTCCGCTTTCTGCTGCGGCTCGGTCATGTCTACTGCCGGTGGATCGGGTTGGCGCGGAATACTCTCGAAGCTATTGCGAATCTTAGCGAGGGCTTCGGAGGTCTTGAAGTCGCCGACCATGACCAGCACCGCGTTGTTTGGCGCGTAGTACATTTTGAAGAACGACGCGACGTCTTCGACACTGGCCGCATTCAGATCGTCCATCGAGCCGATCGTACTGTGCTTGTAAGCGAAGTTGTCATAGATCAACTCCTGCTGCACTTCGCCGCTCTTACCGTACGGCTGATTATCGACACCGAGCCGGCGTTCTTCCTGAACGGCGTTACGCTGGTTGTCGAGATTATCTTTGGTGATGGCCAGACTCTTCATGCGATCCGATTCCAGGAAGAGGGCCAGATCGAATTGGTTGGCGGGGAGCACTTCGAAGTAGTTGGTGCGATCTTCGTTGGTCGTGCCGTTCATGTTCCCGCCGTTATTGAAGACGAGCATGAAGTGTTCGCCCGAGCCAACATTCTCGGAGCCTTTGAACATCATGTGCTCAAAGAGATGCGCAAAACCAGTGCGACCCTGGCGCTCATTACGCGAACCAACGTTGTAGGTGATGGATAGTGCGACTACAGGCGCGGAATGATCTTCAACAGTGATCACGCGCAGGCCATTCTTTAAAGTGGTCTCTTTGAAATCAACTCGTACGTTGCGAGGGCCCTGTGCCTGGGCAGCAACAACCGCGAGCGCGCAGACAAACAGTGGGGACAAAACCTTAGAGACGCGTCTCATGAATCAAACTCCTTTGGCTGTGGATGATGTTCTCGGTCGAAGGCTTTAGGACTACTACCGTATGGCGGAATGTATGCTCCGGGGAGTACAGTGTCAAGCCACGGAGACCTCCGTTACAGCGGGGGCAAGCCCCTCTTCCTGACCTGTTCGGCTTTACGATCCGCTGTTGGATAAAACAAGTCAGGAAGAGGGGCTTGCCCCCGCTTATAATCTCCCTGGCCAACCGCCTGCGGCTTCTTACCATCCAAGGTCCTCGACTGTATAATCGTCGCCATAAAGCCATGAGAAGAATTAAGTTCATCATACCCAGCGTTATGACTGTTTTGGCCTTGCTGACGCTGGCCCTCTCAGTCCGGTCGCAGCAGCCCGCGCCTCAACAAGCCGCCAGTCGTTTCGACGTGACCAACTACCGTATTGAGGCGCAAATCATTCCTGACCAACACATGCTTCGGGCCGGCGCCGACCTGACTTTCGTCCCGCTGGATGCGACGCGTTCGGTTGTCTTCGAGCTCAATGGCTCGTTGAAGGTTGAGAGCATCGAGAAAGACGGCAAGGAGCTGTCCGGATACGTTCAGGATGCAGTCGGCGTAGGGTCCCTCGGTCCGAGCGTTCGCATCGATTTGGGCCAGGTTGTTCCTGCAAATCAGCCCGTCACCTTGCGAATTCGCTGGAGTGGCGCGCTCGTGTCACCGGAAGGCGGACCGCTCGCGACCAAGCGTCTGGCTTACGTCGGCACGGAAGGCTCGTACCTGATGTATGCGTCGCGCTGGTTTCCTTTTCATGATTATGCGGCCGACCGGGCGACCTCCGACATCACGTTCATCGTGCCCGCAGGTTTGCAGGTCGCAGGCACTAGCGACGATCCGATCGTCGCGCAGCCGGCGCCGAAAGAGGGCGCGATTCGTTATCGCTTCGTGCATCGGCAGCCGGTGTTGATTGGAAACTTTGCCGCCGGCCAGTACATCAACAAGAACCTCCGTTACGCGAATTACGATTTGCAGTTGTACGCGATGCCGGGCAGCGAAAAACGGCTGGAAGCGTATGCGGAACTGACGGGGCGCGTGCTGGAGTTTTACACCAAGCGTTACGGCACGCCGTTGTTTGGTCACCGGCTCGTGGTGGTCCAGATCGACGATGAGAGTTTGGATAGTTATTCGGGGCCGGGAATTATCTTTCTGTCGAGCAAGATGTTTGACACGACGCGGCCGGTTCCGGAAGACAAGATCGAACGCGAGATTGCTTACCAGTGGTGGGGTCAAAGCGTCGGCTTGAAATCGTTCGACGATGCCTGGCTTTCGCAGGGACTTGCCGAGTGGAGCGCATTTGCGTTTCGCGAAAGCACGTTGAGTGCAGGCGCACTCGATGCGGCGCAACGCGAACAACAGGAACGCGCGTTGACGTTCGAGCAAACGGCATCGATTGCACGCGCGCCGAGTGCGCTCGATGATCAGTCAGCGGCATACCAGTCGATCGTTTTCTACAAAGGTTCGATGATCTTTCGCATGTTGCGCGAGACGATTGGACGCGAGAATTTCGACAAGCTGCTCGCGACTTATCTCGATACTTATCGCGGCAAGAATGGTTCGATCGACGACTTCGAAAAGCTAACCAACCAGATCTCGCAGGAGAACTTGCGCTACTTCTTCGCGCAGTGGGTTGAAGGAACTGGCGTTCCCGAGTTTACCGTCGATTACCAGATCATTCGCACGCGCGCGGGCAAGTTCCGCACCCGCGGCACAGTCAAACAGAATCTCGAGTCGCTGCGCATGCCGGTCGAGCTGCTGCTGAGAGCCGAGGGCGACAATCAGCAGAAGATCGTGCGCATTGAAGGCCGTAGTGAAGATTTCGACTTTGAGTCGAATGGTCAGCCGTTGGAAGTGGTGGTTGATCCGAACAATAAGATTCTGCGGATGTCAGACGACTTGCGCGTTTCGATCATCGCGCGGCGTGGAATCGAGCAGATGAAGGAAGGCATTTACGCCGAAGCGCAGCAGCAGTTTGAGGCGGCGCTGAAGCTCGATCGCTCGAACTCGTGGGTCTATTACAACCTCGGACTGCTGTTTCTCGAACAGCGCAACTGGCAACAAGCCCTGGATAACTTCGACGCTTCGCTGAGTGGTAACTTGAAACCGGCCTGGATTGAAGTGTGGGCGCACATCAAACGCGGCAATGCTTACGATGCGAAGGGTGAGCGCAATCGTGCGGTCGGGGAATATAACAAGGCAGTGCAGTCGGGGATTGATTACGATAACGCGCAGGCGGTAGCAAAGCGCTACCTCGCGACTCCTTACGATCCAAAGGCAGACCAAACGGCGAGTAATTAGCCGCAGATTTACACAGAAAAACGCGGATCAGAATTGATTCTTATTTCTGATCCGCGTTTTTCTGTGTAAATCTGCGGCTTAAATTGCAACGATCGAGATCTTATTCTTCTCTGCGATCCGGATCATTTGATCGCGATCGAACATCAGCGTCTTGCCGGCGGTGATGGAAAGACAAGTCGCACCGGCTTCGATCATCGTCTCAACGGTCGGCACGCCAACCACCGGCACATCAAAACGCATGTCCTGATCCGGCTTCGCTACTTTTACAACCGTCAGTCGTCCCTTAGCCAAAGTCCCGGCGCGCCGGATCGTCTCGTCAGTCCCTTCCATCGCCTCGATCGCTACGCACGCGCGGCTACGCACCACGATCGTCTGGCCCAGGTCGAGACGGGCGATTTCGCGCGCAATCTCCAAGCCGTACTCGATGTCGTCTTGTTCCTGCTTTGAAGGCTCGCGACGAGTGAGCGTGCCGCTCTGCGGGAGTGAGTCCTGCAGGAAACAGGTCGAATCAACCAGCTCGATCCCTTCACTCTGCAACTCCGACGCAATCGCGCCGATTAATGAATCAGTATTGCGGCGTGGCAGTTTTAGAAGCACTTTCAACATGCGAGCATCCGGTACGGCGCGACTGAAGATCTGAACGTGCTTCACTTGCCCGGCCATGATCGCCTTCTCCACGCCTTCGTCCTTGAAGAAACGAATCATGCGGCCAAGCTGCCCGATGCCAACCCACTTCACGCGCTCGGCGTGCTGGTCCATCGACGGGTCAGTCTCCTCGCGGATCGCAGCTACGACGAGCGGCACACCTGACTGGCGCGCGCCTTCCACGACCATAAACGGAAACTTGCCGTTACCCGCAATCAGTCCGAATTTCATTTGGTAACGCCGCGGCTGGAGCCTTCGATGAAACGAAGCAGATCGGTAACTTCAGGAGAGCCGGCGATCTCCTGCTGGATGCGCTCAACGGCCTGAGTAGTATTGAGCTTTGCCGAGAGTAGCAGGTGAAAAGCGTGATGAAGCGCATCGATAGCGTCGCGAGAATATCCGCGTCGTTTCATGCCGGTGATATTCAACCCGTAACACCTGGCGTGGTTGCCGACTGTCAGAGCAAACGGCAACGCGTCCTTCACGACGACCGAATAGCCGCCGATGTATGCCTCTTTACCGACGCGGCAGAATTGATGCACGCCGGAATAGGCGCCGATATTCGCGCGATCTTCGATCACAACGTGTCCGGCGAGCGTGGCCGCATTTGCCATAATCACGCCATCGCCAATCAGGCAATCGTGAGCGACGTGGGCCTGGGCCATAAGCAAACAATCGTCGCCGATCCTCGTCAGCATGCCGCCGCCGGCAGTGCCGCGATGAATGGTTACAAACTCGCGGATCTTGTTGCGTGCGCCAATCTGCGTTTCTGATGGTTCACCCTGGTACTTGAGATCCTGCGAAGCGAGTCCGATGGAAACAAACGGGAATACGTGCGTGCCCGGGCCGATCTGAGTGCGACCATCGATCACACAATGCGATTCGAGCCTGACGCCTTCGCCGAGCTGCACTTCATCGCCGACGATGCAGTATGGACCAATGAAACAGTCGTCACCGATACGGGCGCCCGGACTCACTACGGCTGTAGGATGAATGGAGGTCGGGTGAGTGGCAGCGGACATAAAGAACGGTCCTATTGACCTGCTTGTTCCCTGGGAGCGACGATGCTCATGATTTCGGCGTCAGCGGCCAACTGGCCTTCGACCTTCGCCTCACCACGCATGCGCTGAACACGCGAGCCAATACGCAACGCGGTAACTTCAAGCACCAAAGTATCGCCGGGAACAACCGGGCGTCGGAAGCGCGCTTCCCTGATGCCGGTAAACAACACCAGCTTCTCGTCGCGATCCTCGATCTCACGTAACGCCAGGACCGCGCCAACCTGGGCCAGCGCTTCGACCACGAGCACGCCCGGCATCACCGGCGCACCGGGAAAGTGGCCCTGGAAAAACCACTCGTTGATACTTACTTGCTTGATGCCGACTATTCTTTCGCGCGGCACCAACTCCACGATGCGATCTACGAGGAGAAAAGGATAGCGATGCGGTAGGAGCTTTTGAATCGCGAGTGAATCAAGCACTGTTTCCATAAAGTGATAGCCACAAAAATGCACCAAAAGCACAAGGTAAATTTTGTGCCTTTTGTGCCCTTTTGTGGCCCTATTCAGGTGGCGTGGTGGTTGTCGCTGCGGTAACGGGATTCTTGCTGTTGAAATCGGTAATAAACGCGCGCGTGATGTCGATGCTGTCCGCGGCGTAGAGCAAAGGCACTTGCACGGCGTCGATAATCACGTTGATGCCGCGCGCCTTGGCGAAGGCTTCGAGGGCTTTGCCGATCTCTTCCTGCAACGGCGAAAACAGTTCCTGACGGCGCCGGTTGTAGGAAGCTTGTGCGTCCTCGCCCTTACGTTGAATTTCTTTCTTCAACTGTTCGAGCTGATCGATCTTAGCCTGCAATGAGCGCTGATCGATCGGCGTTCCCGCAGGCGCGTTTTGCAGCTTCCCAATCTCGTCTTCCAGTTGTTGCCCTCTCGTCTGCATCGCCTGGATTTCGTCTTTGAGCTTCTGAAACTCACCATTCAGTTTGGTCAGCACGGTATTGAACTTCGCGATGCCGGTCTTCGAATCCAGAAACAAGTCCGTGTAAATCACGGCCATCTTGCTCATCGGCAGAGCCACGGTGGCAGCGGCGGGCGGCGCGGCCGGAGTCGGGGTTGGTTGAGCAACGGGATTTCCTGCCGGTCGCTGCGCACTTGCAGATATCGCCAGCGCAATGACGATCAAGGCACTGATGGGAAAGAGAGAGTGTCTCATGATGGTGCTTTGCCGCTGTGTTCGATAGGTCATATAGGACCTATATGACCTATGAACACAGAGAGCTATGGCTGCGTCACTGACGCAGTTGCAGGGTTCTTGCTGTTAAATTCGGTGATGAAGGCACGAGTGATATCGATGCTGTCGGCAGCATAGACCAGCGGTACCGCGCTGGCGTCAACAATCACCGTAATGCCACGAGCCTTCGCAAACACTTCGAGAGCCTTGCCGATATCCTGCTGCAACGGCATAAAGATCTCCTGGCGGCGCTTGGTGTAAGCAGCTTCCGCATCCTCACCTTTGCGCTTGAACTCGGTATTCAACTGCGCGAGCTGATCTCGCTTCTGGCGAATCGAATCCGGAGCCGCGACGTTCTGTGTATCGTCAATCTCTTTGGCCAGAGTGTTGATTCTTGTCTGGAGGGCCTGCAACTCAGCCTGGCGGGGCTGAAATTCGCGATTGAGTGTGCCGAGCAGGCTGTTAAATCTGGCGATGCCGTTTTTCGGATCGAGAAACGCGTCCGAATAAATCATCGCCATCTTGCTGTCCGGAACAGCCACAGTGGACTGCGGAGCCACCGCTGTTGGCGCCGCGGGGGTCGCTGCCGGTTTCTGTTGTGCTGATACGCAAATTACAGTAGCCGTCAGCAAGGCGACCGCAGCGAAAAAACGAGCTATCTTCATGACTTTCTTAAAATACTCCTTACGTTGAGGGCGATTGGACAAAGCCGTTAGTTGTCTGTCCAGCCACCATTGGTTGGCTCAGGCGGCTAAAAGGTGCGCCCGACACTAAAGCGAATGACTTTCTTTTTTTCGTTAAAGAAAAACGGAAACCCGTCAATGAATTGGTTTTCACGGGCATTGGGATTATACGCAAAGATCAAACGAAACGGTACATTGATGACGGGTACCTGCACCCGGACTTCCATACCGAGGCTCGACCGGTAATCACCGATCGAATCGAACAAACTCTGCGACAAACGAACCACGCTGTTGGTCTGTGCCTCACCGCGCAGGAACACTGGTTCGAAGCCCGCGGGCAATAACGTGATCGGATTCACGTCGCCCGTTTGTGCCGCTTCGAGTTCAGCCTGACTCACAATGCGGTTATCACGAGCCACCAGACTAAAGCCCGACGACGCTGCCAGAGCGGGATTGTTACAAAGAGCCAGCGAGCTCAGGCTGATTGGTACCAGCACGTTGAAGCGCGGACAGGTTGTCGGCGTAAGCACGCCGACGGTCGAGAGGAACGGCTGGTCGGCCAGAAATTCACTGGAAAACTGCTGGTCGCCCTTACTTCGAAGATTGAACGCGGTGCCGATATCCACGAAAGCAGCCAGACTCACGGTGTCGCCCACGATCGGAATCCGGTACTCAAAGTTGCCGAGTAACTGGGTGTCGCCTCCGACGGAAGTGAACGACCGTGGCAATGCTGCAACGTTGCTGCCGGACGGCCCGGTAAACACTCCGAGCGCTGCCGCAGACTGCGGGAGGCCAGGCACCGGTGTCGGCGTATTAGTCGGATTCTGAGCGACCACCACATTCCGCGAAGTGATGAACGTGTCTACCGGAGCGATCGGACTGATCGAACGCACGTTGTAACCGCGAATAGTGAACTCATCTCCAAGGAAGAAACGCTCGAAGATCGGGACGCCGTCGACGAAGGCGAGCGAGTTCGCTTCTCTTACTTTCGAAGTCGTCGCGAAGCTGCCGACCGTGCCGGCAATAATGCGGAAACCGAAGACCTCAGGATGTTGCGACTTCTTCCGGCGCATCGGGAAGAACTGCGTGTACGAGAGTGTCGGCTGATAAGTGCGGACGTCGCCGCCTAATCCCGCGACGGCGATTGCCGCCGAAAGCTCGCGACCGCTGGTCGGATCGACGCTGGCGTTGCGAGTGTCGTACGAGAAGGTCAACGTTCCCCGGCTGGTCAGGATGTTTGGCTGCTTGTAAATCACCGGGATGAACGTTTGGGTGTTAGTCGTATCGGCGTTGACTTCCGGATCCTTTACGCTCGAAAGCGATAGCTGGTATGACGCTCCAACACGCGAGAACTGCGTAAACCGGCGTTTGCGATAAAACTCCGACAACGGCGCACTGACGTAAAGCGAGCCACCATAAGAATCTCTGGTGAACAGGTTCTCGTCGTTGATGTCGTTGAAGAACCCTCCGCCAATCAGATCCTGCTGCGCGTTGATGTTTTGCGATAGGAACGTGCCCTCGCCAAAGAACTTCTGCGAGAAAGCAAACACCGAGAAGCCCGCACTGATCGGACGGTCTTTGATATATGGCTCGGTGAATGAAAACTGGAACGAACGCTGGCGGTTACCGGCGGCAAGGTTGAACGACAGGACTTCACCGCGTCCGAGCAGGTTGTTGGTCGAATACTCCAGACCGAAGAACGAACCACCGATACCCGAGATACCGCCGTTGAACGAAATCTGCTGGCGGCCGCGCTCACTAACCTTCAACGAAAGATCAACCGTCGCTTCTTCGTCGTTCGTGCGGCGGTCAACGTCTTTGTCCTTGTCGATCGGATTGAAGTAACCGAGCTGATTCAGTTTGACGACTGAATACTCCCAGTACGCATCGTTGTAGATGTCGCCTTCGTTGATGAGCACTTCACGACGCAGCACATTGTCGCGCGTGAACGTGTTGCCGATGAATTCCAGCCGGCGCAGTGTGAACTGTTTTCCTTCTTCAATCGTGACGGTGAAGTCAACGATGCCTTCGTTTGGATTAGCCGGATTGTCTTTGAAGGTCGGAACCGGTTCCGCTGTGTATTCGATGAAGCCCTGCTGGCCGTAAAACTTTTTAAGATTTTCGAAGAGGCCCTTGCTTACCTTCTCGCCGTCGGCGATATCGCCTTTGTTGAGACCGATTACTGCACGGATCTGTGCTTCAGAGAAGATCGAGTTGCCCTCAACCTTGAACTCTCCGAGACGATAAACCTTTCCTTCCACGATGGGCACCGTGATGCGCAATCCCTCATCGACCGAAGATATAAACGGCAAAGGCAGGACCGGAAAACCAGTGCGACGCGGGCCCAGACTCTCGATCCGCGGCTCGCCATGTCGCGCCTGTAAATAGCCTTTCGAGCGCATGTAGTTGTCTACGCCGCGCAGGTCGTATTCCAGTTTCTCGCGGTGAAGAATGTCGGTGCTCTTGAACCGCGTGATCAATCCGGCTTCTTTGACGTACTTCATCGAGCCGCGGAGTTGACCATCACTGAAAACCTGGTTGCCTTCGAATTGAATCTCGACGACGCGAACGCGGTCGCCTTCCTCAACGTGAAACGTGATCGCGAGCGACGTGGCTGAAACTTCTTCCGTGCGTTCTTCGACGGTGGCATTCGGATGTCCGCCCTCGGCGAGCAGCTCCTTGATAACGCGCATGGCGTTACGGACTTTCACCGGATCGTAAATGCTTTCTTTTGAGACACCGACACGGCGTTCGCGGAAGGCCTTGAGAATGTCCGACTCCTGCACGCTGTGCAAACCTTCAAACGTCAGGTCACGGATGATCGGCAACTCTTTAACTTCGAAGATGATGTTGACGCCACCGCGTGGACCATTTTCGGTCAAGACGCGGGTGGCGGTCTTGTCGAAGAAGGTCAACGAAAGCAGGGTTTGATAGTCACGCTGGACCTGGTCGACGTTGTATGGATCGCCCGGGCGTGTCTGAATGTAGTAAAGGATATCGTCTTTACGCAGACGGCGATTGCCGATGATGTCTACGTTTTCGACGATTCGCTGTGGCTGTGGTTGAGTTTGCTGGGCTGTTACGCGTCCCGGCGTTGCTAAAGAAACAGTGATTCCAGTCATTAGGCTCAAAAAAAAGAGCCAAAACACGCGATATGAGTGCATAGGCACCAATTCCCTCAAGAGTTCTTACCGGGCCTCAGAAACTTCGGGGAGCTTATGAGTGCTGAACTGGATACTAGGACAGCAGCTTTGATTCAGTCTTAGAATCGCCAGTTGCCAGCGTTTGAGTAGCAAAGTGGCGCATTATAAGCGAAAAAACAGCAAACTCCAAAAGGCCTTTAGCCACAAAAAGACACACGAGCACAAAACATTAATTCATGATTTTTGTGCCGCTTATGCCTTTGTGGCTATCAGTGAATCAGCAGCGCGTCGTCAGCGGTTTCTACGCCTTCGGGACGGAAGTCGAGTTCCTGTCCACTAAGGAAAATTTCGATGACCGTCGCGCCCTCGAGCTGGCCCTGAATCAGCGCCTCAGACAGGGGATCTTCTACATATTTCTGCAACGCACGCCGGATCGGACGAGCGCCGTACAAGCGATCTGCGCACGTCTTGTCGACAATCCAGCGCTTGGCTTCATCCGTCAACTTGATTTCGAAGCCATGCCGGGTCATGGTCCGGTTGATCTGGTCGAGCTGCAACTGCACGACTTCGAGCAGCTCATGGTCGAGCAACTGATCAAAGATGATGATTTCATCGAGACGATTGATGAATTCCGGATTGAACGTCTGGCGCACTGACGACATCACCATCTCTTCCACTTTCTCGCGCGAAGCCTCGGTATTCGCCTGGAACCCGAGCGTCCCTTTCTTCTGAATGAAGCGGGCGCCGATGTTGGAAGTCATGATGATGATGGCGTTTTTGAAATCGACCGTGTTGCCGAGAGCGTCAGTCAGGATGCCGTCTTCAAACACCTGCAACAGGATGTTGAAGATATCCGGATGCGCTTTCTCGATCTCATCGAACAACAGGACTGCGTAAGGCGAGCGCTTGATGCGTTCCGTCAGTTGACCACCTTCTTCGTGGCCCACATAGCCCGGCGGCGAACCAATCAGTTTCGAGACGGAATGCTTCTCCATGAACTCCGACATGTCGAAACGAATCAGGGCGCGTTCGCTGCTGAATAAAAACTGCGCGAGCGAGCGGGCCACTTCAGTTTTGCCGACACCGGTTGGGCCAAGAAACAGGAACGAACCGACTGGACGTAACGGATTCTTGAGCCCGGCTCGAGATCTACGAATCGCACGAGCGAGCGCGGAGATCGCTGGTCGCTGCGAGATGACGCGCTTGTGCAGCTCAGCTTCGATCCGCAGCAGCTTCTTCGTCTCTTCTTCTTTCAGAGAATTGACGGGAATGCCGGTCCAGCGCGCAATCACGTCTTCAACGTCGTCGCGCGTAACTTCAGCAGAAACAAGCGCATCTTCGTCTCTCACGCGTAAACTCGACGTGTCGCCATAAGATCTGGACCACTCGTTTAACTCGTTCCAGTCGGCCAGATTGCCTTGCTCACGCCTGACTCGAAGTTTGACGCGCGCGCCGGCTTCGTCAATCACGTCGATCGCCTTGTCCGGCAGGAATCGATCGGGAATGTACCGGTGCGACTGGTAAACCGCGGCTTGTAACGCGTCGTCGGTGTAACGAACCTGATGAAAACTCTCGTAACGTTCGCGCACACCATCCAGAATGCTGACTGCTTCAGCTTCCGACGGAGGCGGAACTTTTACTGCCTGGAAGCGACGCTCGAGCGAGCGATCTTTTTCAATCGACTTGCGAAACTCGGCCGGCGTAGTAGCGCCGATACATTGAATCTCCCCGCGTGATAATGCGGGCTTCAGGATATTGGCGGCGTCGAGCGAACCTTCAGCCGAGCCCGCGCCGACGAGGGTGTGCAGCTCATCGATGAAAACGATGTACTGCGGATTCTCGACCAGCTCGCGCATGATCTGCTTCAAACGCTCTTCAAACTGTCCGCGATACTTCGTGCCGGCAACGATCAGCGAGAGATCGAGTGAAAGGATTCGTTTGTGTTCGAGAAACGACGGCACGTCGCCACGCACGATTCGTTGGGCCAGGCCTTCGACGATTGCGGTCTTGCCGACACCCGGCTCGCCAATCAACACCGGATTGTTTTTCGTACGGCGGCAGAGAATCTGGACCACGCGTTCGATTTCCGCTTCGCGACCGATCAAGGGATCGAGTTTGTCGTTGGCGGCATCGTCGGTCAGATCGCGTGAAAACTCGACGAGGTGTGGCGTGTCTTTCTTCTGCGACGTGCGTGCGTCGGCACCTGACTGACGCGCAATCTCGTCGCGCACGGCATTCAATCTCAAGCCGCGTTCGTAAAGAATCTCAGCGGCCATCGAACGCTCTTCACGAAGCAATCCGAGCAACAGGTGTTCGGTGCCGATATGGCGGTGTTGCAGGCGATCGCTTTCCTCGTGTGCGTAAGCCAGTACGTGCTTGGTTTCAGGCGCGAGCGGCAGCTCAACTGAGGTCGAGATCTTTTCACGCAACAACGTGCGGCCTTCGATCTCCTTGCGAATCGACTCGATAGAGACCTGTGCGCGCGGGAAAAAACGTCCCGTAAGAGTCTTGTCTTCGCGCATCAGACCCAGCAAAAGATGCTCCGGCTCAATCGCCGGGGCTCCGAATTGTGATGCTTCGTAGCGCGCGAAGAAAATTACACGTCGCGCTTTTTCAGTATAGCGTTCGAACATCTTGGTATCGGTAAAACGTCCTTATAATTGCCTTTGCCGCGATTTTCGTCCGGCAAAACTTGGCCGCATTATAACCTATGCGAAGTCCCACGGGAATTTATTGTAGTAAAATGCCAACAGTCCCTTTATTTCAGCAGTTCTTCAAAGGAACGCCCAGCTTCGAGAATCAGTGATCGATCGCACATGCGCGCCAGGCTGATGCTGTGGGTTGCGATGATCGTGACCGCGGAATGGTTGCGAGCGTAGGCCACCAGGGTCCGGCCGATCTCCTCACCGATGGCAGCATCCAGGTTTCCAGTCGGTTCATCAGCCAACAACAACTTTGGCTCGGTTATCAGCGCCCGTGCAACCGCGACGCGCTGCTGTTCGCCGCCGGAAAGATGAGAAACAGGGTGATCGGTCCGGTCTTCGAGACCCGCATCTTGTAGCAGTGTCCGAGCGCGTTCGTAAGCCCGTTCGCGTTTCCAACGCGCAATCAGCAACGGCAAAGCGACGTTCTCGAGCGCGGAGAGGTCGGGCAGCAGGTAGTGAAACTGAAAAACAAACCCAATCCCGCCGCTGTTTTCCGAGAAATCAATCGCGCCGTGGTCGGCCCTTTCCAAACCGCCGAGCAGATGCAGCAACGTGGACTTGCCGGAACCGGATGCGCCCGTGATCGCGATGCTCTCACCGCTATTCGCTGTAAACGTGACGCCGCGTAAGACGTCGATGCGGTGGCCGTTCGGCGCGATAAAACTTTTACGCAGATCGACGACCTTGATCATGAGTCGCGCAGCGCCTCGACCGGTCGCAGGCGTGACGCGGCACGCGCCGGATAGATCGTAGCCAACACGCTCAACACAAAAGCGACGAGGGCCGCCAAAAACATCTCCGCGGGCTTTGGTGTCAGCGGCACGTTGCTGATCGAGTAAACGTCGGCAGGCAGGCTCACGAGTTTGTAGTAATTTCCGATCAGGCAAAGGACTAAACCGAGGACTACTCCCGCCAGCGCGCCAACCGCGCCGACCACTGCGCCTTCGATAATAAACACGAGCATCACGCCCGCACGAGTTGCGCCGAGCGCGCTGAGGATCGCGATGTCACGCCGTCGTTCTACGACCACGAGGATCAGCATCGTGGTGATGTTGAGAGTGGCGATCGCGATGATGAGACCGATGATGAAGAGTCCCATGCGACGTTCGAGCGCGAGTGCGGAGAACAGCGGCTGGTTCGCCTGCTGCCAATCGACAATCGTGTAACCGTTGCCAAGCAGCTTTGAAACGTTCGCCGCAACCTGCTTCACGTTATCAGTATCGCCGACCTGCACACTCATCACCGACGCGGCGTGATTGTTTCCGGCAAACGCGGCCGCCGTGTCAAACGCGACATAGATCCACGTCGAGTCATATTCAAAGAGTCCGGAACGAAACGTTCCGGCAACTCGCAGTCGTCGCGTCGCTGTGCCTGCTTGTTCACTCGCGGTCAGCACCTGGAAAACGTCACCGACAGAAACTCCGAGCCTCGCAGCTAGATCGGTGCCGACGACGGCGTTGGGTATTTCCGGTTCGCCCAAAAACAGCAGCTCGACCGAACCTTCATGCATCCAGCGGCTAGGTTGGGCATCGTTCTCGATACCTCTGAGCACTGCATAACCGGATCCTTTCGATCCACGCGCGATCGCGCCGTCATAAGTGGTCGCCGAAGCACTAACAACGCCGCTGACTTCGCGTAATCGTTTCGCCAGCTCCGCGTGATTCTCAATCGGACGCCCATCCGCACGCACCACACTCATATGCGCAGTGCCCTCGAGGATCTTGTCTCTCATCTCATCGCGAAAACCGTTCGACAGCGCAAACGCGACAATCAACGCCGCCACTCCCATACAAATCCCCAGCACCGCGGCCACCGACGTCGCCCGCGCCAGCCGCCGTTTGTGTCGCGATCGCAAATACCTAAAGGCAAGAAAAATCTCGTAAGGCATTAGGACTACATCAAAGTTTCACGCAAAGGCGCTAAGAAACAAACGAAGGCGCAAAGAGGAATTCAGCATGACTTTGCGCCTTTGCGTCTTCACTTTGCGCCTTTGCGTGAAATCTTTCTTTCGCTACCGCTTACCCGGTGGACACTTCTTCGTGTCCTCGGGTCGATTCTCCGGCAACAACCGGCTCAGATTCGGATTGTCGCGCGCCGCGGGATCGCCAAGCCAACTGATCTCGTAAATCGTCCCATCAACCTGTCGAAAACTAAACCGCTTCTCCAACTCCACGATCAGCGGTATCTCGTCGCGCTGCCAGCCACACGGTAACCACCACCGCGAATCGGTATCGATAAACACTCGCCGCCGGTGATTGAGATGTTGCTGAACGATCGCAAACAACTTGTCACCCGGCCATCCGCCGCCAGTCCCAATCGTCCTCCACCGTCCCTCGCCGATCGACGCCCAGTAATGCACTGCGATCGTCTGCGACCCCGAGATCATCACTGCATCGAGCGGCACTTTCTCGAGCCGGTGCTTGTACTCCTTACTCATCGCGCGCCGCTCGATGTATTCAAAACTGATTGGACGCATGTGAACGAAGAACAGTGTCGCCGCCAACACCATCGCCGCCGAACAGGCCATGAGTGCGCGTAGCTCAGTTCCGAGCCTGGCGCGCACAAGCTGAATCAGCCAGAAGGCGCCGAGGGGAACAATGCCGGGCAACCCCGTAAGAAAGTAACGCCAGTTGACAGTCGCGGCGTAGTTGAAGAACAGCAGCAGGTTGGACCAGAAACCTACGAGCCAGAGCAGCAGCATCGGCGATAACCCGCGCTTGCGCCATTCTAAAACCGGAGCAAATGGGATCGTCAGAAACACCAACGGCGCGCTGATGAAGAAGAACATAATGTACGTTGGCAGATTGAAGACTGAGATCGGATGTCGCGACGATTCGTCGAGCATCGATTCGCGCCAGCCAAACCAAACCCAGCGATAGTGCTGATCGCTGATGAACCAGTAAGCAAACCAGCCGAACGCAAATAACAAAAAGATCAAACACGACGCCACTACATATGAAATCTCGCGCCGCTGAAACTTCCATCCCAAAACAAACGGCGCAAACACCAGCCACGGCGCATAAAGCCCCGCCGTCTCACGCAGGTTGACGCCCAGACCCAGCAAGCCTGCGCCCACCAGCACCATCCAGAACTTTTGCTGCCGCACGCCCCGCAGGTGAATGATCAGCGCGGCCGCCAGCATGAGCACCGAAGGCACATCAGTCATCACCTGCCCGCCGTAAAGTACAAACACCGGCGAGAAAGTGATCAGCACCGCAGTGGCCGTGGCGGTGTAGAGCGAGCCGCTGATATCGCGCGAGAGAATCCAGCACGCAATGATTGCCAGCGGCGCCTGGGCCACCACCGCATACTTGAAGATCAAGTACGCATGATCCTGCTGCACGTTGAAAAGCGCGTGGGCAGTTACGAACAGAAAGTGATTGGCGAAGATGAATAGATTACGACCCAACGCCATCGACGAGGGATAGCCTTCCAGCGACAGCATCGTGTAATCCATGCCGTCCCAGTCGCCGATGAATGGATCGACAAAAAGGAGAACGAGGATGAGGGCAATGACTGAGGGCGGTAACCACCAGCGCCACTGACGCCAGAATACGGCAGCACCAGTCGGGGCACTGAAATTTACGAGCTGAAAAGGCTCAGACGTGTTTGTCGCCAGAGGTATTTGGGTCAACGAGTTGAGCTTCGACCGGATGTTCCGGCCGTTTCACCATCTTTACGCGATTACCCTGCGCATTGTACTCAACTTCGTCCATGATGTTGTAGATGAGGAGAACGCCGCGGCCCGAGGTGCGGAAGAGATTAGCGGGGTCACAAGGATCGGGAATCTCGTGAATATTAAATCCTTCACCTTCGTCTTCGACTGTGAAACTCGCTTCCTTCGACGACAACTCCGCCGTGATCTTCAACAACTTCGAGGGATCGTTCTTGTTTCCGTGCTTGACCGCGTTCACAAACGCTTCGTCCAGCGCGATGAAAAGATTCGAGCGCTCCGGTCGAATCAAACCACGCTTCGCGACGCGCTCTTGTAAGTATTCGAGCACGCCGTTCATCAGCGCGAGGTCGCTGGGAAGTTCAAACTCGATCTTTTCGTGAACGTTGGGAATGACAGTAGGATCGTCAACGTAACGGAGTTTGTGGGAGAGGGTTTGTTCGACTATTTCGCGCAACTCGTCGCGGTCGTAAGGCAACCGCGGGTAATTGGCCGCCCCCATCTTGAAAGCGCGAACTTCCTCGTCGTAAAGGTCGCTGATTATCAAATCGAAGCTGTCGAGATCGCTCCGGCGCAACGCCTTCTCGCGCTCAACGGAAATCACGACTTCGTGCCCGAGGCGTTCGAGAGCCTGTTCGAGAATACGCAACTCATCGTTATTATCAACGATGAGAATCCGGCGTTTTTCCATCAAGCTCCAATCTTAGCGAGTAATACGAGGAGAGATTTCGAATGGCTGTACGAAAATCTTTCGCCACACGTTCGAAATATATCAGAAGTCATGTACCGGGTTACAGGGTTTACACGCAACGGCGGATCCTGTTAATGATGTAAATCCTGAAAATCCTTTCTAAATAATGGCCAGACCGGGCAAGCTACAAACACTC
>Ga0070699_100001160_pt1 | contig 24445 bp, 22 predicted proteins | sample KBSK1503metaG_FD_65473 | JGI IMG/M metagenome (GOLD analysis project Ga0070699, IMG submission 65473) | Corn, switchgrass and miscanthus rhizosphere microbial communities from Kellogg Biological Station, Michigan, USA - KBS K1-50-3 metaG | ecosystem: Host-associated > Plants > Roots >...
GCCGGCATCGGCGAGCGTCCTCGCCTGGATGAAGATCGCGACGATGGCGATGCTCGCCGTCGCGCCCCGGACGAGCCGCCACAGGAGCATCACCGGAGCCGCCCTCCCCCGTTGCTAGAGCCGCTCGAATCGCTCGACCGGGAGCACGAACACGGTGGCCCCGCCGACCTCGACCTCGAGCGGGTAGGGCATGAAGAACTCACCCGGCTCCATGATCGGTGGCATCGGATTGACCACCTGGGTCCGCGAGGTGCAATGCTCGGCGATGATCGACATCACGTCGTCGACCCGGTCGTCCTCGACGCCGAGGACGATCGTCGCGTTCGACTGCTTGAGGAAGCCACCCGAGGAGTGAAGCCGGGTCGCGCGGTACTCCTTCTCGAGGAGCCCGTCCACCAGGGCGCCCGCGTCCTCGTTGTGGATGATCGCGAGGATCAGCTTCACGGCCGGGAGTATACGGGCGGGTCCTCGCGATTCCGGCCCGATCGGCTGTCGATCGCGCGTTCGATTGACCACCCCTCCGACTCGTGTACGATCGGCTGGCCTTGACCCCCGACCCCCTCCTCCTCGCAGCGATCCGCGCCGTCGCGCGCAGCGACGACGCCGACGCGACCCTGGACGAGCTGCTCGAGATCACCCTCCGGACGACCGGCGCGGATCGGGCCGCGGCCTACCTCTGGGATGGCGAGCGGGGTGGCCTGGCCGTGGCCGCCGCCCGTGGCTACGACGACGGCGCGCTGCCAGGTCTCGAGGCCGCCGCGGCCGGCGAGGACAACCCGGTGCAGCTGGCCGCCCAGGAACGGATCCAGGCCAGCGGCGAAACTGGCGAGGACGGGCGGTCAACGACGGCGTGGCCGGTCGTCATCGGCCGCGAGGGAATCGAGGAGCCGGTGGGCGCGCTCGCCATCGAGGCGGATGCCGCTCCCGCCCCGGACGTCGCCGAGCGCGTGGCCGCTCTCGCCGACCTCATTGCCGTCGTCGTCGATCGCGCCCGCCTGGCGACGAACGCCGCCGAGCGCATCGACTGGGCCGAGCGCGTGGCCAATTCCGACATGCTCACGGGCCTCGCGAACGCCCGGACGATGCTCCGCGTGATGGAGCTCGAGCTCGCTCGAGCGGCGCGCCAGGGCGCCGAGATCACCTTCGCCCTGTTCGACGTGGACGGCCTGACCGGCATCAACGACAGCGACGGCCGCGCCACGGGCGACGACGTGCTGCGCGAGGTCGCCGCGGTGGTCGGCGAGTCCGTGCGTGCCGTCGACACGGTCGCGCGCTGGGGCGGGGACGAGTTCCTGGTGGTGGCCCCGGGTGCCAAGGGCACGACGGTCGCGGAGCGGATCGTGAACGCCGTCGCGGCCCGGGCTGCGGCGACCAAAAGGCGCATCACGGTATCCGCGGGGATCGCCCGCTTCCCGACCGACGGATCGACCCCCGAGGAGCTGGTCGAGGCCGCGGAGTCCGCGCTGCACGCGGCCCAGGCCGCGGGACCGGGCACGTTCGCCGAGGCTGCCCGGAACGGCGGCAATGGCACGGGCTCGGGCGTGGGTTCTGGAGCTGCCGGGGTCTGATCTCCGATCCGGCCACGCCGGATCAGCGCAGGGATACCCGGGCGGGCCGGATCAGCGCCCGGGTTCAGCTCCGAGCTAGGCGGGTCGCCGATCTGGCGGCCTGGAACAGCCGCCGTTCCATACGTCGAACGTCGAACGGCTGGGCCCAAGATCGGGCCCATTCCTCCTCCGGTCGGAACACCGGATGTTCCAAATGTCGAAGTTCGCCCACACAAGGGCACGCCGCGCGCGGTCCGTCGTGCGCATGGAACATGGGTTGTTCCAAGCCTGCCGGCGGCGGCCGGATCAGCGCCCGGTTTCAGCTCGCCTGGGCGTGCGCCGTTCCCAGCGCGATGATCGGCAGGGTCGGGGTCTTCGCGCCCTCTGCCGGCTCGAGGGTGAGCGCCACCACGACGCCCTCACCCAGCGCGGGGTGCGCGGTTCCGAACGCGGCGGAGCCGCTGCCACCCACCGCGAACCCGCCGATCGGCACTGGCGCCTCCTTACCCGCGATCAGCCACGCCTCGTAGACCTGCGTGCCGGTCGTCGGCGCGAGGTCGCGCATCACGATCGCGACGCTGCCGTCCGCGCCCACAGCCGCGAGCCCGGTCGGTCCACCCGCATTCGGGCCCGCGAGGACGGCGAGCTGCGCGCCCGGCTTGGCGGCTTCGTCGAGCACCCTGACGACGCCGGTGCGGTACGCCTCGAGGCCGGCGACCTGATCGCGCAGCTGCACGTTCCAGGCGCCGAGCGCGAGCGCGGCCACCAGAGCAACCGCAGCCAGCGCCGCCCAGACTGGCCGGCGGAAGAGCGCGCCGAAATCCCACGCCGGACGCTGCGTGTCCGCGGCTCGCTGCTCCGCGGTCGGGCGCGACGGTGGCGGGGCGGTCGCCGGCACCGCGGCCTGGCCGCGACCGGCCAGGTCGGCGCTCGCGGCGGCCATGATCCGATCCTTCAGGCTCGCGGGCGGCGCAACCGGCTCGACCGCCACGAACAGCGCCGGCACGACCGAGTTCAGCTCGGCCATCTCGGCGTGCAGCTCCGGGCACTCGGCCAGGTGCCGGCGGACCGCGTCGGATTCGGCCGGGCTCAGGATCCCGAGCACGAACGCGGGCGCCTGCTCGGCGGCCTCGGAGCAGGTCATCCCGGCGAAGGTGTACTCAGCCACCGCCGCCTCCTCGCCCGCCGTCGAGCGGGAGCAGCGCGGCGCGCAGGCCCTGCAGGCCGAGCCGCAGCCGGCCCTTGACCGTGCCAAGCGGGACGCCCGTGCGCTCCGCGATCTCGGTCTGGGTCAGGCCGCCGAAGTACGCGAGCTCGATCGCCTCGCGCTGGACGTCGGAGATTTGCGTGAGCGCGAACTGCACCGCCTCGCGGTCGAGCCGCAGCTCGACATCGCCCCAGGCGTCGGGCATGGTCAGGGTGTCCGGGAGGCTGGTCTCCGAATCAGGGAGCTCGACCGTCGGCCGTCGCCGGCGGATCGCGTCGATCGCCCGGTGATGGACGATCGACAGGAGCCAGGTACGGACGGAGCCGCGCGCACCGGCATACCGACCGGCGTTGCGCCACGCACCCAGGAACGCGTCCTGGACGACGTCTTCGGCGGCCGATCGATCCCCGGTGATGCGAAACGCAATTGAGAAGGCCATCGCTCCGTACTGCTCATACAGCAGATCGAGCGCCCCGAGATCGCCGCCCGCAAGGCGGTCCATCCAGGCCCGATCGGTCCGGTCTGCATCGGACCTGGCGGTGCCACGTGCTGCGATCTCGGGATCGCTCACCGGCTACTTCGCAGCACGGCCGTCAACGGTTCAATCCGGGATTCCCTGGCCTCTCGCACGGGTAGGAAGTGTACCGGCGGGAGCGCACGTCTCGACCATCCCAGAGGGTATTGATCCGTCGCGGACCCACCCGCGTAACAGGGGCGAGGACGGGCCAGAAGGGCCCCGTCCGGATGCACATCAAACCTCGAGCCAAGCGCCGGATCCAGGACGCGTCGATCCGGCGGGAGGGGAGCGGTTTGCCTTGGAGGGGAAACTCGGAAATGCAACGTCCAAAGCTTCGGAGTGGCGCGCTCGTTGCAGCCGCCGCTCTCACCCTTGCGCTGGGTGGCGCGCCGCTGCTCGTCACCGGCGCCGATCACCTCGACGCGCCGGCGCTCGGCGGTTTGACCAACGCCAATGGCGACATTGCCCCGCACTCGGACCACGGCGATCGCGACATCAACGACGTCTACGTGTTCCAGGGCAGCAATGCCTCCCGGACCGTGCTGGCGATGACCACCAACCCGGCGATCAATCTGTTCAACACCACATTCGGCAAGAACGTCCGCTACGCGATCAACGTCGATCGCAACGGCGACGCGAAGCAGGATCTCGCCTACGTCTGGCGCTTTGGTGACCCCAATGCCAGCGGGGCACAGTCGTACACGGTCACGCGCTACAGCGGCGCAAACGCCCGTAGCTACGCCATGGGCGTCAAGATCGCCTCGGGCTCGACCGGCGGCTCCGGCCTCGGCACCGCCAAGGATGGCGCGAAGGTCTTCGCCGGCGTCCGCAGCGATCCGTTCTTCTTCGACCTGACCGGCTTCCTCGGCACGGTCCTCGGCGTCGGCAGCGACGCGTTCGGCAGCAATCCGACCGACTTCTTCACGCCGCTCAACACGAATGCGGTCGTGATCGAGGTCCCGGACGACGCGATCGGCGGGACGAACATCGGCGTGTGGGGCACGACGTCCTGGTGGGACGGCTCGTCCTGGATGGCGGCCGACCAGATGGGCCGACCGGCCATCAACACGGTGTTCAACACCAAGCTCGTCGACCCGAACTCTGGCCAGACCAAGAACCGCTTCAACACCACGCCTCCGTCACAGCAGCGGACCGCCTTCGGCGGCCTGTTCCGGACGAACGCGATCACCACGCTGACGAACTTCAACGCGGTTGTCACCAACCCGAAGTTCGGCACCCATTGCGCAGACTGGGACGCGACGACGGCCGGCGCCATCGCCGACGTGCTCCTGCCCGACGTCATCACGTACGACGTGACGACGGCGGCCAACGGCGAGGCCCTCAACGGCCGAGCCCTCGCGGACGACGTCATCGATGCCGAGCTCGGCATCACGACGAACGGCTGCGTGACCAGCGACGGCGTGAACGCCCACACGGACTACCTGTCCAGCTTCCCGTACCTCGGTGTTCCGCACTGAGCGACCCGCGCCAGGGAGCGCCGCTTCGGCGGCGCTCCCCTCGCCCGGCCCCTGACTGACCCCCTGGATCAACCCACCGCCCGGAGTCCGACCGAGATGACCCCCGCCCGCGCTCTGCGCCTCCCCCGGGTCCGCAGCCCGCGACCGCTGGCGCTCCTCATCGCGTCACTCGCGATCGTTGTTGGCAGCCAGGTCGCGACCCTGCTGCAGGCGAGCCCCGCGTCGCCGCACGCCGGCCCGGCCGATCGACCCACGATCAACGCTCCGGTTTCGCCGCCCGAGGCACCGCTCGCAAATGCCCCCGACGACCTCACGCGGATCGACCACAACATCGCCGCCTGGACGAAGAACGTGGCGGGCAACGACAAGGACTTCCTGTCGGCCGCGAACCTCGCGGCGCTGTACGAGGCCCGGGCCCGCCTGAGCGGCGACGTCGCCGATTACGGCCGGGCTGCCGAGGCGGCCGGGCGTTCCCTGGGCATCGTCCCGGACCAGCTCGACGTGCTCGCGCTGCACGCCCGCCTGGCCCTCGCCACGCACGATTTCGGCCGCGCCCTGTCCGAAGCCTCGTCCCTCGATCGGACAGCGCCTGACCAGCCCGCGATCCTCTCGATCATGGGCGACGCCCAGCTGGAGCTTGGCGACTACGACGCCGCCACCATTCTGTATGGCCGTGTCGGGACGCTCGCCCCCGGTCCCGCGATCACCGCCCGCCTCGCCCGCCTCACCTTCCTGCGCGGCGACCCGGCTGGCGCGATCAAGCAGGCCGAGTCCGCCCAGGCGGCCGCTGTCGCGGCGGGTATCGATGGGCCCTCCCTCAGCTGGTACGCGTACCTCGCGGGCACGATGCAGCTCGCAACGGGCGACCCGAAGGCCGCAGCGACCTGGTTCGATCGCGCGCTCGATGCCTGGCCGCGCAGCTTCCTCGCGCTGGCCGGCAAGGCTCGCGCCGAAGCCGCCTTGGGCGATTCCGACAAGGCGATCGACGGCTACCGCGCCGCGATCGCGGTCGCGCCCCAGCCCGACGCGCTGTCGGCCCTCGGCGATCTCCTCGCGCTGCGCGGCGACGATCGCGGGGCGCAGCAGCAGTACGACACCGTCCTCGCGATCGCCCGGCTCCAGGGGTCGAGCGGGCTCGTGTTCAACCGCCAGCTCGTCCTGTTCGATGTGAACCACGGACGCGACCTCGCGACGGCGCTCGAGCTCGCCGACAGGGAGCTGGCCGAACGTCGCGACGTCTACGGCTACGACGCGGATGCGTGGGCGCTGCTGGCCAACGGCCGGGCCGCCGACGCGGAGGCGGCGATGGCCAAGGCCCTCGCCCTCGGGACGCGCGACGCGATGCTCCTGTACCACGCCGGCGAGATCGCGCTGGCGTCCGGCGACACCGTCAGGGCTCGTGATCTGCTCCAGCAGTCACTGGCGATCCGCGGCGCGCTCGATCCGCTCTCGGCGTCGAAGGCCCAGGCGTCGCTGGCGGCGCTCGGCTGATGCGCCCGACGTCGCACCGCGCTTCTTCCAATCCGGCCCTGGCGCGCCCCGCTCGGTCCCGGGGGCGCGCCCGCCGGCGCCTGCTCGGCGCGGCCGCCGCGCTCGCGGTGGTCCTCGGTCTCGTCCTGCCCGCCGTGGCCAGCGCTCACCCGCTGGGCAACTTCACGATCAACCACTTCGCCGCGCTGCGGGTCGCGACCGACCACGTCGGCCTCGACGTCGTCATCGACCGCGCGGAGATTCCCGCCTTCCAGGAGCGCCAGCGTCTGGACGCCAACGGCGACGGCACGCTCCAGGAGTCGGAGCTTGCCGGGAAGGGGCAGGCGGCCTGCCAGGCACTGGCGACGGACCTGCACCTCGCCGTCGGCGACGCACCGGTCCCGCTCGCGCTCGGGGCCGCCGGCCTGAGCTTCCCGCCAGGCGCGGGCGGCCTGACGACGATGCGCCTCGTCTGCGAATTCACGGGCGCCCTTGGCGCGGCCGTCGGCACGGACACCAGCGTGACCTTCGAGGACACCTCCTTCGCCGAGCGGATCGGCTGGCGCGAGATCGTGGTCGCCGGCGACGGCGTCACGATCGGCGGCAGCGGGGTGGCGTCGGCTCCGGACCCCGCTGGCGTCTCGAACCGCCTGACGAGCTACCCGGCGGACCTGCTGACCCAGCCGCTCGACGAGCGCTCGATCGCGGTCGATGCCAGCCGCGGGGGACCGGCGCTCGCAGCCTGGACGGCGCCGGACGCCACGCCGCTGCGGGCCGTGACGGGTCAAGCGGCAAGCGGCAGCGCGGTCGGCGCGGTGCCAGGCGGTGTCGGGCGCGATCTCGCGGCGCTCGTCGACGCGCAGGACCTGACGCCGCTCGCGATCGTCATCTCGCTCGCCATCGCATTCGGCCTCGGCGTGATCCACGCACTCTCGCCGGGCCACGGCAAGACCATCATGGCCGCGTACCTCGTGGGCGGCCGGGGTTCCAGCCGCCAGGCGATCGGGCTCGGGCTCGCGGTCACGGTCTCGCACACCCTCGGCGTCCTGGCCCTCGCCGGTATCACCCTCGCCGCATCGAGTCTCCTGCCCCCGGAGCGTCTGTACCCGGTGCTCGGCCTCGCCTCAGGGGCGCTCGTGATCGTCATCGGCGGGTCGCTGCTCTGGCAGCGGCTCCGGGCCCTCGGCGCCGCGGCGGCGCATGCCCGCGCGCACGCGCATGGTCACGAGCACGAGCACGAGAACGACCACGGGCACGAGGCCGCGGACCGGCACGCGCACGAGCACGGACACCCGCATCCGCATCCGCACGACCACCACCCGGCGAGCGACTCGATCTCGTGGCGTGGCCTGCTCGCCCTGGGCCTGTCCGGTGGGCTGGTCCCGTCGGCGTCGGCACTGATCCTGCTGCTCGGCTCGATCGCGGCTGGGCGCGTGGCCTACGGCCTGGTGCTCGTCGTCGGGTTCGGTCTGGGCATGGCCGTCGTGCTGGCCGGCATCGGGTTGCTCCTGGTCAAGGCGCAGCGTCTCGTCGAACGGCGAATGGTGGGCGGCGGGCCGTCGATAGGCCGGCTGCGACGGCTGGTCGCGCCGCTCCAGCTGGCGACCGCCGGGTTGGTCCTGGTCCTGGGCTTCTTCCTTACCGGGCAGGCCCTGACCCAGGTCCTGTAGCCGCGAGGACCTCCGCGAAGACCTCGTCGACGTCGCGCGTCGCGTCGACGACCCGCCAGCGGCCGGGCTCCTGGCGAGCGAGCTCGAGGAAGCCGGCTCGCACGCGCCGGTGGAACTCGAGATCGAATGCCGCCTCGAACCGGTTGCGGGCCTCGTCGGCCTTGCGAGCCAGGCCGACCTCCGGCGGGGCATCGAGGAGGATGGTCAGGTCCGGTACGAGCCCGGCCGTCGCGACCGCCGCGATGGCCCGAAGCTCGTCGAGCGGCACGCCCGCGCCGTAGCCCTGGTAGGCCAGCGTCGAGTCGGCAAACCGGGCACAGATCACCGTCTCGCCGGCGGTGAGCGCAGGCTGGATCACCTCGGCGACGAGCTGGGCGCGGGCGGCGTTGAACAGGAGCGCATCCGCGCGCGCGTCGATGCCGGCATCCCCATCCATCGCGCGGGCGAGGACGATCGACCGGATCTCCTCGCCGAGCCGCGTCGCACCCGGCTCCCTGATGAGGCGGACGCGCTGCCCTCGACCCCTGAGGGCCTCCGCCAGGCGCTCGGCCTGGAGCGTCTTGCCCGCACCTTCGGGCCCCTCGAACGTGATGAATATTCCCGACACAAAAGGGAGTGTATGAAGGCCACTGCGAGCGGCGGGTGGCGCGCGGGCGAATCCCGGCCGCCAGGCGCCGTCCGGCAGCGCAGCTGACGCAGGCGCCGCGGGCGGGATTGCCCGGAGCGACAGGCCCCGCCGCTCGTAGGGCTTTGCTACGCTCCCGGCCCCGGCATGAAAGACCTGACCGACCGAGCCCTGGACACCGCTGCGAAGCTCGGCGCGACCTACGCGGACGTCCGCGTCATCCGCCGGCGGGACGAGTCCATCGCGGTCAAGAGCGGGCGCGTCGAGGGCGTCGCCCTCGGCGAGACCGACGGCTTCGGGGTCCGCGTCCTCGTCGACGGCGCGTGGGGCTTTGCCGCGAGCGACACGCTCGAGCTGGCGGAGGCGGATCGGGTCGGGGCGCTCGCGGTTCGTGTCGCGAAGGCGTCGGCGACCGCCCTGCGGCGGCCGGCCGAGCTCGACGCTCGACCACCGGCCACGGGAACGTTCGAGACGCCGGTGGTCGAAGACCCGTTCAAGATCCCGCTCGAGACGAAGATCTCCGACCTCGTCGCCGCCGATCGCGCCGCCGGCAAGGTCAAGGGCGTCAGCTACACCGAGTCGATCTACACCGGGCACCGCGAGTGGAAGACGTTCGCCGCGACCGACGGCAGCTTCACCGAGCAGGTGATCACGCAGGTCGGCACCGCCGTCGAGGCGAACGCGATCGAGGGCGACGAGCACCAGCGCCGGAGCTACCCCGACGCGGGCGGCGGCTACCAGGCCGCGGGCTACGAGTACGTCCGCTCGCTCGACCTGGCCGGCCATGCCGAGCAGTGCGCCGAGGAGGCGGTCGCGCTCCTCTCCGCGCCGCAGCTCCCGCCGGGCCGGCGGACGATCCTGCTCGACCCGTCGATGCTGTACCTCCAGCTTCACGAGAGCTGCGGCCACCCGACCGAGCTCGACCGCGTCTTCGGCACCGAGGCGTCCTATGCCGGGACGAGCTTCCTGACACCGGACAAGCTCGAGGAGGGCTTCCAGTACGGCTCCGACCTGGTGACGATCGTGGCCGATGCCACGGCTGCCGGAGGCATGGGCACGTTCGGCTGGGACGACGAGGGCGTCGAGGCCCAGGCCGTGCCCCTCATCAAGAACGGGCGGTTCGTGGGCTACCAGTCCAGCCGCGAGACCGCGCCGCGGGTCGGGCTTCAGTCCAGCGGGGGCATGCGCGCCGACGGCTGGAACCGCATCCCGCTCATCCGCATGACCAACGTCAACATGCTGCCCGTCCCCGGCATGAGCTTCGACGAGATCGTGGCCGACACCGACGATGGGCTGCTCCTCGCCAACAACCGCAGCTGGTCGATCGATGACCGGCGCCTCAACTTCCAGTTCGCAACCGAGGTCGCCTGGGAGATCAAGGGCGGGAAGAAAGGCAAGCTGTACAAGAACGCCACGTACACCGGCATCACCTACGAGTTCTGGCGGTCCTGCGACGCGGTCGGCGACGAGCGCAGCTTCGTGATGCTGGGCACGCCGAACTGCGGCAAGGGCGAGCCGTCGCAGACGGCGCGGGTCGGCCATGCCGTCCCCGGCGCCCGCTTCCAGAACGTCCAGGTGGGAGTCGGCAAGTGGTGAGCCGAGCGAAGGGGCTCACCCGGCCGCAGGGTCCGGGCGCCGCCGGCGCGCCCGGCGGCGGGAGCGCAGTGGCCGCCGCCGAGATCGCACGCAAGGTGAGCGCGAACGAACCCGAGTCGGCGCTCGCCCTGGCCGAGGAGGTCGTCGAGCGGGCCCTCCGGGTCGGCGCGACCGAGGCCGAGGTCCTGGTCATGGCCGGCGACTCGGCGCTGACCCGCTTCGCCAACAGCGAGATCCACCAGAACGTCGTCGAGCGGTCGCTCACGGTGAACCTGCGCCACGTGGTGGGTCGCCGGATCGCGGTCGTGTCGACCGGCCGCGTCGACACCGAGGGCCTGCGCTCGCTCGTCCACCGCGCCGCGGCGATCACGCGCAGCTGCGAGGAGCTCGACGACTGGGCCGGCCTGCCGGGGCCGGCGGGCGAGGCACGCCGCCCGGTCGGCGCCTGGTCCGATGGCACGGCCGAGGCGACGCCCGAGTTCCGTGCCGAGGGCGTCCGTACCGTCATCGGTGCCGCAGATGCGCAGGGCGTCATGGCCTATGGCTCGTTTTCGACGGACGCCGAGGCGGTCGCGGTGGCCAACTCGGCCGGGATCCGGTCGGCGGAGCGGCGCACCTCGGCGCAGCTGCTGACCGTGCACATGTCACCCGACGGCGGCACCGGCTACGCCGAGGGCGTCAGCATGGACGCGACCACCATCGACGCCGAGGCGATCGGCCGCGAGGCGGCCGGCAAGGCGCGCGCCGGCGACCGGCCCCTGACGGTCGAGGCGGGCGACTACCCGGTCGTGCTCGAGGAGTACGCCGTCGTCGACATCACCGACATGCTCGGCTACCTCGGCTTCTCCGCCCTGGCCGTCCAGGAGGGCCGCTCGTTCGTGGAGCCCGGCCGGCGCATCGGCTCGGACCTGGTCACGATCGTCGACGACGGCGGCGACCGGAAGGGCCTGCCGATGTCGTTCGACTACGAGGGCGTCGCGAAGCAACGGGTGCCACTCGTGGAAGCGGGCGTCTGCCGCGACGTCGTGTACGACTCGCAGACCGCGGCGCGGGCGGGTCGCTCCTCGACCGGGCACGGACTGCCGGCGCCGAACCCGTGGGGACCCTTCCCGCTCAACGCCGTGATGGACGCCGGGACGACGCCGCGCGATGAGCTGATCGCCGGGCTGGACCGCGGCCTGCTGGTCACCCGCTTCCACTACACGAATGTCGTGCACCCGAAGCTGGCGATGATCACCGGGATGACCCGTGACGGCACGTTCCTGGTCGAGCGCGGCGAGATCGTCGGGCCGGTGCGGAACCTGCGGTTCACCCAGTCCTACCTCGACGCGCTGGCCGGCGTGAGCGCGGTGAGCAGCTCGCGCAAGACGATCAAGGGCTTCCTCGGTGCGGCGGTGGTCCCCGCCCTGCGCATCGACGGCTGGACCTTCACCGGCGTCACGGAGTTCTGACCGCCCCTCCAGCTCGCGTCCAGCCCCTTCAGCTCCTTTCCAGCCCCTGGAACAACACGTGTTCCATCCGTCGAAGATCGGGCGGCTCGAACGTTGCGCACCACGTATTCCTCCTGCGCGTGGAACACCACCCGTTCCATTGCGGGCTTGTGAGAGCGTGGGCGAGACCCTCCTTCGATCGATGGAACAAGTCCTGTTCCAAGGGTCGATAAGCCCCAATGAAGCCGTCCTGGCCACGATGGTCAGATGGCTCGACGTTCGGCGGTGCTCCAGGAAGCCGATGCCCTCACGCGCCGCGTTCGGTACGAGATCGGCAGGGAGATCCGCGACGCACGGCTTTCGGGCGGATCCAGTCTCCGGGCGGCAGGAGCCAGAGCCGGGATGTCCCACACGCAGCTCAGGCGTCTTGAGGCGGGCGTCATCGAACACGTCAGCGTCGAGCAGCTCAGCCGTGGTTGCGCGGCTGTTGGTCTCCGACTTCTTGTCAGGGCGGCACCCGGCCCTGGACCCGCGCTCGATGCCGGCCAGCTCGCGCTCATCGGTCGCCTGCGGAGACTCCTCCCGGCTGTGCGACTCCGGACGGAAGTTCCGATCCCGCTTTCAGGGGATCGTCGGGCCTGGGACGCAGTGCTCGGGCTGGATCCCGCCGATGTGCCAGTCGAGGCCGAGGCCCGGCTTCGTGATCTGCAGGCCCTCGACCGGCGCTGTGCACTCAAGCTGCGCGATGGCGGCTTCGATCGGCTCATCCTGCTTGTCAGTGACACGGCGAACAACCGTCGGATCCTGGAGGCCTATCGCGAGGATCTTCGCGCCTCCTTCCCAGTTGACACCCGCGCCGTGCTCGCCGATCTACGACGAGGGCAGACTCCAGCTGCAAGTGGGATCGTTGTCCTGTAGGTCGCTACGATCGCGACGATGGAGGACGCCCCGCCGACGCCAGCACGCGAAAGCATCCGCAAGCGGCTTGGCCGGCCCGTCCACCCGGAAACACATCGCGCAATCCGCCGGCTCTGGCAGCGGCATTCCATCGCCGAGGATCGGCGCGATATCGACGGGCTCATCGCGACGCTCGCGCCCGAGTGCGCCTACGAGATCGTCGGCAGCGGCCTCCGCTGGGAAGGGCACGCCGGGGCGCGCGCCTTCTACACGGAGCTGTTCGCCGCGTTCCCCGACAACATGTTCGCGCTGACCGACATCGTCATCGGGCCGCAGGGCGTCTTCGAGGCGGTCGTCCTCGAGGCGACCCATCGCGCGCCATTCGCGGGGCTCGCCGCGACGGGACGCCGCGTACGGCTGGAGCTGGCGATCCTGTTCCCCTGGGACCCGGTGAGCCGCCTCTTTTCGGGTGAGCAGATCTTCCTGGATCGGACGGCGCAGACGGCGGGCCAGTATGGCCGCGACCGCGCCGATCAGCGCTGGTAGGCGACCTCGCCGTGGACCGCCAGGTCGAGCCCGACCTCCTCCTCGTGTGAGGGCACGCGGAGGCCCAGAACAAAGCCCACGACCTTGACGATCGCGTACGTGGCGACGACGGCGTACGCGATCGTCGCGGCGACAGCGATGCCCTGGGTCGCGAGCTGGCCGGGATTGCCATCGATCAGGCCCGGGAATGCGTTGATCGCGGTCGTGGCGAAGACACCCGTCGCGAGCGCCCCGAAGACGCCCCCGACGCCATGCACCGAGAACACGTCGAGCGCGTCGTCGATGCGAAGTCGTTCGCGGAGCAGGGTCGCGCCGTAGCACAGCACCCCGACGACGAGGCCGATGACGAGGGCGCCGCCGGCGGTCACGAAGCCCGACGCCGGGGTGATCGCGACGAGGCCCGCGACGGCGCCGCATGCCGCCCCCAGCACGCTGACCTTGCGCTTGTGGGCGTACGCGATCAGGACCCAGCTGATGGTCGCCGCCGCGGCGGCGGTGTTGGTCACGACCAGCGCATTCGCCGCGAGCCCGCCGGCGGTCAGCGCCGACCCGGCGTTGAAGCCGAACCAGCCGAACCAGAGGAGGCCCGCGCCGAGGACGGTCATCGGGATGTCGTGCGGCTCCATCCGCTCGCCATTGGCCTTGCGCCGGCCGATGAGCAGCGCGACGACGAGTGCCGACACGCCCGACGAGGCATGGACGACGGTGCCGCCGGCAAAGTCGAGGGCGCCGAGCCGGTACAGCCAGCCGTCCGCCGCCCAGACCCAGTGGGCGATCGGCGAATACACCAGGAGGGACCAGGCGACGGTGAAGATCACGAAGCTGGCGAACCGCTTGCGCTCGGCGAACGCGCCGGTGATCAACGCCGGCGTGATCGCCGCGAACATGAGCTGGAAGCCCGCGAAGAGGACGAACGGGATCGTCGGCCCGTAGGTCGGGTTCGGCTCGAGGCCGACGTTGCTGAAGCCCACGTACTCGGGCCCGCCGAGCAGCCCAAGCCCCGTGATGTCCTTGCCGAACGCGAGCGAGAAGCCGATCAGCACCCAGACGACGCTCACGAGCGCCAGCCCGAAGAAGCTGTGCATGATCGTGGACAGGACGTTCTTGCGGCGGACGAGCCCGCCGTAGAACAGCGCCAGCCCGGGCAGCATGACCATGACCATCGCCGTCGCCACGAGCATCCAGGCCGTATCGCCAGCGTTCAGACCCTGCACGGATTCAGCCTCCTGCATCGATTGAACTTGTGCACGAAGACTCGAATGGAGCCCGGTAAGGAAGTATCAGGGCCTCAGGATGGCACCGTCGAGGCGAATTGGCCTACGCCGACGCCGCAAACTAATGCATTTGGCACAGAACCGGGCCTAGCCAAGCCCTCGCGGCCCGCCCAGCTCAGCGCCAGGGGCTGCGGGCAGGGTCCGGGTAGAGGCGGACGCGGCGATACGGCTCCCGGCCACGGGAGCGTGACACGAGATTGGCCCGCTCGGCCATCTGGTGCTGGAGGCGCCGGATGTACGCGTTCTGCGGCGACAGTTCGACCGCTTCGGCTCGATCCAGGACCACTCCGATCGCCTCTTCGGTCTCGCGCAGGGCTGCGTCGCGCGGGTCGATCTCGAGGGCGAAGATCGAGGTCAGCGATGACTGCATCTGCGGGATCGTGTTGGTCTTGAGGACGTAGATGGGCATGGCCCGCTCCTCGGCCTCGCGGACCATCGGCGTCTTCTGCTTGTATTCGCTGCGAATGGTCATGACGACGTCGGCCTCGTCGACGTCGCGGGCGATGATCACGGGCAGCTGAAGCTCGCGGATCGCCTGCTCGAGGCGCTTCCTGCTGATGCCCTGGGGCAGGACGCGGAGCGTCGGCAGCGCCTCGGCGTCGGGGATGTGGAGCGCCTCGCCGTCCTCGGCGATGCCGGCCTCGCGGACGCGGTCCATCAGCGCCTCGTCGTCGGCGGCGAGCTCGGCAGCGTTGACCGGCCCCGTCCCCTCGTCGGCCTTCAGGGCGTCGATCGCCTTGGCGGCCGACTCGCGCCACTCACGCTGACGGGACAGCTCGCGGGCGTCGCGGGCGCGCGTATCCGGCGGTGGAACGGTGCCGCGCTCGAGCGGCCCGCGGTCGGCGATGTCGCCGGCGACGAACGGCGCCTCGGCCCTCGCTCCCGGAACGGCCGACGCCGCCGGCGTGCCGGGACCCGAACCGGAGCCGGATCGGCCCGGTCGCCACGAGCCCGACGAGCCCGGCCGGAAGCCCGACCGCGGCCCCCGCTCGCCGCCGGGCACGAAGACCCCGCCTCGGAAGCCCGAGTCGCCGCGCCAGCCCGGCTCGGTCCGCCAGCCTCCGCCCCCCGGCCCGATGAGCCCGGAGAACCGGTCTGGCACCAGCTGCTCGCGTGGCGATGGCCGCGGCCGCGACTGCGAGCGATGCACGCCCTCCTCGTCGCGCCAGCGCAGCTCGGGGGCGATCGGGTCACCGCGGAGCAGCGCGTCGACGGTGTCGGCCACGTCGCCATGCACCAGCACCCGCTCGCGGTCCTGGATCTCGATGACCACGTCGAACGTCGGCGGCGCCTTGCGCTCGAGGACGCTCTTCTGCGTCCGCCGCCGGCGTGCCTCCTCGTCGCCGAGGGTGACGCTCTGGATACCGCCGATCAGGTCGGACAGCGTCGGGTTCAGCATCAGGTTGTCGAGGGTGTTCCCGTGCGCGGTCCCGATCAGCTGCACGCCCCGTTCGGCGATCGTCCGTGCGGCCTGGGCCTCGAGCTCCGTCCCGATCTCGTCGATGACGATGACCTGGGGCATGTGGTTCTCGACCGCCTCGATCATCACCTCGTGCTGGAGCGAGGGCGTCCGAACCTGCATCCGGCGGGCCTTGCCGATGGCCGGGTGGGGGATGTCGCCGTCGCCCGCGATCTCGTTCGAGGTGTCGACGACGACGACCCGCTTGTCGAGGTCGTCCGCCAGGACGCGAGCGGCCTCGCGGAGCATGGTCGTCTTGCCGATGCCCGGCCGGCCCATGATCAGCAGCGATTTCCCGGTCTCGACGAAGTCCGCGATGATCTCGATCGTCCCGTAGACGGCGCGCCCGATCCGGCAGGTCAGGCCGACGATCTTGCCGTTGCGGTTGCGGATGGCCGAGATGCGGTGCAGCGTCCGCTCGATGCCCGCCCGGTTGTCGTCGCCGAACGAGCCGATGTGCTCGACGACGTACTGGATGTCGGCGTCGTCGACCTCGCGCTCGAGCAGTTCGACCTCGGAGTCCGGGTAGCGCGCCTCCGGTCGCCGGCCGAGGTCCATGACGACCTCGATGAGGCCCTCGCGGTCGGCAAGGGCGCCGATCGCCGCCACGATCTCCGGTGGCAACGCTGCCAGGAGCACATCGATGTCGTCGGTGGCCGCGAGCGGCTCCGGGGCCGGGCGCACGTCGGAGCCGCCGGGCGCGTCGGTCATGTCGACGGGCTCGGCTGGCGGCTCGATGCGCTCGGCGGACTCAGGAGCCACGAGTGACCTCCAGGTGGCGGACGGCGGCGGGAACCAGGCCTGGCTCGGCGACCCGGACGAGGGTCTCCTTCAGGAGCAGGGTCACGGTTGCGATCTCGGCGAATCCGGCTTCCTCGAGACGTCGATCTGCCGGTGCCTCGTAGGTTCGCACGGGCGCGAGAACGCCGTGATTCGGGTGGCGAGTGAGGTTCCCGCCGATCTGCGCGGAGATCTCGCCGAGCCCGAACGTGACCAGGTCGGTGGGGTCGATGTCCGGCCGGGCCAGCAGGCGCAGGTAGTGCGGCTGGTCCTCGCGCGCGACGCCGATCTGGATGAAGGCATCGAGACGCACTCCATCGGCACCCTCGAGGACGTACGCGTCGAGGTCGGCGAAGCGGAGGATCGGGGCGAGCGAGCTGCGCGGCACGCGCCAGTTGCCGCCCTGTCGCTCCCAGTCGGCGATCCGGAATGCCTCGAGGCGCTGCACCGGCGGCGGCGTGATCGTCGCGTACAGCTGCATCAGGGCGTTGGCGTCCACCGGGCGGACGTGGCGGATGCGCGCGGCGGTGGCCGCCTTCTCCGTCCAGGGGTCGGGCAGTGCCGGCTCGGGCGGTCGGTACAGGACTCGTTCCTCGCCATAGCGGGCGAAGCCTGCCTGCATGAACAGCTCGACGTTGTCGTCCGCATCGGCGCAGGCGACGTGGAAGCGCGCGGCGCCGCGCTTCTGGCCCTCGCGCAGGATCTGCTGGACGAGCCGGAACCGGATCTCGCCCGGCCCCGAGCGCGCGCCACCCGGGACCGACGGCCCGATCGCGTCGAGCTCGACGACCGTCCAGTCGTCGCGCCAGTTCTCACGCTCGACGCGGACCAGACCGGCGATTCGGCGCTCCACCTCGTAGACGAACAGCAGGTCGTGCGGGCGTACGGCGACCAGAGGCAGCCGGAACAGGCTGAACACCCCGATCGGCGGGCCGTTTACCGGCAGGCCCAGAGTGCGCGACCCGGAGCCCTCTGTCTGTGCGATGCGCGAAAGCTCGCCGAGCGCGGGCAGGTCGGTCAACCGGGCGGCACGGACCTTGCCGACGGCCCGGGCGTGCCGGGCGTCGCTCCCTTCGCGGGCCATCAGGGTTGCCTCACCCGGCCAGGCCCGCCCGACGGGTCGGGTGGTGGCGACGACCCGACCCTTCGCCCGGGTCGTCGTGCTCGGCGGCCATCGTCGCGACGAGCCGATGGAAGCGCGGCTCGCCGGCCAGCTCCGGGTGGAACGCCGTGGCGAGGACGTTGCGCTGCCGGACCGCCACGATCCGGCCGTCGTCGAGGGTGGCGAGGACGTCGACGTCGGGGCCGACGCGTTCGATGATCGGGGCACGGATGAACACGCCGCGGACGGGCTGGTCGCCCATGACCGGCACGGTGAGCTCGCCCTCGAACGAGTCGAGCTGTCGCCCGAAGGCGTTGCGCCGGACCGTGACGTCGAGCAGCGGGAGGACCGGCTCGTCGCCGTCGGCGATCTCCCTGGCGAGGATGATCATGCCCGCGCAGGTCCCGAAGATCGGCGCGCCCGTCGCGGCGAAATCGAGCAGCGGCCCGCGGAGCGCCCAGCGATCGATGAGGTGGCGCATCGTCGTCGACTCGCCGCCCGGCAGGCACAGCCCGCTGATCCCGTCGAGGTGTGCGGGAAGTCGGACCTCGACCGGTTCGACACCGATCTGGTCGAGCATCGCGGCGTGCTCCGCGAAGTCACCCTGGAGCGCGAGGACGCCGATCTTCACAGGTGTGCCGCGGTCGCGCTCAGGTGGCTCGATCGCAAGGCGGCAGCGAGCACCGAAAGCGAGCGCACCCGTGGAGTGCGCGAGCGCGGAGCGGAGATGCCAACGCAGCGAGAGGGCCGCATCAGCGCGGCCGCCCTCACCAGCCGCGGACCGCCAGACGCTCGGCCTCGGGAATGGCCTCCATCGCGAGACCGCGCATCGGGGCGCCGAGGCCCTTCGACACGTCGGCCAGGATCTTGGGGTCGTCGAAGTGCGTCGTCGCCTGGACGATGGCGTTGGCCATCCGCGCCGGGTCCTCGCTCTTGAAGATCCCGGAGCCGACGAAGACGCCCTCCGAGCCGAGCTGCATGACCAGCGCGGCGTCGGCGGGGGTCGAGATGCCGCCCGCGACGAAGTTGACGACCGGCAGCCTGCCGTTCTCGGCGACGTCCTTGACCAGCTCGTATGGCGCCTGCAGCTCCTTGGCGGCGACGAACAGCTCGTCGTCGCGCATGCCCTGGAGACGCCGGATCTCGCTGAGGACCGAGCGCAGCTGGCGCACTGCCTCGACGACGTTGCCGGTGCCCGCCTCGCCCTTGGTCCGGATCATCGCGGCGCCCTCGTTGATCCGCCGAAGGGCCTCGCCGAGGTTCCGGCAGCCGCACACGAACGGGACCTTGAAGGCGTGCTTGTCGATGTGGTTCGTCTCGTCGGCCGGCGTCAGCACCTCGGACTCGTCGATGTAGTCGACACCGAGCGCCTCGAGGATCTGGGCCTCGACGAAATGGCCGATCCGGGCCTTGGCCATGACCGGGATCGAGACCGCGTCCATGATCCCCTCGATCATCGCCGGGTCGGACATGCGGGCGACCCCGCCCGCGGCACGGATGTCGGCGGGAACGCGCTCCAGGGCCATCACGGCCACGGCGCCGGCGTCCTCCGCGATCTTGGCGTGCTCGGCAGTGACGACGTCCATGATGACGCCGCCCTTGAGCATCTGGGCCAGGCCCTTCTTGGTCGTCCAGGTGGACGTCTCTGGGCTCATGTCTGGATCGTTTCCTCAGGCTCGCGAGCGTGCCATCGGCCGATCGCCTGCCCCGGGGTCATGCCCGTTCGAGCGAGCTGGCCGCACGCACCCGCCTGATTATCGCACGGGAATTTGGACCAGCCGAGTAGCGCAACGGTCGAGACAGGGTTCGGTTTCGGTACGTTCAGCGCGCCGGCGCCATCTCACGTGCCCCGTTGGAACCACAGATGTTCCATGCGAAGGAGGAGCCGGTTCCCGCCACCCTCGTCCGGGGCCAACGAATTTGCCTCTGACCGCCGATTGGAACGGCCTGCGGTTCCAAACGTCGAAGAAGGAGTCCCATACGGCCCGGACTTGGGCTTCCTTCGTCTGATGGAACAAGTGGTGTTCCAGGGTCGCTGCGCGTCGCGGTGTACCAGAGTCGCTGCGAGTCCTGGCTTCCACAGTCGTTGCGAGTCCTGTCTCCCACCGTCGCTGCGAGTCGCTGCGAGCGCCCTCAGCCGCGCAGCTTCGCGATCTCCGCTCGAGCCGCTGCCACGAGCTCGTCGTTCTGGTGTGCATGGCCCCACAGGCCCCAGCCGCCTGGCGCAGCCTCGGTGAGGAGCACCCAGGTGCGGCGTTCGAGCGTCGAGTCGCCGGACGCCTCGACCACCAGCGCCGTGAGCTGCTCGACCACTGCGAGCTGCTTGTCGCGATCGAGCGCGCCCGCATTGGTCAACACCTGAACGCGGACGTGCTGGGAGCTGCCGGTCACGTCGGCGATCGAGGTCATGGGCAGCTCGTGCACGAACGCGGCGGTGTTCTCTCGGAACATCGGGATGTCGGGCACGGCCTCGACGCGCATCACCGTCGCCGCGGCTCTCGTCGCCAGGCCCTGGGGATCCGCGAAGGTGCCCTTCGGGGCGTAGATGTCGATCATCGGCATGGCCGGCTCCTCCACTATGCTGGTCGTCATAGCGTAGCATCGACTATGACGGGCGTCATAGTCAAGGAACGGGAGTGGATGGCCGGGAACGCGCGGCAGCGCATGGTCGAGAGCGCGGCAGTCCTGCTCGCGAAACGCGGGCTGCAGGCGACCGCGTTCAGCCACGTCATCGAGCGCTCGGGCGCCCCGCGCGGGTCGATCTACCACCACTTCCCGGGCGGCAAGGACCAGCTCGTGGACGCGGCGATCGAACTCGCCGGCGATCGCGCGCTGGCCGTCCTCGACGCCGTGGACGGTCGCCCGCCTGTCGAGGTGACCGGCCACTTCATCGACGTGTGGCGCGCGGTCCTCGTCCGATCGCGCCTGACCGCCGGCTGTGCCGTCCTCGCGGTGACCGTCGCGACGGAATCACCAGACCTGCTCGATCACGCAGCCGACATCTTCCGCGCCTGGCGAGGTCGGCTGGCCGAGCTTTATGTCAAGGGCGGCGTCGCACCGGCGGCGGCCGCCCGCCTGGCCACGACGGTCGTCGCCGCAACCGAGGGCGCGGTCGTCGTCAGCCGGGCCGAGCAGAGCCTCGAGCCATTCGAGGAGGTCGCGCAGGTGCTGCTCGCGATGACCCCCGCGGGTCGATCAGCGCCGGAGCGTGCGAAGCGCCCGTCCGAACAGGCCGAGCGCGCGCCGGCCGTTCGTCGGCGACAGGCGACTCAGTGACTCCAGCAGCGCCAGCACGTCATCGTCGTCGACCGCGTCGAGCAGGCCGAACAGCCGCAGCGCCGTCTCGTCGGGGACGCGTCCGAGCAGGCGCAGCCCGCGCTCCAGCGTCCGTGGTTCGAGCTGCGGGACGAGGCTGACGGCTCGATCGAAGAGCCGGACGAAGACAAGGAACGCCGACAGCCAGTTCCGGAGCTCGACGAGCTCCCGGTCATCGGGGTCGCGGTCGATTGCCTGGTTCGCTTCGCCGAGCGTTCGCTCGAGGACCTCGACGACGGGGTCGCCCTCGCGCAGCTTGCGCTCCGAGATCACGCGGCCGAACCACTCCCAGTGATCCCCCACCGCGCGATAGGCCGTGCCGGCAGGGCCGCGGCTGCCGACCCGGCGCGGCTCCGCGACCCGCTCGATCAGGCCCCACGCCTCCGCCTCCGCGAGGGCGAGGCTCGCCGCCCGATGTGAAAGCCCGAGGGCCTCGCGGACCTCGCGCTCGGTCAGCGGCGCCATGCGGGTCATCAGGTAGGCATGCACGCGCGCGATCGCCGGCGCGACACCCCACGCGGCGCCCATGGCGCCCCAGGCGTCGGCGAGCCGCAGCCGGATCTCTTCCGCGGTCCGCGACTGGGGCGGTGCGTCGAGCGGGCTGGCGGCGCCTGGCGACTCGCCGCCCAGGCGCGGTGCGGTTGCGGCCACGGTCACGAAGGGTACCTCTCCAGAACTTGCCACTTGACACTAGCACATTTCTCGGGTAGAAACATGCTAACGATGACTAGCACGTTCGCCGCGATCGGCCAGCCGCCGGATCGTGGCGGATTCGCCGCCCGGCTCGGCGCGCTCACCCAGGTCGTGTTCGCCGGGTTGCTCGCCGTCGTGGCTTCATTCGGGGCAGAACCCGGTTTCGTTCCGCGCGGCGTCGTGCTGTTCGTGATCTTCGCGATCCCGGGTCTCGTCGGCTGGCTCGGCGTCGAGCGACGGCGGCCCGGGCTCCTGGTCGCCGCGGGGGTGACGAGCTTCGTCGGCGCCTTCATCGCCTTCTCCGGCGTCACGCTGATCTTCCTGATCCCGGCACTGCTCCTGCTCGCCGGTGCGGTCCGGGTGCAGCTGACCGATCCCCCAACAGGGAGAGTCGCCATCCTCCCCGCGCTGGGCCGAGCCGTTTCGGCGTTCGCGATTGTCGTGATGCTCGTCGGCGCGGGCGCGTCGGCATTGCTGCTCACGGACAATGCGTGCTGGGTGGTCTACGAGGCCGGTACGGCGCCACGAATCGAAGCGGTGCCGTACACGACCGGTGAGATGGCGGTCCCGAGCAACGCGACGAGCATGTCCTGCTCGACGGGCGTGATCAGCGTGCGAGGCGTAGGGTTGGGCGGACTGCTCTGGGCAGGGGCCCTTGTCCTGGCCGAGCGGTCATCGCGCCGGCGGGACCTCTCCGTCTCGTCTGCGTGATGCAGTCGCGGCTTCGTCGAGCCATTGCCATGAACGATGGCCGCGTTCTCCGTGCGGCGGCCGTGTACAACCTGGCCTGGGGCACGGCCGCAGTCGTTGCCCCCAATCGACTTGCTCGATGGCTCGGCTTCAGCGCGACCGGCGACGGCATGGGCTGGCGGGCTGCGGGAGTGGTCCTCCTCGCCTATGCGCCGGCGTACCTCTGGGCGGCCGACCATCGACGTGAAGCGCGGCCGATCGTCGCGACCGCCGTCCTCGGCAAGGCCATCGGGGGTTTCGGCTGGATCGTCGGGGCGCTGACTGGGCGCTTTCCGCTTCGAACGCTCCTCCTGCCGGCGATCAACGACTTCGTCTGGTTGCCGGGCCTGCTGCGGCTGCTCAGGTAAGCGGCAGGGCTACCCACTGGCCGAGCGCGACACCGACGGCCACGAACAGTGGATTGCCCCAGTCGATGTCGACCTCGCACGAGGCGATGCGCTGGGTCCCCGTCCCGACGCTGAACTCGAAGATCAGCTCCTGGCCGTCGAACGCGATGGGACATTGGCCGGTGAACGGGTGCGACCTGAGCGTCGCCCAGTCGGTCGCTTGAATAACGGCAGTGAGGGTCGCCATCGCCTGCGCGTCGACCCGACCCAGGTCGTTCGGCGGCTTCGCGACTGCGTGGACGCGACCGTCTCGCTCCAGGATCACCGAGCTGTCGCAGGCCCCGGCGGGGCACATGCCGCCGCGCATCTCGACGGTCAGCAGCGGGCCGGCGAGCGGCACCGGAACGGTGGTGTTGCAGCCGGTGAGCAAGAGCGCCGCCACGACGAGCCAGGAGATCCCGAAGCGGACGGAGACGCGCGACCAGCTGACCGGCTGCATGGCCGCGAGACGATAGGCCAGCCGACCCGGTTCCGCGGCGCAAGACGGGGCCCGAGGCGGCAATAGACTTCGAGGCATGTCCGTCCTGCGCTCCCGGCTCGACCCGAACGGCGCCGACGAGCGGGCGAATCTCGAGCGGATGACGGCCCTCGTCGGCGAGCTTCGGGCTCGAACGGCGGCCGTTGCGGAGCGCGGCGCGGGCGGCGACGACAAGTCCATCGCCCGGCATCGAGAGCGCGGCAAGCTGCCCGTCCGCGAGCGGATCGACCTCCTGCTCGACCCCGGCTCGGCCTTCCTGGAGCTGAGTGCGCTCGCCGCGAACGGCCTGTACGACGACGAGGCGCCTGGCGCGGGCGTGGTCACCGGGATCGGCCGGATCGAGGGGACGATGTGCGTCGTCGTCGCCAACGACGCCACGGTCAAGGGCGGCACGTACTACCCGATGACCGTCAAGAAGCACCTGCGCGCGCAGGAGATCGCGCTCGAGAACCGGCTGCCGTGCGTCTACCTGGTCGACAGCGGCGGTGCCTTCCTGCCGCTCCAGGCCGACGTCTTCCCCGACCGGGAGCACTTCGGCCGCATCTTCTACAACCAGGCCCGGATGTCCTCGCTGGGCATCCCGCAGGTCGCGCTGGTGATGGGCTCGTCGACCGCCGGCGGGGCATACGTGCCGGCGATGAGCGATGAGACCGTGATCGTCAAGGGGACCGGCACCATCTTCCTCGGTGGCCCGCCGCTGGTGAAGGCCGCGACGGGCGAGGAGGTGTCCGCGGAGGACCTGGGTGGCGCCGAGGTCCATGCCCGGCGTTCGGGCGTGGCCGACCACGAGGCACTCGACGACGAGCACGCGATCGCGCTCGGTCGTTCGATCGTGAGACACCTCGAACGGAAGGCGCCCAGCCCGCCGTGGGACCGGCGTGAGCCGGAACCGCCCGCGGTGGCAGCCGACGGCGGCGGCGGCGCGGCGCACCTGTACGCCGCGATCTCCGCCGACACGCGCCGGTCAGTGCCCGTCCGCGAGATCGTCGCGCGCCTGGTCGACGGCTCGCGCTTCCACGAGTTCAAGCCGCTGTACGGCGACACGCTGGTCTGTGGCTTCGCCCACCTCGACGGCTGGCCCGTCGCGATCCTCGCCAACGACGGCATCCTGTTCAGCCAGTCGGCGCTCAAGGGCGCCCACTTCATCGAGCTCGCCGCGCAGCGGCGGATCCCCCTCGTGTTCCTGCAGAACATCACCGGGTTCATGGTCGGCCGCGAGTACGAG
>Ga0070699_100001161_pt1 | contig 24445 bp, 20 predicted proteins | sample KBSK1503metaG_FD_65473 | JGI IMG/M metagenome (GOLD analysis project Ga0070699, IMG submission 65473) | Corn, switchgrass and miscanthus rhizosphere microbial communities from Kellogg Biological Station, Michigan, USA - KBS K1-50-3 metaG | ecosystem: Host-associated > Plants > Roots >...
AGTATCTCGACGACACGGTCCACTCCACCGAAGAAGTCGAACGGGTGTTGCACCTGCCGGCGCTGGCGGTGATTCCGTCTGTCGGCAGCGCCAAGAGTCGCCGTTCGCTCTCCGGTTCGACCGCGCTGCAAAAACAAAATGGCAACGGGAATTCGGAATTGTTGATGAACGTCGATAGCCGTTCGCCGCTCGCGGAGGCTTATCGACACCTGCGCACCTCCGTCCTGCTTTCGACTGCCGGTCGCGCGCCGAAGTCGTTGCTCGTCACGTCGAGCCTGCCCGGTGAAGGGAAGACGACTACCGCCGTGAATACCGCGATCAGTTTGGCCCAAACGGGCGCGAGCGTCGTGATCATCGACGCCGACATGCGCCGGCCTCGTTTGCAGAGCATCTTCGACATGCACGGGCAACAGGGACTCAGCTCGATACTTTCGAGTGAAACTACCGAAGGCGACATGCTGTCGATGGTGCGCAATGATGAAGAGAGCGGGCTGAGTGTTTTGACTTCCGGACCGATCCCGCCGAATCCTGCTGAGCTGCTCGGCTCCGATCAAATGCGCCGGTTACTGACCGTGCTGCAAGCGAACTACACGCATGTGGTCGTTGACTCGCCGCCAGTCAGCTCGTTCACGGATGGTGTGTTGATCTCGACGATGGTCGATGGCGTGTTGCTCGTGGTCCATGGCGGCAAGAGCTCGCGCCACATCGTGCGCCGCTCGAAGCAGTTGTTGAACGACGTCGGCGCGAAGATCTTCGGTGTGGTGCTGAACAACATCAACCTTCAGTCGCACGACTATTACTACTACCAGAGTTATTACGGTCAGAAGTACTATGAGAAGGAAGCTTAGGCCGCAGATTTTCGCGGATTAACGCGGATCTAATCCGCGTTAATCCGCGAAAATCTGCGGCAAATCATGCCTGACCTCGCAATCCGCTGTGAAAATCTAAGCAAGCAATACCGGATCGGATCTCCTGAGCGTTACAGGACGCTGCGAGATGCGATCTCCACCACTGCTCTCGCCCCCTTTCGCCGCTCCAAAAACAACTCTAAAAACGGCCACGGTTACATCTGGGCGCTGCAAGACGTCTGCTGCGAAATCAAACGCGGCGAAGTCGTCGGCATCATCGGTCTGAACGGCGCCGGAAAGAGCACGCTACTGCGTATTCTTTCGCGCATCACCGCACCGACGCGTGGACTCGCCGAGATTCACGGGCGGGTTGGTTCGTTGCTGGAAGTCGGCACCGGTTTTCATCCCGAGCTTACTGGTCGTGAAAACATCTATCTCAACGGCGCGATTCTCGGGATGCAGAAGTCTGAAATCGATCGCAAGTTTGACGAGATCGTTGCTTTCGCGGAAGTCGAAAAGTTTCTCGACACACCGGTGAAGCGTTATTCGAGTGGGATGTACGTGCGCCTGGCGTTTGGCGTGGCTGCGCACCTCGAGACGGAAGTTTTGCTGGTTGATGAAGTGCTCGCAGTCGGCGATGCGCAGTTTCAAAAGAAGTGCTTCGATAAGATACAGGAGATTGGGACACAGGGGCGCACGATCCTCTTTGTCAGTCACAACATGTCTGCGGTGCGGAGCATTTGCGAGCAGGCGCTGATCATTGAAAAGGGCAGGGTAGTGGCCCAGGGCGAGATCGACGAGACGATCGATCGCTATCTGTCGCAGATCAGCACTGCGCAAACCCTGGAAGAAACAGTCGAGACAAATACGTTTTCGGTGACTTCCGTCGAAATCGTTTCGGCTGCTGGTCCAGTGATCAAGACGTTCGACCAGGTGCAGGTGAAAGTGCGCTTCGTTCCACGCGCTGAGATACAAGATCCGGGACTCTACGTCTCATTCCTGACGATTGATTCACGGCGACTGACGGGACTCGATCTAAAAGACTTCACCACCACCGCCTCGTTGCCCGCCGGCGAACCGGCTGAGCTTGGCTTCACGATCGACTCGCTGCCGCTGTTGCCCGGTACTTATCAGATCGAAATTCATTTAAAGGACATGGCGAAGCGTCTGATTGAGTTTGTGCCGCGGATGTTTAAGTTCGAAGTAGCCGAAACTGAAGTTTACGGCGGCCGGAAGCTGGATGGTTGGTTTGGGCACGTAGGGCTGAAGGCTCGCGCACTGGATATTTCACGCAAAGACGCAAAGGTTGACGCGAAGGCGCAAAGATGATCGTGGGAATTCGAAACTACTTTGCGCCTCTTGCTGTACCTTTGCGCCTTTGCGTGAAATATTTCGCCACGCCTCGCGCGCTCAACGACTACGCCACACACGTCCCCGTCCTGATCGGCCTCGCCCGCATGCGCGAAATCAGAAACGTGCTCGAGTTTGGCTGCGGCTACTACAGCACGCTCACGTTTCTCAATCGCACCGCCTTTCCGCATCTCGAACGCCTGCACTCAATCGAGAACGACACCACCTGGAGCGAGACGGTCAACGAAGTCGCCAAAACAGACGAACGCTGGACGCTGCAACTGGTCAACGGCGAGATTGCGGACTGCGTCGCGAAACTGGATCTCGAGAGTTTCGATCTGATCCTGATCGACGACTCAAAAACCAGCACGCAACGAGCAGCCACCATTCGCGCCGTTGCGAACAAGCAACCGCAACGTCCCTGGATCGCTATTCACGACTTCGAAGTCGATGAATACAAAGCCGCCGCCGCGGGCTTCCGGCAGCTACACAAATTCAAAGCCTACAATCCCGAGACTGGCCTCGTGTCCAACAGCATCATCAACACTCGCCACCTCGCCCGGCTGCTAAAAGAGAACTCCAAAGCTCTGCAACCCGACGACGTAAACGCCTGGATACGCACGCATGTCTAACATTCTGGTCACCGGCGGCTTAGGCACGATTGGCGCCGGCCTCATAAGCGAGCTGCGCACGCGCGGCCATCACGTCGTGTCGTGTGATCTGCCGCATCAACCCGACGAGATTGGGTTTAGTTTGCGCACCGACGTGGAAATGCCGCTCTATGCGCGTTGCGACGTGGGCGAGTTCCGGCAGATCGAACGCGTGTTCGAGCGCTGTGGTCCATTCGATTACGTTTATCACTGCGCCGCTGAGTTCGGACGTTGGAACGGCGAGGACTTTTACGAAACTCTGTGGCGCACCAACGCCATCGGCACCAAGAACATCATCCGGCTTCAGGAGCGGCTCAAGTTTCGATTCATTCACTTCTCATCGTCGGAAGTCTACGGCGACTGGCCCGACCTGATGGTCGAGACGGTGATGGATGAGTATGAGATCAAGCAGTTGAACGACTACGCGATGTCGAAATGGGTCAACGAAATGCAGATCCGCAACTCGGCGTTGCAATACGGCACGGAGACGGTCGTGGTGCGGTTGTTCAATACTTATGGACCAGGCGAGTACTACAGTCCGTATCGCTCGGTGAATTGCCGGTTTCTTTATTGTGCGCTGCACGGATTGCCGTGGACCGTCTTTCGCGGCCACTCGCGCACCTCAACTTACCTCGCCGACACCGTCCGCACGGTCGCGAATATCACCAACAACTTTCGTGCGGGCGAGACTTACAATATCGGTGGCGTTGACCTGCACACGATCGAACAGCTCTCGGAGGTAGTGCTCAAAGTGACAGGCGCCGATCCCTCGCTGGTCCATCATCAGGAGACGGAAATCCTCACGACGAAACTAAAACGAGTCGATACGTCGAAGTCGGTGCGCGACCTGGACCACCAGAACTCCTACAGTCTCGAAGACGGCATGCGCCTGACCGCCGATTGGATGCGCAGCGTTTATCATTTGTAATGCGCGATGTACCCACGACTTCTGTATGTCGGTGATGTCCCGGTTGAGGCTTCTTATCATGGGTCGGCACTATTGCATCGTTTGCTGTGCGACTATCCACCCGAACGATTGACGATCATCGAAACTGCGACGCAATCCGAAACGTCGCGGCGGCTGCCGCAAGTCAATTATCTGTCGCATCCTATTGGTAACGTGCGCTGGCTGAACACGCGATTTCATCCTTACGTGTCGGCCTGGTTCACTCACGCCGGAAAACGCTCAGCGCCGAAGATCTCGCAATCGCTCAACGGCTTCAATTTCGAGCGTGTATTGACTGTGGCCCACGGCTTTGGCTGGCTTGCGGCCGCCGAGATCGCTGAGAGCAGAAACGCGCCCTTACACTTGATTGTGCACGACGATTGGCCGCGCATCGCGAACGTCGCCCCGGCCTTTCGCAACTGGCTCGATAAACGGTTCGCGAGTGTCTATCGTCAGGCGCAGTCGCGCCTGTGCGTCTCGCCCGCCATGACCAGCAGTTACAGCGAGCGCTATGGAAAGCCGGCCCAGACGATCTACCCCAGCCGTTCCGCAACGTGTCCGCAGTACGACGAACCACCAGCGAGACTGGCACGCACCGACCACCCATTCACCGTGGCATTCGCCGGCACTATTAATTCAGACGGCTACATTCGTACTCTCATCGCCTTACAGGAGGCACTGAAGCCCGTGGGCGGACGCTTACTAATCTTTGGACCAACAACTTCCGCCGAAGCACAGCACTTTGGTCTCACGAGCGCGGACGTACGTGGCCTGATAAGCAGTGTGGAACTACTAACCATCCTGCGCAACGAAGCCGACGCGCTTTTCGTCCCCATGTCATTCGACGCCGCCGATCGCAACAACATGGAAATGGCCTTCCCGAGCAAACTCGCAGACTACACCGCGACCGGCTTGCCGTTGCTGATCTATGGTCCATCATATTGTTCTGCGATTACGTGGGCTCGTGAAAACCCCGGCGTCGCCATCGTCGTCGATTCGGAAGCCGACCTTCCCAACTCGATCGCCCTCCTCGCCAACAACCCCGAAACGCGTCTAAAACTCGGGAAGCTTGCCCTGGCTGTGGGCCGCGAATATTTCACCCACGACCGCGCACAACAAATATTTCATCAGTCACTATCCGCATAATCGGTGGTTAAATTTCTCCTGGATCGCACCGCGCTCGCTCTGTTCAAGACGGTTCCGGCCCGCGCCGCGCATCATCTCCTGTTCCTGGCCCAAAGCCGCCCGGAGATCTCCGATCGTTGGGGCTATCACATCCGCCCCATCCATTATTACGAGCCGCTGCCGGACTTCCGCTTGATCACCACGGAGCAGATCACACGCCGGCGCGCGCACGCCGGCATCGACTTTAACTGGGAAGCTCAGCTCGCTCTCACCACTCAACTGGCGGAATATCGCGCCGAGCTCGAACAACTCAGCTTCGACTTCGATAACGTCTTCTTCAGCGGATTTGACGCCGCGGTTTACTACGCGCTCATCCGTCACCTGCAACCACAACGAGTGATAGAGATCGGCGGCGGTTATTCAACGCAGCTTGCCGACAAAGCGCTAGCGCGCAACGGCAAGGGACGTCTCACCTGCATCGAGCCTTACCCGGAAGCGCGGCTGCTCGACGCCAATCTCAACCTCGAGCTAATCGAAAAACGAGTGGAACAAATGGACGTCGAATTCTTCTCGTGTCTCGAGGCCAACGACATTCTCTTCATCGACTCGAGCCATGCGGTGAAGTTTGGCAGCGACGTCTGTTACGAGTTTCTCGACGTGTTGCCACGCCTGAAGCCGGGTGTCTGGATTCACGTACACGACATTTTCTTCCCGCACGATTATCCGGCTGAGTGGCTGCTCAATCGACGTATGGCGCTGAACGAGCAATACCTGCTCGAAGCATTTCTCGCCTTCAACCGTAGCTTCGCGACGCAGTTAGCCAGCTACTGGATCTGCCTCGACCACCCGGACGTCGCCGCGCGTCTCTGGTCCAACTCAGGCGCTTCGAGTTTTTGGATGAAACGAGTCGCATGACGCAACCGATCTCCGCGATCATTCCCACCGTTGGCAGGCCGGAGATGCTGCGGCGTTGTCTCGACAGCCTTGCTAAACAGACGGTGCCGGTCTCGGAAGTGCTCGTGGTTCATTGCGGCGACGACGTGGAGACGCGCGAGCTGACGGAAGATCCATGCTGGCGCGAAGCGGGAATCGACGTCCGCTACTTTCATCACCCGGAACGAAACTGCGCACAGCAACGAAATTTTGCGATTGCACAGGCAAAGTTCGACAACCTGCTTTTGATTGACGATGACATCGAAGTTGAGGCGCAGTGGGTCGAGGAGCTCTTCACACCGATCTGGTCCGATGCGAAGGTTGGGGCGACGATGGGACGGCTGGTAAATCAGCCGCTATCGCGGCCAACGTTTTTCTGGCGGCTGTATCGCATGCTGCTGCATGGTCGAGCCAGGGGATTTGAACCGGGTAAGTTGATTGGCGCCGCATTGCCAAATGGGTTTCCGACCACCGCCGCCGCGCCGGTAAGTTGCGAGTGGATTGGTGGCGGCATCAGTGCTTTGCGGCGGGAGGCGTTCGAGTCTGTTGGTGGCTTTGCGTCGTTTTTTACGGGCAGCTCGCCGGGCGAGGATCTGGATCTTGGTTATCGTTTGAGCCGGCATTGGCGCGTGCTTTATGTGCCGGCCGCGAGGTGCATTCATCACCAGGCGCCGAGCGGGCGCGAATCATTGGACCAGCATCAGTATCTCTCGATGCGTGCCCGGTTTGGGATTTTGACGATCACGATGGGTAAGAGCCGGTATGCGGCGTTGGGCCATATCGGGCTGTGGGCCATGGTCCAATGCCTGAGTGAGCTGGCGAGTTTGCGACATGGATTGTTGAGACCGGATCTGCCGCGCGCGTGGTCCGGGCGCTTAAAGGGTTTTCTGTCGTGCCTGAATCTGCGAGTCCAACCCTAGTCATCGCTGATTATCCAGTTGGATATGCGAGCGGGTTTGGGGAGACGCTTTACAACCTGTTCACAGGTTTTCCAAACGAAAAACTCTGGAGTGCGCATCCGGGCCACGTCGCGGCGGCTGACGATAAACGGAGAGGTCAATCAGTAAGACTGCCGTCACCATCACGTCCGCACTGGCTCAATCCACGGATCGCGCTGGCGTACTATCCTTTATTAAAGGCGCGGCAGTTCCGGGCGGCGCGGGAGTCTGTGCGGCTGCTCGCGGAAGTCGTCGAAAGCAATGCGATCAAGAACCTGCTGGTCGTGCCGGTTAGTCCGTGGCTGCTCTCTGCCGCGCTGGCGCTGCACAAACGATATCCAAAACTCAATCTCGTTTTTTATGTGATGGACGACTGGCAGGGGCATCACGAATGTCACCAGTTGCCTTACTCGCCTGCACGGCGGCGCTTGCTGCGCGAGGCGATCGAGCGGGCCAACACGCGGTTCGCAGTCTCGCGCGAGATGGCCGCGCATTACGAGCAGACTTTCGGACAGACGTGGCGGGTGGCCCATAACGGTGTGGCAAAAGACTCGTTCACAAATGGGAACAATGGACATAAGCAGCCGCGACAAGTATTGCTGGCGGGCGACGTCAACGTGTTTCGCTTCGACGCCGTGATCGCTTTTGCCGAAGCGCTCGAACGTTATAACCAGCGGCGTGGGCAAAGAGTTGAATTCAGTGTGATGGGTGAAGTAGCCGAACAGCACCGGGCGCCGTTGTCCGGCCTGAGTGCCGTAAAGCTGCTGTCGCGACGCTCGCACGCGGAATGTCTCGCAGCGATGAAAGCTGCCGACCTGCTCTATCTGCCACTCGCTTTCTGCAAGCGCTCCGCTCGCATCTCGCTGTATTCAATGCCGACAAAACTTCCGGAATACCTGGCCTCCGGCAAGAGTGTGTTCTTTCATGCGCCGCAAGACTCGGCCATGTTTCGCGTTGCCGAACGCCATGACTTGATGCCGCGACTGGCAACGATCGCGCCCGACGCGCTCGATCGTTTTGTCAAGCAGTGGGCGGAAGGGAACCAGAACGGCACTGATGTGCTCGACAGAGCCCGGAGTGCATTGCATGAAGAGTTTGATATTGACACCCTTGCCGCTCGTTTTCAGGCGGCCTTTGTCTGAACGTCGATGAACTGCCGTATTTGCAATCGAAAAACAGACACGTTCCTGCGTCTTCCCACTGATGAGCTGGACGAACCGTTTCTCGACGTGACGTTGCGAAAGCGTTTGCCGGAATTGGAGCTGCGCCGTTGTGCTGAGTGTGGCTGTCTATGGGCCGGCGATGCGCGGCAGGACGAGCATGTGCTGGCGGAAGCGTACGAACGTGTCGATGCTGCTTACTTTGACTCGCAGCCGGACGATCCACGCTACGTGCAGTTCTACCGGCGGCTGGAACAGTTTGTGAAGCCGCACACTGCGGGACGAACGATCCTCGATGTCGGCTGCGGCGACGGGGTGTTTCTGTCGTGCATGTCGAGTGAGTGGACCAGGCAGGGACTCGAACCGAGCGCCTCGGGCGCGATCCTCGCGCAAAAGAAAAATCTCGACGTGGCTCATGCGACACTCGATACTGCGCCGCGGCAATACGAGGCGGACGTAGTTTCGGCGCTCGACGTTATCGAACACGTGATCGATCCACATCAGTTTGTTGAGTCGTTCAAGCGTCACCTGCGACCGCGGGGTCTGATCCTGTTGCTCACGGGAGACGCCGATTCGTTTCCTGCAAAGATTGCCGGACCGCAGTGGTCCTACTTGCGCTGGTGCGGGCACATCTCGGTGTTTTCACAATCCGGCTTGCGAAGACTACTCGAGTCGCATGGTTTTGAGGTGCTTGCCTGGAGTCGTTGCGAGCATCCCTCAAGCCCGGGCGCACTGGCGTGGTGGCGCGTGCATTTGCTGGAGCCGGCGCGGCGGATGTTGGGACGAAACAGATCGTGGTATCCGTTCTGGCGCGACCATCAAATGGTAGTGGCGCGATTGAATTAGATGAAGATCTCCGCGATCGTTACAGCTTACGAGCGCATCGAGCAGACCCTCGCGACCTTGCGCGTGATTCAGAGTTGCACGCCGCCGCCGGACGAGCTACTGGTCCACGTCGATGCGAACCAGCGCGAATGCGAGCAGGCGATTCGCAAGTCGTTTCCGTCAGTGCGCGTGCTGCGAAGCGACGGGCAGGTTGGACCAGGAGGCGGGCGCAACAAGCTGGTCGAGGCGGCGCAGTTTGAGCTGGTGGCGAGCTTCGACGACGACTCGTATCCGATCGATGCTGATTACTTTGCGCGCGCAGCGAAACTCTTTGCACAGTTTTCCGAGGCGGCGGTGATCTGCGCGGCGCTTTATCACGTTGGCGAAGCGATCGAGTTGGACCAGCAGAGCGCGGAGTGGACGGCGGATTTTTCCGGGGCCGCGTGTTTTTACCGGCGGCAGGCGTTTCTCGATGCGGGTGGTTATGTGCCGTTACCCGTCGCTTACGGGATGGAAGAAGTGGACCTCGCGCTGCGGCTGCACGCGCGTGGTGACAGGATTCTGACGACGCGCTGGCTCCGCGTTTTTCATAACAATGACTTACGGCATCACGCAGATCCACGCATCACGGCAGGCAGCATTGCGAACCTCGCGTTGCTTGCGTACCTGCGATATCCGGTGACCTTGTGGGTAATAGGAATGGGGCAGTGTGCGAATCGTTTGCTGTGGCTGCTGAAACATGGGCGGCGCCGCGGGATCGTCAGAGGTGTGACGATGATCCCCGCGCATCTTTGGGCCAATCACCAGTATCGATTGCCGGTTAGTAAAAGTGTGGTGCGATCGTATCTGGCGCTGCGTCGCGCCCCGATCGCGCAAAATCTTTAACCGCGGATAACACGGAAAAATCCGGATTTCTTCTGTGTCATCCGCGGCCTGACACATGCCAACCTGGATTTGTTGCCAACTGGGTGCGCGTGAGCATTACGCGGTCCCTCGTGCGCTGCAACGCAGTGATTTGCTTGCCAGACTTATCACTGATTTGTGGATGCGGCGCCTCAATCGATTTCATCCCGGTCTCGCGGGAGCCCGCATCGCCGCTCCCAACCTCGCCACGCTCAGGTTTGAATTGAAAGCTTCCCTTGCACGCGAGAACGGCTGGAAGTTAATCAGCCAGCGAAACGAGTGGTTCCAGCGCCAGGTCCTCACCCAACTCAAACGCACGCCATCCACCAACGGCAACCACACTGTCTTCGCCTACAGCTACGCCGCCGCCGAGATCTTCAAGTTTGCACGCGAGCGAGGCTGGCGCACGGTGCTGGGCCAGATCGATCCCGGTCCTGCCGAGGAACGTATCGTTGCAAATCTCCACGAAACCGCAGACACCAAGTGGCAACCGGCGCCGCAGGCATACTGGGACAACTGGCGCCGCGAATGCTCGCTCGCGGATCAGATCGTGGTCAACTCCAGCTGGTCCAAAGATGCACTGCTTGCTGAAGGCGTACCGGTGGAGAAGATCCAAATCATCCCGGTCGCTTACGAATCGTGGACTGACTCGCGCTCGTTTCAGCGACTTTATCCACGCGCCTTTAATGCCGAGCGCCCGTTGCGCGTGTTGTTTCTGGGCCAGATCAATCTGCGTAAAGGCGTGCGGCAGTTGCTCGAAGCGGTGCAGTTGCTGAACGGCGAGCCGGTGGAGTTCTGGTTTGTTGGTCCAATACAGATCCGTGTGCCGCAGGAGTTGCGGTTGCATCCGCAGTGCCGCTGGTTTGGCGCCGCACCGCGGGTCGAGGTTGACAGCTATTACCGCGATGCGGATGTATTCATTCTCCCGACGCTCTCGGATGGTTTTGGACTGACGCAACTGGAGGCGCAGTCGTGGAAGCTGCCGGTGATTGCGTCGCGTTATTGCGGTGAGGTGGTGCAGGACGGGTTCAATGGTGTGTTGTTGGACGAAGTATCGGGCGAGTCAATTGCCGCCGTCCTCCGTCAATTTTTGCAAACACCCTCGACGCTTAGCGCGATGTCAGTCAGATCAGGTATCGACGAGAAATTCACCCTTAAGAGCCTTGCGTCGTCGTTGAAAACCTTGTAATGGAATCTGTTCGCGTTGGTTGGCATCGTCCGTCGTTTGCGTTAACCGCAACGCCCAGCCTGACCGTGCGGTCAACGCTGCTGGCGATCATCAGCACCGTCATCGCGACCACGCTCGCGATCCTGTTGATCCCCGAAGATCCATCGACGGAAGGCGCGCTCTTTTATCCCGCTCTCGTGATGTCCGCTGGTCTCGCGACTGCACCGCTCGTCGCCGCCCTGCGTCATCCGAAAGCACTGCTGCGTGGCGAATCGCTCCTGTCACTTGCGCCCATCTACTGGCTCCTGCTCGACCTGTTACAAGGCGTCTATCCGATGCAGGACATCACCGCCGATCAAGTGCGCCAGGCGTTTCTCGCTATCGGCCTCTTCGTCGTCATGGTGTGGCTGAGCGCGTTGCGTCGCGCGTGGCGCCTGCCGCCGGTTCTGATCAGATCGATCTCACAGGAGTTTTCGCTCAACACCTACTTCGGTCTCGCCATCGCCTGCTTCCTGATCGGTATGTTGAACTTTGCGGTGCCGTGCAACTTCAACGTGTTCGAGATGGTCCACTACCTGGGCCAGGATCGCTGGGCCGCACCCTGGGGACGCGGACAACTCGGCGGCTGGGATGCGTTTCTGGATCACTTGCAATACTTCGGTTACTTGCTGCCAGTGTTGACGGTCGTGATCGGGCGGCGCGCCGGAATACGCAACCCGCGCACGATTGTCGGCGTGGGCATGTCGGTAATCGTCGCACTGTTTCTCGCGCAGAGCGGCAGTCGTCGTGTAATCGGCGTCGTGATCGGCATGGCGTTGATTCTTTGGATCCTGGACCAGCAGCGTCTGCGGGTGAAGCACCTGGTGTTGACGGTGTGTGCCGTAGTCGCGTTGCTGGTCACACTCCAGGTGATGCTCGAATACCGGAACGTCGGACTCAGCGTGCTGGTCGGCAACGGCGAAATCGCGAGTGGGCGATTTGAGAAGCGACAGCTGCTGGAAGAGCAACACCTGCGCGTTGACGACAACTTCTACCGCCTTTGCCAGATCATTCAACTCATTCCCGCGTCGTATGGGTTTGTCTATCACAAGTATTTCATCTACGTGATCGTGCGACCGGTGCCGAGAATTTTCTGGCCGGGCAAACCTGTGGATCCCGGTTTCGATCTGCCGACGGCGCTCGGCGTGGAAGGCGTTTCCTATTCTTACTCCGTAATCGGCGAGCTTTATATGTCGCTTGGTTTCATCGGCATCGCGCTGGGCGGCTGGTTCTATGGTCGAGTCGCAGCGATGGCTCGCGACCTGCTCGCGCGCGGCACGACGCAGGGTGCGCTCGTGATCTACAGCATCGTGGTGATGGCGCTGTTTTCCGGCATGCGCTCGATCCTGGAGCTGATCCTCGTGAGTTACGTGGTGCTCGCGTGGGTTGGTCTATCGCACCTGTTTATCAAGTTGAGGCATGTGAAGGCGTGAAGGTGCTGGTGCTGACAGACTGTCCTTCGCCTTACCAGGTCGAGCTGTTCAACGAGATCGAAGCGCAGGGCAACTGTTCGCTGGAGGTCGCTTATCTGCGCGGTCACGATCCGGCGCGGCAGTGGCAGTCATCGGAAATTCATCATGCGTCGATGGAGTTGTCGAATGGTGGGATGACTCACGCGCGTGAGTCTGCTCGTCACGCGGATCTCGTAGTGTTCAACTACTACTTGCACGCAAATGCGGAACATCTCATTCGTGAGCGCAGCACTGAAGGTGGACCATGGTGTTTCTGGGGCGAGCGGCCGGGGTTTCATCAACCGTTGTGGGTTGGACGGCTGGTGCGCAAGTGGAAACTTGCGCCGTTGCATGCGTCGCCGGCGCCGATCTGGGGGATTGGGGCATTTGCGATTGCTGGCTACCGGAAAGAGTTTGGGGAGCGGCGTGATTACTTCAACCTGCCGTACTTCTCTGACTTGAAGCGCTTTGAAACGTGTCGACAGGAACAGGAACGTGAACGTGTGTTCCTGTTCTCCGGTTCGCTGATCGCTCGCAAGGGAGTGGATCTGCTGGCGTCGGCTTTTGTGCGACTCGCACGTGAGGTTGGTGGCGTGAAGCTCAGGATTGTTGGTGATGGAGAGCTGAGGGAGTCGGTGATGCAGAAGCTCGCGCCGGTGAAAGAGCGGGTGGAGTTTGTTGGGTTTAGAGACTGGAATGAGTTGCCGCGCGAGTATGCCGCCGCGGATGTGTTGTGTGTGCCGTCACGTTATGACGGGTGGGGATTGGTCGTGCCGGAAGGGTTGGCGGCTGGGTTGCCGGTGATTGCGACCGATCGGATGGGCGCGGCGCTGGAGTTTTTGCGGACAGGGGAAAATGGGTGGTTGATTCCGGCGGGTGATGAGGAGGCACTTTTACGCGCGCTGCGCGAGGCGGCGGTCGGTGAACTGCCTACCGGTATGCAAGAGAGTGTGAGGGAGCATACGTTAGAGAATGGGGCAGATCGATTTACTCAATACGCGCATGAAGTAATCGCAGGTTGGTTTCACGCAAAGGCGCAAAGGAAGACGCAAAGGCGCTGAGAAAAGATTCTCTTTGCGGCTTTGCGTCTTCCTTTGCGCCTTTGCGTGAAACATCTTTCTCGCATGTGTAGCATCTCGGGCATTTTTGGACGTGGTGAGCGCGAAGCTGTTGTGCGGATGAATGAGGCGCAGCGGCATCGGGGGCCGGATGACCAGGGGGTGACGGTCGCCGGCGAGGTTGTGCTTGGGAATACGAGGCTGGCGATTATTGATAGGTCGGCTGCCGGGCATCAGCCAATGAACGATCCCGAGACGGGCAATTGGATCACCTATAACGGTGAGACTTACAACTTCAAAGAACTGCGGCGTGAGCTTGGCGGTGCGTGGACGTCAAATACTGATACTGAGGTTGTGCTGCGTGCTTTTCGCCAGTGGGGTGTTGAGGCGTTCCGCAGGTTGCGCGGAATGTTTGCACTCGCGCTCTGGGATAATCGGAAGAAACGATTATTGCTCGCGCGCGATCCGCTTGGTATCAAGCCGCTTTACTACTACGCCACTAGAGATCAGTTGGTGTTTGCGTCTGAGCTGCGCGCACTGTTGGCGAGTGGCTTGGTGCCGCGACGTTTGAGCACAGCGGGGATTGATTCGTATCTCGCGAACGGATCGGTTGCGGCACCACTCACGATTGTCGATGGTGTGAAGGAGTTGTTGCCTGGTCATTATCTCGAAGCGTCTGCCAGCGAGTTGAAGGAGATTGAGTTTGCAGGTTCAGGGTGTGAGGAGGTTCCGGAGCGCAGGGACGATGCGGTCGCGAGGTTGCGTGCAGAGCTGGAAGAATCAGTCAGGCTGCATCTCGTCAGCGACGTGCCACTCGGCGTGTTTCTCTCCGGTGGCATGGATTCGAGCGCGCTGGTTGCGCTGATGAGTCGCATCGGCGAGCAACGCCCGAAGACGTTCAGTGTCGTTTTTGATGAGGCGGGGTTTTCCGAGGCGCCGTTTTCCCGCGAGGTGGCTGCGAGATTTCAAACCGAGCATCAGGAGATTCGCCTGAGTGAGGATCGTTTGCTCGGACTGCTGCCTGACGCGCTCGCAGCGCTCGATCAGCCCACGATGGACGGCATCAACACGTTCGTTGTCTCGCAAGCCGTGAAGGACGCGGGAATCACCGTTGCCGTCTCCGGTCTTGGCGGTGATGAATTGTTCGCCGGGTATCCGAGCTTCAGACGCGCATTGAAATTCAATTCGATGCCGAGCGCGGCGAGACGGGTTTTGCGCGCGGCGTCAGGAGTCGGAAAGATCGCGTTGAACGGTTCGGTGCAGCGGCATAAGTTCTGGCAGTTGGTGAATAGCGAAGGAACGCCGGAGGCAGTTTATCGAATTTCGCGTGAGCTTTTTTCGCGGGATTCCGTCATGCAATTGATAGGTGCGAACGACGGGCGGCCACGGAGGGCCGCCCCTACAGTTTCCACGGGCGACGCCGCAGTTATTGTAGGGGCGGCCCTCCGTGGCCGCCCGTCGTTCGACATCGTGAACGCAATGTCGCGACTCGAGTTGAGCGGTTACATGTCCAACACGCTATTGCGCGACACGGACGCCATGAGCATGGCTCATTCACTTGAGGTGCGCGTGCCGTTCGTCGATACGAAAGTAGTCAACTACGCGCTTTCGCTGCCCGGAAAATGGAAGTTGGACCACGGAAGGTCTGGTCCCAAGCCACTGCTCGCGGCTGCGCTAGCGGATCTTTTGCCGCGCGACTTCCTGGCGCGGCCAAAAATGGGATTCACGTTGCCGTTCGAGCGGTGGCTGCAAAACGATTTGCGCAGTGAAGTGTCATCCGTTTTCGAAGATCCCAACGCACTCTCTGCGCCCACACTGAACGCAACAGCAGTGCGCCGTGTGTGGCACAACTTTCTGCAAAAACCATGGGCGGTGGGCTGGTCGCGGCCGTGGTCCATCTACGTACTGGCGAAGTGGTGTGAGATCAACCACGTGACTTCGGCATGAGAGTCCTGCACGTCATCCCGTCGGTTGCCGAGCGTTCCGGTGGACCCGCAACCGCGATCGTGCCGATGTGTCGCGCGCTGATGCAGCAGGGAATTGAAGTACTGCTGATAGCGACGGATGCGGGGCTGAACGAACCGCAAGTTTCAGAGTACAAGGGTGTGCCGGCGATGTTGTTTCCGGTGGAGTTGGGAGAGTCGTTCAAATACTCGCGGCCGCTCGCATCGTGGCTCAGTGCGAATGTGCGGCAGTTCGATCTGGCTCACGTGCATGCCGTGTTCAATCACTCGTCGGTCGCGGCCGCGCGAGCTTGCCGTCGCGCTGGTGTGCCTTACATCATGCGCCCGCTCGGTACGCTCGATCCGTGGAGCATGGCGCAGAAGGCTCTACGCAAGCGCGTCTTCTGGCGGGTTGCGGGCAAGGGAATGATGCAGGGCGCGGCGGCCGTACACTACACTTCCGAGGGTGAAAAACTCGCGACCGAACGACTCACAGGTCTGAATCACGGCCGCGTTGTTCCGCTCGGTATCGAAACCACCACCGCGAAACCAAACCTCGCGTCTTTCTTCCCGTCGCTGATAAACGATCCGTACGTGCTGGTGCTCTCGCGTTTGCATCCGAAAAAGGGCTTGGATGTTTTGATCGAGGCTTTTCTGTCGCTGGACCAAACGCAGACATGGCGTCTCGTGCTGGCCGGCGAAGGATCTGATGAATATGTTGCGAAGCTCAGGAGTTTGGCGGGGGCGAATCCGCGGATAATGTTTACGGGTTGGGTCGATGGCGACCGGAAGGAAGCATTGCTTGGCGGCGCTTCGTTGCTGGCTTTGCCGTCGCACCAGGAAAACTTTGGTCTGTGTGTGATGGAAGCGATGTCACACTCGGTGCCGGTGCTCGTAAGTCCGGGTGTGAACCTCGCGCCCGAGATCGTTACCGCGAATGCGGGTTGGGTCGCAGCGATCGACAAAGCGGCACTCGTGGCGAAACTCGCCGAAGCGCTGAGTGATGAAGCAGAGCTCGCGAAACGTGGTCGCGCCGGTCAGCAACTCTCACTGCGGTATTCGTGGGAGAACGCAGCGAAGCGCCTGGTCCAACTTTACCAGGAGATATTGGAAGCGAATGGCCGCGCCAACTTACAGCGAGTTTGAATGGCATGCTGAACGCGCCGGCAACGGCGAGTCAGGCGAGAAGCTGACGCGCGTGTTTGTCGAGCTCGTGAAGCAGCTCGACGGTGTGAGCTCGGTCTGCGATCTCGGTTGCGGCAATGGTCACATCAGCGGGCGGCTGGCGGCGCTTGGTTACGGGGTCACTGGCGTCGACGCTTCGGCGAGCGGCATCAAGATCGCGCAGCGCACGTATCCCGACGTCGAGTTTATCGAAGCCTTGATCGATCGCGATCTGAAGCGTCTCGGCAGCTTCGATCTCGTGATCTCGAGCGATGTGATCGAACATCTCTATCGTCCGTCGGACCTGCTCGAAGCGGCGAATGCTTTGCTAAAGCCGCGCGGACAACTGTTGCTCGGCACGCCATATCACGGTTACCTCAAGAACCTTGCGCTGGCTGCCACCGGCAAGCTGGACGCACACTTCTCCGCGCTGCACGACGGTGGGCATATCAAGTTCTTCAGTGTGCGCACGTTGTCACAGTTGCTGCGGAGTCACGGATTCGCGGATTTGAGTTTCACTTTCTATGGCCGCGCGCCGTGGCTTTGGAAAAACATGATCTGTCATGCTCGATCAAATCACGCCACTGATACTCACCTATAACGAAGCGCCGAACATTGCGCGCGCGTTGGCGGGTCTGAGTTGGGCCAAAGACGTCGTCGTCATCGACAGCTTCAGCGACGATGAGACGGTGGCGATCGCGAAGTCATTTGCTAACGTCCGGATCGTGCAAAGACGTTTCGATAATCATCGAAACCAGTGGGAGTTTGGACTCAAAGAGACTGGTATCGCGACGCCGTGGGTGCTCGCGCTCGATGCGGATTACGTTGTTTCGAGTGAAGTGGTCGCAGAGCTGGCGGAGCTTCAACCACCGGCCGGCACGGTTGGGTATCGCGCGAGGTTTGTCTATTGCATCAACGGAAAAAGACTTCGAAGCGGGATCTATCCGCCGGTTACGGTGCTCTACCGGCGTGAGGCGGCGACGTACGTTCAGGATGGTCATACGCAGCGAGTTGCGTTGTCGGGGTCGATCGGAGAGTTGCGATCTTTGTTGCTGCATGACGATCGCAAGCCGTTTCGACGCTGGTTGCATTCGCAGGTGCGCTACACGGAACTAGAGGCGCAGAAGTTGTTGGCGGCGGATCCGGCGGAGTTGGGATTGGCGGATCGATTGCGACGCTGGGTCGTGGTAGTGCCGCCGGTGATGTTGGGGTATTGCTTGATCGTGCGGGGCGGGATTTTGGATGGGTGGCAAGGATTTTACTATGCGTTCCAAAGGAGCGTTGCTGAGTTGATGCTGTCGGTTAATGTGGTACACAGATTTTCACGGATAGATGCGGATAAGCATGTACATTCTCGGGATTAATGCTTATCACGGGGATGCGGCGGCGGCGCTGGTCTGCGACGGCAGATTGATCGCGGCGGCGGAGGAGGAGCGGTTTAATCGTTTCAAGCACTCCGCGGGATTCCCGGCGCAGGCGATCCGGTACTGTCTCGAGGCGGCGGGGATTGGGCCGGAGGAGTTGGACCACGTAGGCGTCTCTCGTGATCCGTCGGCGCACCTGCACAAGAAGATCCTGTTTGCCGCCACGCGTGTCGCGAGTGAGGGGATCTTCAATCAGATCAAGGACCGACTCGGCAATGCCGCGAAGGTTCGCGATCTCAAGGACGAACTGGCGCGTGTCTTCGGTGTATCGAAGAAAGTCTTACGCGCGCGTTTTCACAACATCGAACATCATCGCGCGCATCTCGCCAGTTGCTTCTTTGTTTCTCCATTCGAGCGCGCCGCGCTTTTGTCGATCGACGGGTTTGGCGACTTCATCTCGACGATGTGGGCGCTGGGCGAGGGAAACTCCATCGATGTGTTGGGCCAGGTTGAGTATCCACATTCCACCGGGATCGTCTACACGGCGACAACGCAGTTTCTTGGGTTTCCATATTACGGTGACGAAGGCAAAGTGATGGGTCTCGCGCCGTATGGCCGGCCGCGTTTTATCGCCGAGTTCCGCGATATCATTCGCACCGAAGAGAATGGGCAGTTTCGTTTGAACCTGGACTACTTTCGCCATCACGCCGAAGGTGTGGAGATGACCTGGGACGAAGGCTCGCCTGTCATCGGCCGCGTATTCTCGGATGAATATGCGCACGTCTTTGGTCCACCGCGCGCGGCAGGCGCACCACTTTCGGACCGCGAGCGCGACATCGCCGCGAGTTTACAGTTGCGACTCGAAGAAGTTTGCTTTCATATCCTCAATCACCTGCACGAAAAAACCGGGCTGACCGATCTGGGTCTGGCCGGCGGCGTCGCGTACAACTCGGTGATGAACGGAAAGATCCTGCTGAACACGCCGTTCAAACGTCTCTTTATTCAACCGGCGGCAGGTGATAGCGGGACAGCGCTCGGTGTCTGCTATCAGATTTACAACACGATTCTGAAGGGCCAGCGCACGGAAGTGATGCTGGGCGCGTACACTGGTCCGGAATTCAAGGCTGAAGCAATCGAAAGCGCATTGCTTGCCAGTAACCTTCGTTTCGAGTCCTACTCGGATGAAGCGCTGACGAATCGTGCGGCACAGGACATCGCGGCGGGTTTAGTCGTAGGATGGTTTCAGGGACGGATGGAGTTTGGCCCAAGAGCACTCGGGAACCGCTCGATCGTCGTCGATCCGCGCCGCGCCGAGATGAAAGACATTCTCAACGATCGCATCAAGAAGCGTGAGCCGTTTCGACCGTTTGCGCCGTCGATACTGGAGGAGCGAGTGGCCGACTATTTCGAGCAGACGCACCCGGCGCCGACGATGTTGATGGTCTACCAGATCAAGGAAGAACGACGCGGTGAGATTCCGGCGGTAACGCACGTCGATGGCTCGGGGCGTTTGCAAACCGTCTCGCGTGAGGTCAACGCGCGTTATTATCAGTTGATTTCAGATTTCGGGGCACTGACGGGTGTGCCGGTCGTGCTCAACACGTCGTTCAATGAGAACGAGCCGATCGTTTGCACGCCGCAGCAGGCAATCGATTGTTTTCAGAAGACGAAGATGGATGTGTTGTATCTCGCGAATTATGCGATCAGGAGACAATAACTTGGAGAATCAAGCAGCATGAGAATTCTGGTCACGGGGGGCGCGGGGTTCATCGGCTCGCATCTTTGCGAGCGCTTGCTGAGCGAAGGAAATGAAGTGCTCTGCCTGGATAATTTCTTCACCGGCAGGCGCGAGAACATCTTTCACCTGCTCGACAATCAACGCTTCGAGCTGCTGCGCCACGATGTCACCGAACCGGTACTGCTCGAGGTGGACCAGATCTACAATCTCGCGTGTCCTGCGTCTCCGGTTCACTACCAGTACAATCCGGTAAAGACAGTCAAGACGAGCGTGATGGGTGCTATCAACATGCTCGGACTCGCGAAGCGTGTGCGCGCGCGTATTCTCCAGGCTTCGACTTCCGAAGTTTACGGCGATCCCCTCGTCCATCCGCAGACGGAAGACTACTGGGGCAACGTCAATCCGATTGGACTGCGGTCATGCTACGACGAGGGTAAGCGTCTCGCCGAGACGTTGATGACTGACTATCACCGGCAGAACAAAGTGGACATTCGCATCGCCCGTATCTTCAACACCTATGGACCACGCATGTTGGAAGACGATGGCCGCGTAGTCTCGAATTTCATCGTACAGGCGTTGCGCGGGCAGCCGTTGACGCTTTATGGCGAAGGTCAACAGACGCGTTCCTTCTGTTACGTTGACGATCTCATCGAGGGTTTGATTCGCCTGATGAACGCGGCCGATCTGCACGATCCGGTAAACCTCGGCAATCCCGGTGAGTTTACGATCAAGCAACTGGCGGAAGAGGTGATCAAGACGTGTGAGTCGAAGTCGGGGTTCACGTATCTGCCGTTGCCGGCTGACGATCCGCGGCAGCGCAAGCCCGATATCACGCGTGCGCAGAACCTGTTGGGCTGGAATCCGACGATACCTTTGCGTGAAGGTTTGAAGAAAACGGTCGAGGATTTTAAATCGCGAGTACAGGTGTAAACACGGATTTCTTGCGGATAGTTTGAAAATCCTCCTGCTGAATCAGTGCTTCTACCCTGATGTGGTCTCCACGGCACAACACCTCACCGATCTCGCCACCGCACTTGCCGCGCGCGGACACGAAGTAACAGTCGTCACCAGTGATCGTGGTTACGATGAACCGGCCACACGCTTCAAACGGCGTGAGCGTTGGCAGGGCATCGAGATCATTCGCATTCCTTCGTTGCCGCTTGGCAAGCACAGTCGCTGGCGACGCGCCTTCAACTTCGGCAGTTTCCTGCTCGTCTGTTCGCTACGCTTACTCACGCTCAGACGTTTCGACGTAACCATCGCACTGACCTCACCACCGCTAATCTCATTTCTCGCGGCGCTGTTCGTAAAACTCAAGGGCGGAAAGTTCTGTTTCTGGGTAATGGACCTCAATCCTGACGAGGCGATCGCGGCGGGCTGGCTGGCAGAAAAATCGTTCACCAGTCGCTTGCTTCAGCGCATGCTGCGTTACAGCTTCAGTGTGGCTACGCGAACGGTTGTGCTCGATCGTTTCATGAAGGAACGTGTGGTCGCGAAGGGAGTCGATCCGGAGCGAGTAACGATCGTGCCGCCGTGGTCGCACGACGATCACGTCAGTTACTCGGAAATGGGAAGGGAAGCGTTTCGCCGGCAGCATGGTCTAACGGAGAAGTTTGTCGTGATGTATTCGGGCAATCATAGTCCGTGCCATCCACTCGACACTCTGCTCGGTGCCGCACGCGCACTCGAAGCGCGATCCGAGATCGCGTTCTGTTTTGTTGGCGGCGGCAGCGAGCAAGTGAAGGTACGCGAGTCGGCATTGAGCAACGTGAAGTGCTTGCCTTATCAACCGCTCGACGAGCTTTCGAGCTCATTGTCCGCGGCGGATCTGCACGTAGTGGTGATGGGCGACGAGTTTGTCGGTATCGTTCATCCGTGCAAGGTGTACAACATCCTCTGCGTCGGTGCGCCCGTGCTTTACATTGGACCAGAGCCGAGTCACGTCACCGACATTGCCTCACAACACGGCCGATTCTTTCGCGCGCGTCATGGTGAAGTTGAAGGTGTGGTCGCAGCGATTTTGGAAGCGATGACAACACCGTCGCGCAAGCCGATCAGATCCTTTTCCAAACAAACTCTGCTGTTGGAACTGATAGCGTTGATCGAAATGGGACAGGATTTACAGGATATTTCAGGATTACAGGATCGCTACCCCGTCCGCCCATCGCCTGGGAGGTAATCAATTTGAAAACATACTTCGCGCTGTTTTCAATCGCGACCATTGCTTCGCTGATTGCGACTCCGCTTATCCGCCGGTTTTGTGAGCGCTATAAGTTGCTCGACGTGCCGCTCGATGGCCGGCGCATTCATCGCCGGGCGGTGCCGCGTCTCGGCGGTATCGCGCTCTATCTCTCCTGTCTCGCCGCGCTCTCGCTGCTGCCGTTTGTTGACAACCTGCTCACGCAAACGTTGAGCATTGTGAAGGCGGACTTCCTGACATTGTTCGTGCCGGCCACGCTTGTGTTGCTGCTCGGCGCTTACGACGACTTGCGCGGCGCGAATGCGGTGGTGAAGTTTGCCGGACTCGGAGCCATCGCCACGTTGTTTTATGCGATGGGTGGCCGCATCGACGCGCTCTCGATTCCGCTCGTTGGCTCGGTGCAGCTGCCCGTGATTGTTTCATTTGTGATCACGGTCGTGTGGCTGGTCGGGATCACGAACGCGTTCAATCTCATCGATGGCCTCGACGGGCTCGCATCGGGCGCGGCGCTTTTTTCGTCGCTTGTGATCCTGGGCGTGGCTGTTTCGCAGGAACGCACCATGACGATCGTCGTGGCGCTCGTGTTGTGCGGCGCGCTCGCGGGATTCCTGCGGTACAACTTCAATCCGGCGTCAATATTTCTCGGTGACTCGGGGTCGCTGTTTACAGGTTTCCTGCTGGCGGCGCTGTCAGTGTTGGGAACTCAGAAAGCGACGACGGCGGTCGCGATCGTGGTGCCGATTCTAGCGTTTGGATTTCCGGTAGTTGATACGGCGATGACTATGGGCCGGCGAATGGTGAGTCGCAAGCCGGTGTTTCAGGGAGACAACGAACACATTCATCACATGCTGCTCGCGCGCGGCTGGTCGCAGCGGCGAGCGGCGCTCGTGCTTTATGGTGTCTGCGCGATCTTTGGACTGGTGGCGCTGATCTTTCCGGTGACAGGATCGAAGCTGACGGGCTTCATGCTATTTGTGATCTCGGTGGCGGTGATCATTGCGGTGGGCCATCTTCGTTATCACGAAGTTGACGAGCTGCGCGCGGGTGTGAAGCGTACGGTGGCTGATCGTCGTTTGCGTGTTGCTAATAATATTCGGGTGAGACGCGCGGCGCTCGCGTTGTCCAAGGCGTCGGATTTGCATGAGATGTTTGAAGCGACGCGCCACTTGCTCGAGTTCGGCGAGTTTAGTTTTGCGAATGCGCAGGTGGGCCAACCGGGGCGCGCGGACATGAATGAGCGTGCGTTTGAGGCGAGTTTGCAACGACATCCGAAAGAGATGCTGGAGTTTCGTAACGGGCGCGTGTTCTGGTCGTGGTCGGCGACAAATCAGGAGGAAGATGTGGCGCCGTCGCGATCGCAGTGGAGCGTGCGTCTGCCGCTGGTGAAGGATGGAGTGGAGTGGGGCTGGCTCAACTTTTATCGCGTCCTGGATAGTGAGCCGCTGCTCGTCGATACAAATTACCTGGCGGATCTGTTTCGACGCGAGTTCACGGATGCGGCCGCGAGAATATTTACGCTGCATGATCAGCCATTGGCCAAGGCGGCAATAGCGATGCAGTTCACACAAGGGCACAACCGCGGATGACACGGAATGAAAACCGGATTTCTTTCCGTGTCATCCGCGGTTGCGTCTTCGCCGCGCTTCTCGGTTTGCTTGTGATTGCCGCCATTCCTTACGGCACTGTCGAACCCTGGTGGAAGGCGGCGTTTGTCTGTGCGGTGTTTGCGATCTGTATCCTCGCGATTGTCGAGATGTGGGTGAGTGGTTCGTTCAAGGTACCAGAAGGATCGATTTTGCTTCCGCTGCTCGCGCTGTCGGTATTGGCGTTTGTACAGACGCTTTCATTCAGTTCAGAACAGGTCGCTGGTCTCACGATCCGAAGCACGATTAGCGCCGATCCGTTTCAAACCCGTTTCTTCGCGCTGCAACTGCTTGCGCTCACCGCCTGGCTCGCGTTGCTTTATCGTTACGCGAGCACAGAGCGTCGAATGCGCGTGCTCGTCTACACGATCCTCGGGGTGGCTGTTGCCAGCGCTGTTTTCGGTATTCTGCGTCAGGCTGCGCAACACCAGACCGGTTTTGTGTTGCCGCTGTTGCGACAGGGCCAGGGTTATGGCCAGTTCGTTAACAAAAACCATTTCGCCTATTTGATGGAGATGGCGTTTGGGCTCGGAATCGGCATCGCTCTTGCCGGCGGAATCAAGCGTGACCGCTTACTGATCTACGTGGCACTGCTGTTGCCAATCTGGACGGCGCTGGTGTTGTCGAATTCGCGTGGCGGGATTCTCGCGATGCTGGTCCAGATTATCTCGGCCGTGTTGTTACTAGGCTCGCGGCGGTTGACTGCGGTGCGAGTTGTGTTGCTGGTGGTGCTGGTTGCAGGTGTTTTGTTTGGTACGCTCTGGGTTGGCGGCGATCGGCTGGCGAGTAATTTTGAGAATGCGACCAGCGAGTTGAATACGGGTGAAGCAAACATGCGCGCGGGCGTGAGCCGGAATGAGATCTGGCGCGCGACGTTGAAGATGTTCGCGGCGCATCCGATCACCGGCGTTGGGTTGGGTGGTTACTGGATCGGGATTACAGCGTATCACGATGCGTCCGGGCTCATGACACCGCAGGAAGCGCATAACGATTATCTCG
>Ga0070699_100001162_pt1 | contig 24434 bp, 13 predicted proteins | sample KBSK1503metaG_FD_65473 | JGI IMG/M metagenome (GOLD analysis project Ga0070699, IMG submission 65473) | Corn, switchgrass and miscanthus rhizosphere microbial communities from Kellogg Biological Station, Michigan, USA - KBS K1-50-3 metaG | ecosystem: Host-associated > Plants > Roots >...
ATCGCGCGAAAGCACATCGGCGCCCTCGCGGCAGTCCTCGACGGGATCGACACGCTCGTGTTCACCGGTGGCATCGGCGAGCACGCGCCATCGATCCGCGAACGGATTTGCACGGGCCTCGGTCACCTCGGCGTGCAGCTGGATCGCACACACAACGCGGCGAATCACGATGTCATCTCGACACCGGGCAGCATGGTCGTCGTCCGAGTCATCGCCACGAACGAAGAGCTGATGATCGCCAGGCACGTACGCGCTGTGCTCGCTTGAACGGAGCGTCACCATGTTCACGTTCGACTCGACCATCTCGAGCGCCGTCAGTTCCTCCCTACCACCGGCGCCGGCCGACGCGTCCGGGACCGGCCCACTCTCGGCGGATCTCGTCGCGCGACTGCATCGATATTGGCAGGCTGCGAACTACCTCACTGTCGGTCAGATCTACCTGCAGAACAATCCCATGCTCCGCGAGCCGCTGCGCACTGAACACATCAAGCCGCGGCTGCTTGGTCACTGGGGCACGTCGTCTGGCTTGAACCTCGTGTACGTGCACGTCAATCGCCTGATTCGCGAACACGACGTCAATGCGATCTTCCTCGCGGGGCCGGGTCACGGAGGTCCGGCCGTGCTCGCGAATGTCTACCTCGAAGGCACTTATTCGGAGGTGTATCCCGAGGTCACGAGAGATGCGACGGGGATCTGTCAGTTGTTCCGCCGCTTCTCGACACCGGGAGGCGTCCCGAGTCATGTGAGCGTACCAACGCCAGGCTCCATTCACGAGGGTGGCGAGTTGGGCTATGTGCTCGCACATGCGTTCGGAGCTGCCTTCGACAATCCGGATCTGCTCGTTGTTGCCATCGTGGGCGACGGCGAAGCGGAAACCGGTCCGCTCTCCGGATCATGGAAGAGCGTCAAGTACCTGAATGCCGCGCGCGACGGTGCCGTCCTTCCGATCCTGCACGTGAACGGTTACAAGATCGCGGGACCGACTGTGCTCGGACGCTCGACTGACAAGGATATCCAGACGTTCCTCGAAGCCAGCGGGTACGACCCACACTTTGTCGAGGGCGCTGAGCCGATGCACGTGCATCAGGCATTCGCGGCGGCGCTCGACCAGTGTTACGCCACAATCCGTAGTATGCAGGCCAACGCTCGGTCGTATGGACACCGCCCGGATGCGTACTGGCCGGCCATCGTTCTGCGCACGCCGAAAGGCTGGACGGGGCCGCATGAAGTAGACGGTCTTCCGATCGAGGGAACGTTCCGCGCGCACCAGGTGCCGCTCGACAACGTGCGACGCGATCCCGCTCATCTCGCGATGCTCGAGCAATGGATGCGCAGCTACCGACCCGATCAGCTGTTCGATACGGAGGGCCACTTGGTCGCGGAGCTTGCGGCGCTGGCACCCGTCGGCACCCGGCGCATGGGCGCGAATCCGCATGCCAATGGCGGCATGGTGCTGAAGCCGCTCGCGTTGCCCGACTTCACGCGCTATGCGCTGCCGGTCACGCGGCCGGCCACAGAGCGCCACGAGTCGACGCGCCGGCTCGGAGCGATGCTGCGTGACGTGTTCACCCTGAACAAGGCGGCGGCGAACTTCCGTATCACCTGCCCGGACGAGATGAACTCGAATCGTCTGAGCGATGTGTTCTCGGTCGAGAACAGATGCTTCACCGGCCGCACAATCGACATCGACGATCACGTCAGCGCCGACGGGCGCGTGATGGAAGTGTTGAGTGAACACCTCTGTGAGGGGTGGCTGGAAGGCTATCTCCTTACCGGTCGTCACGGTTTCTACGTCACGTACGAGGCGTTCGCGATGATCTCGGCCTCGATGACGGTGCAGCATACGAAGTGGCTGGAGGAAGCCGGGCGGCTGTCGTGGCGCGCGCCAATTGCTTCGTTGAACATCCTGCTGACGTCGACGTGTTGGAGGAACGATCACAACGGATTCAGCCATCAGGGCCCGGGACTCATCGACGTCATCCTGTCAAAACGCGGCACCGTGTCGCGGATCTACTTACCGCCCGATGCGAACTGCCTGCTATCGGTGGCCGATCACTGCCTGCGCAGCCGCAATTACGTCAACCTGATCGTGATCGACAAACAGCCGCAGTTGCAGTGGCTCGACATGGAATCGGCGAAGGCGCATTGCGCGAGAGGCGCCTCGACATGGGAGTGGGCGGGAACGCCCGGAGGTGGCGAGCCCGACGTGGTGCTTGCGTCAGCCGGCGATATTCCGAGCCTCGAGACCGTCGCCGCGGCTTGGTGGCTCCGCAACCACGCTCCCGGTCTCCGCATCCGTGTCGTGAACGTCGTCGATTTGATGACGCTCTTTCCAGCGGACGTACACCCGCATGGCATGAGCTCGGAACGGTTCGTCGAACTCTTCACCGCGGACAAGCCGGTGATCTTCGCGTTCCACGGGTACCAGCGAGCCCTTCACGCGATCGTGCATGGGCAACCGCGCGTCGAGCGATTCCATGTTCGGGGCTTCAAAGAGCAGGGGACGACGACGACGCCGTTCGACATGGTCGCGCTGAACGAGATGAGCCGGTACCACCTCGCCATTGCGGCACTTCATTGGGCAAATCGAACCGACCTGCCGACGGCGGACCTCATCTCGCAATGCCGCGCGGCGCTCGAGTCGGCCACAGCGTACGCGCACGCTCATTTCGAAGATCCTCCTGACGTTCGTGACTGGACTTGGAGCGGCTGACCGCGGATCGCGACCGTATCGAACCGCTGACGACTTGATTCGATAACGTCGTCTCCCAGTTCGAGCCAGGACATCTCCGAGGAAGTCGGCGCCTCGGTGAACGACGTCAGGCGGCTTCGGCGCGGCGTTGTACGAGCGCCTGATGACGCCCCAGAACAAGCAGCGCGAGGCCAATCCACGCGACGGTGAGTGCGACATTGACCATCGCAAATCGAGAGATGCTCAGTTGCAGAACGCTCGTGCCGAGAAAGACGATCGCCGCCGACAGCAGATCGCCGCTCCGAACGAAGAAGGTGTCGATTGCCTGTTTGGCCTTGTACTTCTCATCTCGGGACGTCGGAAGCCACAGAAGCTGGCGCGCCGTGTTCATGATCGAGTAATCAGTCGCGTTCTCCGCGGTCTTGATCCATCGGACCACGGCAAAGCCGACGCCGGCCGCGATGACTGTGTAACCACCGAGCGCGATCAGGGGCAGCGCCAGCAGCACGCCCCGCAATCCCTGATACCTGACGAGCCGCGAGGCCACGAACGCCTGCAGGGCGAACGCCGCCACATTCACCCAGAACTGATAGTCGCCAAAGAAGGAGCCGAGATAGGCTTGCGCATTGAAGCTCGCATCCGCCGCCGCCAGAGCACGCGCGTGGTCCGTCGCGAGATGCGAGACGAAATACTCGCCCGTCGTGTTCACGGCGTTCAGCAGGATCATCATCGCGGCAATCAGCCGCAGATAGCCGCTCTTCAACACGAGTCCGAAGCCGCCGCCGCCCGTGAGCGTCTCGACATGGTCGCGGGCGCGTGGCGTGACGCGAGCGTTGATCGCCAAGTACACCAGCACGCCGACTGCCAGGAGGACGGCCGAAATCTGAAGAATGGCCTGCGGCGTGAAGCCGGCGCGAAACAGGTGACCGGCGATGAACGCGCCGAGGGGTGCGCCGGCGGTCTGGCCGATCACGATCATGGGAAACAGGCGGTCGCCCGCCTCCTTCGTATAGATATCGTTCGCGTAGGCCCAGAACTGCGCGACGAGCGACATGTTGAAGATGCCGACCCAGATGAAGAACGCCACGCCGACATACGGCATGCCGGCGGCGACCGCGAGCGCGAACAGCTCGATGTTGACGATGAAGAACAGCGACACGCCGACGAGGAGCTTGATCCGATCGACGCGCGACGCGAACCAGCTATACAACGGAATGAACCCCATCAACACCAGGGCCTGGCCGGCCGCCGTGTATGAGCGCACCTCGGCCCCGCCGCCCAGAAGGATGAGCGGCTCGCGCGCGGTCTTGATGACGGAATAGCAGACGAGGAGCAGGAAGACGGTGAGGAGCATCAGCACGGCGGTGCCGCCTTCACCGGCGCGAACCTCCGTGAACACGGACAGCGCGCGATCGAGCCACGTTTTTTCCTCGATGGGCGACCCTTCCAGCGCGACTCGCATGCGTGTTTCCTTCCGTTAGTGCATGACCACCGGGCTCGCCGGCAGCTCCAGGGCCGCGTCGGTCAGCGTGAGCGGCCCGGACAGCTCCATCAGATGCATTTCCCACCACCGTTTCGCGGCATCGCGGTCCCAGGCGTTCGAGCGGCACTGATCCGTCATGCGAAACAGCTGCTCCGCGTCCTGCGGCCGCTTGTTCGGATCCTTTTCGAGGCACGCGAGAACGAGGTCGTCGATCTCTTTCGGGATCGGCAGCTCCGTGCGCTGCGACGGCGGGGTCGGCGGCGTCTGAACGTGATGAAGCAACATCTTCATCGGCGTGTCGGCTTCGAAGACGATCTCGCCCGTCAGCAGAAAATACGCGACGCACCCCAGCGCGTAGACGTCGGCGCGCTGGTCGACGTCGCGCTCGCCGAGAATGACTTCGGGCGCCATGTACGCAGGCGTCCCGCTCGTGGTGTGAACGCTCGTCAGCGTCTGTTGCGGCGCTCGCGGCGAGCTCACCTTCACCAGTCCGAAGTCGAGCACCTTCACGAAGTCGTAATCGCGGCCCATCCGGCATACATAGATGTTTGCCGGTTTGATGTCGCGGTGCACCATGCCGCGCGCGTGTGCGTCCGCCAGCGAATGGCACACCTGCTGCAGCAGGTAGACGGCGCGATCGGCGGAAACGGGTCCAAACTCGCGAACGAGCGACTCGAGATCGCGGCCCGAAAGCAACTCCATCACGTAATAGAAGGCTCCATCGTGCGTCGCGCCGAAGTCGAAGATGCGGATCGTGTATGGAGAACTGAGCGCCGCCGTGGCCTGCGCTTCCCTCTCGAACCGCCGCAGCATCGTCTTCGCCTCGACGTCGGAGCTCGCGCCGAGGAGCTCCGGGCGAACGAGCTTGATCGCGGCGGGACGCGCCAGCAGCCGATGTTTCGCTCGCCACACCTCACCCATGCCGCCGCGGCCGAGCAGCTCGACGAGCTGGTAACTCCCGAGCTCCTGCGCCTCGTGCAGACGCCGTCCTATCTTGCGCAGCGCGTACGGTGGCACCGTCGCGACGATGGCGCACACGTAATTCGGCAAGTACAGCACGAGCGTGTTCAGAGCAGATGGCACCTGCATCCCTCGAAGGTGCGCGATCCACACCGCCAGCGGATCGGCCGACGCCGCGGCGACCGAGGCGGCAAACATCTTCATGGGCGTCGTCGGCACGATCATCGACGCGATGAGGATGAGGATCGTGTTCCACGAAAGTTGCTCCATCGCCGGCGGAGTCCTGTGCGGAAGCATCTGCGTGTTCAGCGCCGCGATGGCGACCGCGTTCAGCAGCATGTAACCGAGGCTGGCATCGCTCTTCGTCCTTGCGCAATGGCCGGCGTAGCGCACGTGGAGGAACGCTGACAGGGATACCAGAAGTCCGAGCGTCTCGATGACGACCGATGACCGCGTCGAGGTTGTGCCGAGAGTACGCGGGAGCACGAGCGTGGTCATCACGAGGCCGAACGTCCAGAGTCCTGCGCCGACGGCCGCGAAGATCCCGAAACGCTGGATCTGCTCATCCAGCAAATCATCGGGAAGCGAGCCTGTGATGGTGCGCTCGGGCATCCCGGGTGGCGGGGTCCGCAAGCGTGGGGACAGGAATTTTTCTGCAGCCATGCCTTTGCTCACGCGCGGGAATCGGCCCGCGCAGACGACTCTGACTCGGCGTCGGCGCGTCGCTTCAGTTCCTCGAGGTTGATCAGAATCGATTTGTTCGATCGAAGCAAATCGGCCAGCACTTCATCACGCGGCCTCGTGGGCCGGTTGACCGGACGACGATCCTCGAGATACGGCCAGAGCGGATGCCGGATACCTGGCGGCAGGACGCCCTCCAGGTACTCGAGCGCCGTGCCTTGCAAGTACTGATCGTCGGTGTGCAGGCTCCGAAACGCAATCTGGAGCGGCTCGCGCGGCAGGACGAGCGACAGCAGTGTGAAGACGTGCGCGAGGCTCTGCCCGGCCCGATCGCGGACGAAGTCGTCGACGATCGGAACGCCTTCCCGCACGTCCACTTCGTCAAGCAGTCGGCGGCTCTCCCACACCGGGCGGCCGACCGCCGTCTCGCGCTCAACGAAAGCGAAGACGCGCTCTCTGTCAATCCGAACCATCGGATTTTTGTCGACGATCGCCGCAAGCGAGCGGCCGCAGTGGAAGCGGACCTCGAAGCGAAGGTCGTCCAGACCGAGCACGAGACCGTCGGCCGCGCGCTGCGAAACGCACACGGAGAACACCCGCGCCACTCTCCGGCGGACCGCAAAGTCCTGATTGGGATCGATCAGCGCGTCGAGCAGCTGACCGGCCCGCTCTTCCGCAACCTTCCGCAGCGCGAAAACGGCGTCGGGCGCGACAGCATCCCAGGCCAGCAGCGGGATCACGTGCGGCACGAGCGACGCTGTCAGACCATCCTCTTTGTGCAGCACCTCGACGATCCGGTCGCGGTTGCGCGTGCGCAGCCACAAGATGTCCTGAATCTCGGGATCCGGCGGGAACGATGACGTCGCTTCGCCCACAACAGGCGGATTTTCTGCGTCGTCCGCGCGGGCGAATGCGAAATCGGCCTGCGGCCGCTGGAGCGTCTTGACGATCAGCGTCCGCGTCAACCCGTCCTCGACGTCGGACAGATCGATCTCGACGGCTCTGTTGAGCAGACTCTTCTCGAGAGTCTGGATGTACCCGCGATTCAGACGACTCGCCGCAGCCATGGCAACGACCGAACAGAGCATGGCGAGGGCGAGGACGGTCGAGTACTGCGAAGTCACGGGCGCCAGCAACATCGTGATCCGGATCAGGCCGCCGCCTACGGCATCGCCCATGCGATCGAATCCGACGTCGATGATCGACTTCGCGGCCCGTTTCTCCGCCGCCGGAATCGGCGTGTAGAACAGTTCGTACCCGGTGCGAAAGAGCGAGCCGCGCAATACCGATTCGCCCGCGCGCGCGATCATGATGGTTTGAAAGCCCGGTCCGATGAGGCCGCCGACGCCTCCGGCAATCAGCGCCAGCGAGGGCGTGCTCGAGGTCACTGCCAGCCCAAAGCGTTCGAGCACGAACCGGCTGGCCGACGTCTGAAGCACGAACGTGATGAGACTGGTGCCGGCGTAAAACGCCGCGAACAGCCGGAGGAGCGTGTCGCCGCGTCCAAAGGTCCTGACGGCTTCGGCCTTGAACAGATAATCGAGGAGCGCCGCGCTGGCCGTTCCGAGCAGGACCACCGCCGCGAGTCGACGCAGATACGATGATCCGGCAAGAACGCGGAGCCCTGACTGTGTGGGAGTAGCGGGAGAATGGACGCCACCGCGCGCGGACGAGGGCGCGCCGGACTGGACGGCGAGCTGCCGCACCTGCCACGCGCTCAGCAGATGGAATGCCGCCAGGAATGGCAGCATCGCGGCGGCGCCCAACACGGCCGCGACGCGCTCGGCCAGAATCGCGCTGAGCAGACCGCCGATCGTTCCCGCGCCCGCGATCTGCCCAAAGCGCTTCTTGGCGGTTCGAGGATCGAAACGCTCGCTTGCGATGAGCCAGAATCCCGAACCAAGCAGAGGACCCGCACCGGAGATGTGCAGGTAGACGATGACGGCGGCGGCGGCGGGGGCGCGAAACGTCAACAGCCACTCCGCGAGGAACACCAGACCGCTCGCCGCGAAATAGGCCGGGATGAGCGCCGCCGGCGCAATCCGTCTCGCAACCGACGAGTTCAGTGCGACGAACACGATGGAGCATACCGCGGTCGCAATGACCATCGTCGGGAGCGCGGTGTAGTTCAGCGAACCCAGGAACAGCGCGTCGCGCGTCGCCTTTCCGCCGATGAATTGAGCGGTGACCGCGCCCGCACAGATCATGGCCGTCAGCATCAGCGGCGGCGTCCGGTGTTTCGACGTCAGCATCTCCCGCTCACGATTCGTACCTGACGATAAGCGGTCGGCCGAAGGCGCGCTCGAATCGCATGTCGAGATCCTTCGCCAGCCACGAGGGCAACGATCGCACCGACACAATGACGGCGCGGCCGATCTCGCAATCGACGACGATTCGACGGCCAACGGGACATCGGGCCTCGATCTCGTCGGCAAGCGCCACGATGATCGCCGCCCGCTCCACGAGCCCCGGGTTCACCGTGTCGCGGCCGGGCACCAGCCACCGCACGTCAGCGTGACGATCGCCCGCCCGCCGCACGATCGTCGAGACGAGCGCGAGGTCGTCGTGCGCGAACCCGGTCAGGTCGGTGCTGAGCAGAACGTCGGCCACGTGCTCGTGACGATTCACCACGTCGAGGCTGCGGCCGATGTCGAGCACGCGAGCGGCGTGATCGATGGCGCCGGCAACGCTCGCCGGCGCGCGTGGCTCGAGTGCACGCTGGAGCGTCGCAGCGACGGCACGTCGGCGCGCGGCCGCCTCCCGCCGCCATCCATCGAATCTCGAGACGAGCGACGACAACGACGCTTCCTTCACGCTGTCGGACGATCCGATGACCATCCTCAAGAGACCGAGCGCGACGCCCTCGCGCACACCCTGACCCGAAACAAGTATCTGGCTGGCACGCGCGAACTCCGACAACGCCTGAACGACGACGGCGCCGCCGACGATCGAGTCGGCGCGATCCGCGCTCAGTCCCGGAATCTCGTCGCGCCGTTTCTTCTTCGTCGATGCGAGACGATCGACAACGTCCGCGAGACGATCGACTGACAGCTCGTACGCGTGCAAGCTGCGGATGGGATATCGTCGCGCCTGCCGATCGATCTTCGCCAGATTGCGCAGCGTGCCGCCCGCCCCGACGAGTCGATCGCCCGACGTCAGACGATCCACTCGGGCTTTCGCCAGGCGGCTCCGGACATGATCACGCAACCGACGAAGCTGTTTGCCGGACGGCGGATCCGAGTGAAGGAATTTCTCGGTCAGTCGAAGCGCCCCGAACGGCAGGCTCACCGCTTCGACCAGCCGGCGACGCGCGAACCGGGTGATCTGCAGGCTCCCGCCGCCGAGGTCGAAGAGCAAACCGTTCGAGACGGCAAGCCCTCTCACCGCGCCGGCGAACCCGTAGCGTGCTTCGGCGAGCCCCTCGATGATGTCGATTCGAATCCCCAGCTCGCGACGGACGCGCTCGACGAAGCGCGCGCCGTTCGTCGCGTCGCGCATCGCGGCGGTGGCGACCGCGACGATGCGCTTGGCTCCCGCGCCGGCTGCGATGGCCTGAAAGTCGCGCAGTGCTTCCATCGTACGCGCCATCGTCGCTTCGCTCAGCTGCTTTCGCGTGTCGACATCGTGGACCAGTCGCAGCGGTGCACGCGATCCGGCGAGCAGGCGCAGATGGCTCGACGCGTCGCGCTCGAACACCATCACGCGGCCGGAATTCGAGCCGATGTCGATGACGGCGACGGGATCGCTGCGCGAGACACCGCCTCGTTCGGGCATGCCGCCACTACGCCCTGTTCTCGGGCAGCCGTTCGAGCCCCACGAGTGTCCAGCCGCTGGCACCGCGCCGGAAGTACATGCGCACCGGGCGCCGCCACGTCGGATGTCCGGGGCTGTCCACGGATATGTCGACGGCGGCGAAGCTGCCGGACGCGGTCGGCAACCCGCGCGGCGCGTCGATCGTCGTCGTCGCGCTCTGCGTTTCCGAAACCGGTTGCGTCTCGCCGGTTGCGTTGTCGAAGCGAAACCACGCGGCGCGGTACGTCGCCGGATCGTCTGGCACGCCGGCTGCGAATGCCGCGTTCTCGAACGTCAACCGGCCGTTCGCGTCGAAGCGCGGGTTGACAACGGGGTTCACAGCCGTCAGATAAGTTCGGATGATCTTGTCGCGTCGTTTGACGAGCACGTCGGCCAGATATTTCTCCGCCGCCGGGTCGCTGAATTGCCCCGTGTGGACTGCCGCGCTAATCAACTCGTCGGTGAAGGCCGCCACGCGTCTCGCGGCCCAGAACGCGTCATCGTCGCGCATCTCGAGATAGGCCGTGGTCGGCGTCTGCGGCCGCCACTTTCTGGGATCGAACACGTCGCCCTCGAACTTGCCGATCGACGGATACTCGACATAGTCGACGGTCTGCCACGGACTGAGCGCGAATCCAAACGAGAACAGCCGGCGTCTCGTGGTGTCCGCCTGGTAGAAATGCTCGTAACTGAGATCCCACTCGTACAGCTCATTGCACATGCCGAATGTGGAGCCGACATCCTGCAGGTAGTGCTTGACGATCGTGCGGCCGTTCTCCATGACGAGCGTATCGAGCGTATTCGACGCCTTGAGATCCGTCAGGTTCGTCCACGCGCCGAAGACGCGCAAGGCACGCAGCTCGCGGCGGTGCTCGTGCGGGACGATGTCGTTGGGGTCGTCTGAACGCGTGCCGTCGTACAAAAAGCCGCCCAGAATCTTGCCCGGAATCAGCCGGCCCGCGATGACGCGATAGGTCCCGTCGGCGCTTCGCGCGACGGTCTCGAGGACCGCGCTCAAATCGTCACGCGTGAACTTCGTCCTCGCGCCTGACGGGCGGCGAATCGTGGCGTTCGGGTCGAACTCGACACGCTTCGGATCGAACGTGGTCAGGAACGATTCCACCTGGTTGTAGCCGAACGCCCAGAAGATCTTCGTCGCGATCTCGACCGCCGCGGTCGCCGCTTCGGGGTAGTACGGCGGATCGAACTCGAGAAACCACGTCTCGCCTTTCGCGTCCTTCGCCGTGAAGCCCGGATGGGCGCCGGACGTTTTTTCTCTGAAGACGACCCAGCGCGACGGGTCGGGCGGACCTCCTCGATTGGGGCCGCGCACGAGATCCTCGACGGTGACCCTCGTCGATCCAATCCGGTTCGTGAACCAGCTCGAGTCCGGCACTTCATCGATCGTGTTGATGTTCCGCGCGCGCGTGCCCGACGGCTTGTAGCCGGCCGTGACGAACAGGTTGTTCGCCATCTCGTACATCGATCCCATCCGATAGGGCTGCGCGTTCGATGCGTCCTGGGACTCCCCTTCGCGTGCGATCGGATCGTCTGGATAGAAATGCGGACGTTCGGTCGCGACACCGCGCGCGCACATCGCGAGCGCGGTGATCACGAGAATCGCGCGGCTGGCGCGGCGTGCATGTGAGGCGAACGATGAGGTCAACATGGCGCTCTCAGAAGATCGGCTGCGTCGCGAACACGAGGCGCGCGCCTTCGGGGCCCTTGGCCACTTCGACGCGAAGGGGCGTGAGGAATGGCCCGTGAAAGCGCACGCCGAAGCCGTAGTCGCTCTTCAGCCCGTTGAAATCGAGATCCGCTCTCCGCGCCGTCACTTTTCCGGCGTCGTAGAACACGGCCGTGTCGACGAAGCGGTTGACCATGATGCGCCACTCCGCCTGAAGGAGCAGCCTGTTCTGGTCGCGGAACCGGTGACTGATGAATCCCCGCAGCGTCGATCCGCTTCCAACGTACGGCAGCAGGAAGAAGGGGATCTGCTGATTGCTCTTGGTGTAAGACGTCTGCGCTTCGCCGCGGAGCGAGATGACCCATGCTTCTCGCAGGATTGGAAAATGCTGTACCACCTCGTAGTCGAGCTGCCGGAAACCGAACTTCTCATCAGGGTCGGTGTAATCGTGCAGCGTGATCCCGTAGAACCCACCACGCCGCGAATAGCCGGGTGAGGTGCGCCAGTCGAACCCGACGGTGCCCTGCGAATGCACGTACGTCGTCGCGGTGCCAAGTCCCGGCAGCGTTGCGGGCGTATAAACGGCCTCGACCGACGGAAAGCGCCCTTCTCCATGACGCTGCGACCATCGGGACAGCTCCAGACCTCCGCGCAGCATCAGCAGACGCCGCGTCGGCCGGAGCGTGAGCGTTCCGGATCCATAGGGCTGCTGGAAGTCGAAGTTCGTGCGATTGCCTGTCGACGTGTCCATGCCGATCCCGTAAAAGGCCGCCTGTGTCGCTTCACGCCAGCCACCGACGAGCGATAACGCGCCGCGCCGATGGAACAGGCGTGGTGACGTGAACTCCGCTTCGAATCGCTTGTAGCCCAGCACCGTATAGCTGCCGCGCACGTCGATCATGCTGTACGGACTCACGTGATGCGCGTACCCCGCACCCAGCGTAAATCCCCCACCGTAGTACGCACTTGTGAAGTCCGGATGCCAGCTAGGCACGCCGTTGACCAGAATGTCCTCGGCGCGGTTCAGCAACGCTTCCATCTTTCCCGGCACGTACGGATGCAGGTCCTTGACCCGCTCGGCCTGCGCCTGCTCGATCGCCGCCTCACGTGTTTGTGGTTCCGGTTCCTGCGCGACGACCGACGTCGCGGCGCCAATTGCCAGGGCGACGACGGTGAACGGCCCCGACATTCCAGCTGCACGCATGATCAACCACCTCAGAGGCTACATGATCTTACACAACGCGATCGCGACCGTGACGTCGATCACGGTCGATGTATGATCGCCGTTTGTGGCGGATGAACCGATCGGCAACGTGAGCAGCGGCTGGCTGACCGGCCTCTACCGGTGGTTCAGAGGCACGCCACCCGAACCAAGCTCGCCAGGCTCTTCGCGAAGCTCCAACGGCGAAGACTCGCAACGCGGTACGCCGTCCCGGATCGGGCACTACGCGATTGCCCGAAAGCTCGGGGCCGGCGGGATGGGCGTGGTGTACCAGGCGTACGACGAACGGCTGCAGCGCACGATCGCATTGAAGATGATGCTCGGTCTCGAGCACGACGAGACCGTGCGCAAGCGATTCTGGCGCGAGGCGCGCGCGGCGGCGAGCGTCAATCATCCCAACGTCTGCCAGATCTACGACGTCGGCGAAGAGAACGGCAACATGTTCATCACGATGGAACTGCTGGAAGGCGAGCCGCTGACCGAGCAGTTGACACGTGGACCGCTCGGCATCGATCAGGTGGTGCCGATCGCGTCGGACATGCTGGCGGCCCTCGGTGCGATCCATACGCGCGGCATCATCCATCGCGATCTCAAGCCGTCGAACGTGTTTGTCACCCGTCACGGCGTCAAGCTGCTCGATTTCGGACTCGCCCGACCCGAAGTGGACCACCCGCTGGACTCCGCGATCGGCCTGACACGCACCGGCATCGTGATTGGGACGCCGCGCTACATGGCGCCCGAGCTGGTCACCGGCGAGCCGGTCGACGCGCGCGCCGATCTATTCGCGGTCGGTGCGATCTTGTTCGAAATGCTGGCCGGCCGTCCGGCATTCAGCGGCCGTTCGGTGGTCGAAATCCTCCACGCGACACTGACCGAACAGCCACCGGCATTGACCGGCTCCCCAGCCGTCGCGGCGGTGGATCGTGTCATCCGACGTGCGCTCGCGAAGAGTCCGGCCGGACGCCCCGTCTCGGCCGAGGCCATGGCCAACGAGCTGAATGCCGTGCGCGGCATCGACGGCCACCAGAAACCTGCGATCGCGCAGCCGCTGACGCGCGTCGTCGTGCTGCCATTTCGCGTCCTTCGTCCGGATCCCGACACCGACTTTCTCGCCTACAGTCTGCCGGACGCCATCACGACATCTCTGGCCGGCATCAGATCGCTCGTTGTTCGATCGAGCGCGACGGCTGCGCGCTTTGCGGGGGACGCACCAGACATCAAGGCGCTCGCGGCCGAAGCCGACGTCGATCGCGTGATCATCGGCACCCTGCTGCGCTCGGGCGACCAGCTCCGAGCGACGACTCAGCTCGTCGAGGCGCCGGAGGGAACGCTGCTGACCTCGCACACCGTACAGTCGCCGCTTGGCGATCTGTTCCGGATGCAGGATGACCTCGCGCGGCGGGTCGTCGAGGGACTTGCGCTGCCCCTCGCGGGCGAACGGTACACGCCGTCTCCCGATGCACCGCACGACCCAGCGGCATACGAGCTGTATCTCAGGGCGAACGAGCTCGCGCGGACATATGAAGGACTGGTGAGTGCTCGAGCGTTGTACGAGCAGAGCCTCGAGCTCGATCCGAACTTTGCTCCCGCCTGGGCGCATCTGGGTCGATGTCACCATGTGATCGGCAAGTTCATCGAGCCTTCGCACGACAGCGAGCGCCGCGCCGAGGACGCATTTGTCCGGGCCATCACGTTGAATCCGAGGCTCTCGCTCGCGCACAAGTTCTACGCGAGCCTCGAAGCCGATACAGGCCGGTCGCGCGAAGCCATCGTGCGTCTGCTCGGCGAGGCCAAGCGCTACGGCAATGACCCCGAGCTTTTCGCAGGGCTCGTGCACGCCTGCCGCTATGCCGGCTTGTTCGAGGAATCGCTGGCCGCCCACGCCGAGGCGCGGCGTCTCGACCCGAACATCATGACCAGCTTTCATCAGACGTTGCTCATGAAAGGCGACATCGATCGGCTCGTCGCGGTGGACTTGCGCGAGCGCGTGCCGACTGGCGATCACGGCATCCGCGTCATTGGCCTCGGCCTGGCCGGCCGGCGCGACGAGGCCCGACTGCGGCTGGCCGCCATGAGCGAGCAATCGCATATCCAGACGTTTCACACGTGGACGTCCCATCTCGGCGCCTGGCTCGACCGGCGAATCGACGACATGACTTCAACGCTGTCTACGATGACGCAGTTGAAGATCTTCGATGATCCCGAAGCCATCTTTCAGGAGGGATGGTTGTTCTGCGACGTCGGCGAGCACGCGCGCGGCCTCGAGTACCTTCAGCGGGCAGTCGCGAGGGGATACTTCGTCGCGCCAACGCTCGCCGTGCGGCCGCAGTTCGATGCGCTTCGCGGCGTGCCGGCGTTCCAGACAGTCGTCGCCGATGCCGAAGCGGGACGACAACGCGCGCTCGCCGCGTTTCGAGAGGGCGGCGGCGAGCTCCTCCTCGCGCGGTAACCCTGATGAAGAGCCTGGCGCGCGAGCGCGACAAGGCCGAAGTCCTTCGCCGACTGGCGGCGTTGCGTCCCGACAGCGTCCGCCGCTGGGGACGCATGTCCGCGCATCAGATGGTGTGTCACGTGAGCGACGGATGTCGAATTCTGACGGGCGAGCGGGCCACGCATCTCATGGCGAGTCCACTTCCTCGTCGCGTGACGAAATGGATTGCCTTGTATGCTCCGGTCACGTGGCGGCCCGGAATTCGTACGTCGGCAGAGCTCGATCAGGAGATCGGCGGAACGAGACCGGCGGATTTCGAGCTGGATGTGGCGGAGCTTGCAAGCCTGATCGACCACATCGCGGCGGATCGGCGCGGCCGCTTCGCGGGGCAGCTCCATCCCGTCTTCGGACGCATGTCGGAGTCGGCATGGCTGCGATGGGCGTACCTGCACGCCGATCACCATTTCCGCCAGTTCGGTGTGTAAGCTCTGGTCATTCCTCATTGAATTCTGGAATAGATGATCGCGACGCCGCCCGGCACGGGCGTGACCGCCACCGGGTACGGACTGGCCTCGTGACTCGTGACGGTCCGCCCCGCGATGATACCCACCGACGCACCGAACACCGCGTCGCTCAGCCAATGGCGATTCGCCGGCAGTCGCGAAATTGCGACATACGACGAAAACACGTACGCGGGAACGGCATAACGCCATCCGAGATGGCGCTCGAGCGCGGTCGCGAACGCAAACGTATCCGCGGCGTGGCCGGACGGAAATGAGTTCCGGCCACTGTGATCGGGCCGCTCCCGCCGCGTGCTGTACTTCAGCGCCTGCGTCAAGACCTCTGCCATCGCGAGCGATTGAATCAGATCCATGCCGACGTGAGACACGCGCGGCGCATCTCGAAGGCGACCGGTGGCGTAGACGATCGACGCGCTGCCGAGTAGCGGGCCCAACTCTCCAAGAATTTCTCCAGCCTTGAAAATGTTCTCGGCCGTGCTGTTGCCCACCAGCTTGCGGTTCACATCGTCGTCTGCCGGATGGACGGCCAGCGCAAGGCCACCCCCGACGGCAGCCCAAAGGAGATTCTCGCGCGATGGGAGGTACGTAAAATCCTTGACCAGTCCTTTCGCCATCGCCTTGATTCCGGTGTGCCGTGGCGTCGGTGGCGGTCCGCCAGGCTGCTGGACGACCGGGCCCAATTCGAACCGCGGCGCGGTTGTTGGTTCAACCGCGAACAGCGAAGTTGACGTAGCGGGAGTCGTTCCGGCCGAACGTTCTTCCGCCGTCTGGGCGTGCGATGTGGCCGCAAAGACGAAACCAGTCAGCATCACGGCGGTCACAACACGTGCCTTGCTCGAATCTCGCATCTCGGTTCTCCCTTCAGAACTCGAAATCGACCGGCCACCAACTCCAGGTGCTCGAACGGTCAAGTCTTCAACGCGTATGCTACGGCGACATGTCGACGAATCCCGGCCGCCCGATCGCCATCCTGTTATTCGCCGCGGCGACGTTCGCCTGCGGCCGCACTGGCCCCATGGCCCAAAGGACGCGCTGAGAACGTTCCAAGATCGAGCGCGGGGTTCCGCATCGAATCCTAGGTGACCGAACCGGAGATCCGAAGCCCTGTCGCGATGGAGTTCGATGAAGACGGCCTCGTCCGGGTGCATTGTGAGGGTAGGGCATACTCTACCCGCAGGCACCTAAATTTAAATTTAAGATGCCAGAGGGATTGGTGCATTCGGGAGTCATTCCGGCGCCGTTGGCGTTGTCTGGCGCGTGCCTGGCTGGTGCGCGCTCGCGAACGATGATTCACGCCGATCTCTCGCGCCGAGCGTTCCTCACGGGCTCGGCGGCCACAGCTGTCGGGGCCGCGATCCCGTGGCTGTCAGAGGAACAGACGCCGCCGATCCCCATCATCGACGCTCACATTCACCTCTTCGATCCCACGCGTCCGCAGGGCGCGCCGTACAGCGGTCCCCGGCCGGCGCCGGGCGCCACGGCGATTGCCGCCTACCCCGATCGCTATCGCCGGCTCGCCGTCCCGCTCGGTGTCGTCGGCGCGATCAAGGTGGAGGCGAGCCCGTGGATCGAAGACAACCTGTGGGTGCTCGAGGTTGCGCAGCGAGACCCCATCATGGTGGGCGTCGTCGGCAATCTGGAGCCGGACAAGCCGGAGTTTCCCGAGTACCTCGAGCGCTACCACAAGAACCCGCTCTTCCGCGGGATCCGTTATGGGAACCTCTGGGGACGAGACATCACAAAGCAGTCCACGAACAAAGATTTCCTGAGCGGCCTCAAACTTCTCGCCGAGGCGGACCTCGTGATGGACACGGCGAACCCGCGCGTGCCGCTGCTCGAAGCGATTTTGCGCATCAGCGATGCGGTGCCGACGCTTCGCATCGTGATCGATCATTTGCCGGCGCTCGATCCCTCAGAAGCGGATCAGGGCGCCTACGACCGAGCGCTGCAGGAGATCGGCGAGCGCGCCCAGATATTCGTGAAGCTCTCCGAGATCATCCATCGAGTGAACGATCAGATTTCAACCGAGCTCAGCGCGTACCGCGCTCGGCTGGACATGCTGACAGGCGTGTTCGGCGAAGACCGCGTGCTGTTCGGCAGCGACTGGCCCAACAGCGACGGTGTGGCGCCGATCGACAAGGTCTTCGCGGTTGCGAAAGAATACTTTCGGTCGAAGCCACGGGCCGTCGCGGAGAAGTATTTCTGGAAGAACTCGGTGGCAGTCTACAAGTGGGTGAAGCGTCTTCCATCGCAACCCTGAACGATTTCAGACTTTCTTAAATCTCCACGCGACTCACGTGCGCGATGCCGCCGCCGATATCATCGTCCAGTAGTTGTAACCCTTCCGGACCGAGATGCCGTGTGGAACGGGACTGCCCTTCGGCAGTTGAATGGAATCCACGACCTCGCCGCTGACCATGTGGCGCTTGAAGAACGCACCCATATTGGTGTCGGCTTCCCAACGGTGGCCCGCCCGAGCGAGTCCTCAGAACAGGAGTTTGACGCCGAACTGCAGGATGCGCGGATTCAGTGCGGAGGTGATTCGTCCGAACTGAGGCGACGACGCGTTGTTGTTTGGCGCGTTGAAGTTGACATCATTGAACACGTTGAAGAACTCGGCTCGAAACTGCAGGGCGACGCTGTTCGCGACGTTCGTGACCTTCAGCAGCGCGAGGTCCGTATTGAAATAGTTGGGTCCGCGCAACATGTTCTTTCCGGAGTTGCCGAAGGTCCCGACGGCGTTCGGAACGAACTTCGAGGTATCGAAATAGCTCGCCACCATCTCCCCGTGCGGCCGGTCCGAGCCCAACTGGGCGTTCCCACCCAGGAAATCGGCGAGGTCTCGATTGATGCCCGTGAACGAATTGTCCCTCCCGCTCAGAATGGTAAACGGGAAGCCGCTCTGCCAGGTCACGATCGCGTTCAGCATCCAGCCGTTCACGAAGTTGCTCAACCCTCCGTTGTCGCGAATTTTTGGAAGCTGCCACACGTTTGAAAACTTGAAATTGTGCGGCACGTCCTCGCGCGAGACGCCGTAATCGAAGCGTCGATCGTCCGGCGTCGTCCATCCGTAGTCGTCCAGCTTTCTCGAGTACGTGTAACTCGCCAACAACGCCAGCCCTTTGCCGAACCTCTTCTCCGCATTCACCTGCGCGGAGTCGTACTTGGTGGTGTTCGTGGATTCATAGAATCCGATGCGGCTGAAATCCTGGTAGCGCCGCCGCATCTGGGTATTTGCCGTCGTGGAGGCGCCCGGCACGTAGAGGGCCGGGTTGATCTCGCGGCTGTTCTCAGCGGCGCCAAAGAAGTAGCTGCCCCTGTTGCCGATATACGCGGCGCGCAACACCCAGTCGGCGCCGATCTGCCGCTCGAGGGACAGATTCCAGGAGGCGAGCAGCGGCGTGCGGAAGTCCTGGGCGAAGACGGCCCGCAGCTCGGTCGGCGTCACGAACGTGGCTTCGGCGCCCGGAACGCGCGACCCGTACTGTTCCGGAAACGGATTTTGCACGCCCATGCTGCCGAACGGATCCTCGAACGACACGCCGTCGAACGAGAATCCCGGAGCGAACGGGGCGATGTTCGTAAACGGGTTGAATGCGCTGGCCTGGATGGGCGTATAGAAGTGACCGTATCCACCGCGAAGGCTGGTCTTGCCGTCCCCCGTCAGCCGGTAAGCGAAGCCGAGTCTCGGGGCGATGTTCCAGATGTTGGGGTCCGACCCGCCGACCGGACACCCGGGATCATGATTGTCGCCTCCGTACAGCATGCCGGCCGGCGCGTTCGGATATCGCCGTGATTTCTCTCCCGGCCGGAAACAGACCACGCGCCCCTGCCGGTCGTAGTACGGAAAATACGGATCCCAGCGAACACCCATGTTCATGGTCAGCGCCTGGTTGACGCGCCAGTTGTCCTGAGCGAAGAAGCCCCAGCGCGTCCCTTTCAGATCTTTGAACTCGCCCCCGCCCTGAACGAACGTCGACGCACGGCCCAGAAGGAAATCGGCCAGCCCGTCGCCCGACGCGCTGCCATTGAACGTGAAGTTTCCGTCCATTCGGAACGTGTTGGTGATGTGGTTGGACAAGCGCACGATTTCTCCGCCGAAGTGCAGCTCGTGCGGGCCTTGAATGGCTGTCAGGTTTTCGCGGATGGTGAAATCGCCGCGATCGAAGTCTCCGAGATGATTCGTGTTGATGTTGAATCCGCCCGTCACGTTCATCACGATCTCCGGCGGCGCCTTCAGCGCCGAGGCGGCTGCGGACGCGATTCGAACGCCGGCATCCGGATAACCGAACGGGCCGCTCGAGAGCGACCCGCCGCGCTGACGGTTGAATCCGAACGTGCTGTTCAGCAGCATCGCGGGGCCAAATGAAAACGTGTGGTTGACCGATACGTTCTGTACGCGGACGGCGTTCCCGGCGTTGCTCGCGGCGAGGATATTGTCCGAGGGAATGACCGCCGGGAGGTCGTAATCGGTGAAGAAATAGCGGCCGCTCAGCTGCTGTCGCTGGCGGTTGTAGTCCACCTTGGTCATGAACTGGTTTTCAGTCTCGATCTGTTCGGTCCCGACGAAGTTCAGCTCTCGGCCGCCGCGGTTCGGCAGCGGAATCCATTTCAGGAAGTACTTCGCCACGGGGCTGATCCGGGCCTCAGGGATCTGATTGTGAGGAAACGGCTCCAGCGTGGCGGGATCGACGAGCTGACGCGACAACGAGGAGAAATCTCCGGTGCGCTCGGCGGCTGTCGGCACGAAGGTGACTCGGCCTGCCGCTTTGCTGCGGATGCGAGTCCCTTGGTACGTCCCGAAGTAAAACAGCTTCTCCCTCTGTATCGGGCCTCCAGCGCTGCCGCCGAACTGGTTCCGCTTGAGCGTGTCTTTGCTCGGCGCAAAGAAATTGCGTGCGTTCAGCGCGCCATCGCGAAGGAATTCAAACAGGCTCCCCTGGATCTGGTTCGTGCCGGAGCGCGTGACGATGTTCACGATGCCGCCCGCGGCATTCCCGTACTCCGCTGTGAAATTGCTGGCCTGCAGGTTGAATTCCTGCACCGCGTCCGGATTGGGAAACGGCACGTTGACGTTCAAGTACGTGTCGTTGTGGCCGGCCCCATCGAGCTGGTAGTTGACCTGGGCCATGCCCGCGCCGTTCACGCCGGCGGTCTGTTCGCCGGGGTACACGCCGCCGTGACCGCAGATCCGGCAGCCGTTCCGTCCGAGGTCGACCGTCCCGGCAGCCAGAAACACCAGCGACTGCGCCATCCTGCCGTTGAGCGGCAGCTCGACGACGCGCTTTTGATCGACCAGTTGGCCGAGCGTCCCGTTCCGCGTCCCTACGAGCTGGGCATCCCCCTGGACGCTGACCTCCTCATTGATCTGGCCTAGCTGCATGACGATGGTCTGGGATGCCGCCTGGTCGACGGTGAGCGTGATGCCGCTTTGTATGTATGTGGAAAAGCCGGTTTGCTCGACGCGCAACTCGTAGCTCCCGACCGGAAGTCTGGGAAACAGAAAGGCGCCGCTGTCATCGGTGAGAGTGGTCTGTGTGAATCCCGTCTCCACATGGCGCACCGTCACCTGCGATTTCGGCAGCACGGCGTTGCTCGAATCCACAACGCGGCCGCCCAGACTCGCGGTCGTGTACTGCGCGTATGCCGGTGAAATACAGAGGATGAAGACTCCGGCGACGAGTGACCACGATGTCGGAGATCGCATCGTCGTTCTCCTCTCCGAGTTGGCAGGCTTCAGAAAGATCTGATCACATGCGGCGCGGGCAGCAGCATACTGCACGAATTCGATCGGCGAAAGCGCGACCGGGTCGCCGATGAAAGCTCTGCCACGAAAGCCGCCGTCTCGAGGCCGTCAGACCCATAGCCGCGGTTGTTTGCGGCTTCGGTATTTTCAGAACCGCATCTGCAGCGCCAGCCGCATCGTGATCGGCTGCAGCGTCGAGAGAACCTGACCGAACGACGGCCCGAGCGTCGTGGTCTGGCTCTTGATGTAGCTCGAGTTGGTTGCGTTGAAGATGTCCGCCTGGCCGGAGTACTGAACGCCGCGGATCCTGAACATCTTCCGGACGCCGAGATCGAGCTGATTCAGCCGGCCGTAGTACTCGCTCCCCGGCGGCGCGAGGTCCAGCACATATGTCGTCGCCGTCATGTTGGGAATCACGAGCGCACCGGGCCTGCACGGGCCAATGCAGTCTGCCGCGTACCTCGTCGTGCGACCGATGCTCCAGCGCGTCGGCAGCCTTGGACCCGTGTAGCTCTGGAACGCCGCGTTGACTTGCAGCTGCCACGGCAGGCGGTACGAGCCGGACACCTTGAACTCATTCAGGAACGGCAGACCGAGATCCGACTGCCTGCAGTAGTGATAGTCGGACTTCGGCGCCTGTGAGTTCAACCCGGACGCGTCATAAATTACCGCCGACAGGTTGCCCCAGTTCTCCAGCTCATCGCAGTGATCGAGAAGCGTGCGGTCGATCGTCCACCCGCCGAACAACGTGGCGTCGTGGACTCGTGCCGCCACACCAAATTCGAACCCGGTGTACGAAAAGCTGCGCAGATTGCCGTCGGCGGAGTTGACGTCGACGCGGTCAATCAATCCGCGCTTCGCGGGGTTCAGGTTGTACGCGGGAATGACGGAGCCGTCGAGCGGGCTGACGACATTCACGAGCGTATAGTCGGCCGGCGTGAACGGACCGTTGACGCTCTGGGTCATGTTGTGCGAGTCGCGGTGATACCAGGCCGCCGTGACCGAGACGCCCCGCACGACTTCGTGTTGGACGCCGGCGCTGTACTCCCAGTCGTACTCGCGCCCAATGTCTGGATCCGGATGGCGTGTCAGAACAGCCTGCCCGAAGCGCGCGTCGTTCGGCGGACCGATCTCGTTGTCCTGCGCGATGTCGTCGTTATTGACGTCGTCCCACCGCCGCGTGTCGCTCTGGGAAGAGAAGGGGTTGTAGCGCTGCGCGAAGCCGAGCGTCTGGCCGGCCATGTATTTGTTGACGCTCGCCTTCAACGCGGTCCTGGCGTTGCCGAACAAGTCATACGCGACACCGAAACGCGGCGTCACATCGAACCAGCACGGCATGCACTTGATTTCCTCGAAGCGGCGGTCCGGGACGAAGCGTCCCGCAGGCGCGCTCTGCCCGGTGATTTCGCCGTTGAAGTATTCGAACCGCACACCGTAATTCACCGTCAGGCGCTGCAGCCGCCACGAGTCCTGCGCGAAAATGCCGAGATCCGCGTTCAGGAACTCTTTTGCCTCGCGCGGCGTGTTGTAGACGCGCACGCCATCCGGCCGACTGTTTCGATACAACTGGATGAGGTCGCCATTCAGGTCGCCGCGCGTCGTGTAGGGGCCGAATCCCCACTGGAGTCCGGTTTTCAACGCATGAGTGCCCGTCACGTACGAGAGCGCCGTCGATAACACGTGTCTTCTCGGGTCGGTGCCGTTGGCCGGCGTATTGAGGCCGCTCCAGTAACGGTACGGCGTCACCGTGCCATAGGCGACGAGCTCCTCGTGGCCCGTCTGCGAGTACCATTCCGGCGTCCCGCGCGCCTTCTCGATGCCGGGCTGATACCTTCCAGTGAAGTACTCGACGTTGCTCGAATAGCCACCTTCGAGAAGGAGTCGACTGGTGAGAGTCGAGGTCACTTTGGTCTGTGTCGTGTAGTAGAGCGCATGCTTCCATTCGCGGCGTCGCGCCGCTGTATCCGGATCCGTCAGCGCGCCCATTTCGTGGCCTTTGAACTTCGGATATCGATCGAAATAGGAGGTCAGCTTCGTCTTCGCGTTGGCCTGCCACGTCAGCCGGCCCATGAAGTTGTAGATCCACTGATCCTCGATACCGGGGCGTCCGTCTTCGTAGAAGTTGTTCGCCACGACCTCGTTCGTGGCAATTCGCCGCACGGTCGTGAAGTACCACAGCCTGTCCTTGCTGATCGGGCCGCCGATCGCGAAGTTGTAGTCCGAGACATGCTGAACAGTGTCGCCGCTCTCGACACCTCGCGCACGGAGCTCTGGCGTCACGTTGTTGCCCTGCCATTCCTCACGGACGCCGCCAATGAACGCCGACCCGCTGACCCGATTGCCGCCTTCCTTCGGAATCATGTTGATGCGAAGGCCGCCCGCCGAGACGTCGGCGCCGACGCTGCTCGTCTGATACGTCACTTCGGCGTTGGCGGCATCGCTGAAATACGCCTGCACCTGCCCGTCATTCATCAGGCTGTTCAATTGCATTCCGTCCACTTGCAGCGTCGTGTCGGTCTGACGCGCGCCGTGGACGCGCATGTAGATCTGTTCCATCTGCTGATTCCCGCCGACATCGGTGTTCGACATGCGGACGCCGGGCATCAACGCAGCGAGGCCGGAGTAGTTCCGAGCCGACGGCAGCGAGTCGAGCAGATCCCGGCTCAACACGTGCGTGCGCTGAGTGCTTTGCACGTCCACGACAGGCGAGGCGCCCGTCACGGTCACTGATTCTTCCACGGCACCAACGCGTAATTCCGCGTTGATCGTCATCGTGAAGTTCGCCGGCAGCTCAATCCCTTCGCGCCGCAGCACGCTGAAGCCAGCCAGGGTGAAGACGACGACGTACGGGCCGGGCCGCAGGTCCACGATGCTGTACCGGCCTTCGCCGTCGGTGACGACGGTGCGGACCTTTTCGATGAGGACGGAACTGCTGGCTTCGACCGTGACGCCAGGCAGGAGGGCACCGCTCGAATCGCGGGCAATGCCGCTGATGGCGCTTTGCGCGCGAGCCGCTGCGGGCGCCATCAGGAAGAGGCAAACGGTCAAGACACGGACGACACGTGCTCTACGCCTCACGACGCCGTACATGGGCTCACTCCTCTACGTGATCGATCGTTAAGGCGGCCGAGTATGACGACGATAAACGCGGCGATGAACGGCGCCCACCGTAGCACCGTTACCGAGAGGCGTCAAGAAAGTGTAAAGCCAGTCCCTGCA
>Ga0070699_100001164_pt1 | contig 24377 bp, 25 predicted proteins | sample KBSK1503metaG_FD_65473 | JGI IMG/M metagenome (GOLD analysis project Ga0070699, IMG submission 65473) | Corn, switchgrass and miscanthus rhizosphere microbial communities from Kellogg Biological Station, Michigan, USA - KBS K1-50-3 metaG | ecosystem: Host-associated > Plants > Roots >...
GTGACTTTCACAGAAACCTGTTAGGTCTTGAGTAATTCCTTTAGTCGCGGATGATCCGCATACACACCTCGATTCTGTTCGGGCAACAGTACCGCGATTCGACACATAATTTCATTTGTATAGTTTTGTAGGACAATATCACGATCTTTGTTTGGTAACGGAGGGATGGTAAAGACTTTTCCACCCGTAAGGGTTATAGATGATTTTCTGAAATGTTTCACATTCTCAAGGACAACTTCATCCTGCGTTCCAGTAATTGCTACAGGGATAACCGGGAAACCTGAACGAGCGGCGAGATAAGCAACGCCCGGTTTGCCCTCGATCAATTTCCCGGTATGGGAACGAGTGCCTTCGGGCGCAATAACAAGACATTTGCCGGCCTGCATGAGTGCAATCATTTTTCGCAAGGCTTTCAAATCAAGGTTATATCGATCTACAAATAAAAAGTTCAAGTGCCCGCCCAGCCAGCGAATCCAACCGATTTTTTCCCATTTCTCAGCAACGGGGATAAACAAATCAGTGCGGTCTATCGCAAAATAAACCATTATGATATCCAAAATTCCAATATGGTTGGAAGCAATGACCATCCCGCCAGTCAGTGGAACATTTTCCTTTCCCCGGATTTCAAAACGGGCAATGAGCTTGAGCAGGATGCGAATAAGAAAGCGGAGGAGACTAAGCATTATTGCTGACTCAGCAATTCCTTCAAACGTGGATGTTCTGTATAGACACCACGATATTTTTCAGGCAACATCATGGCAATGCGACACATGATTTCATCAGTCGCTTCGCGCATGGCATGTTCACGACCCTTCCCTTTGGGAAGCTCGATCACAAACGGATCTCCACCTCTCACCACAATCTTCGAGCGCCGAAAGTGTTTCAGGTTTTCAAGTATGGCCCGATCTTCTGTTCCAGTTACTGAGACTGGCATGACCGGATATCCGCTTTTGCTTGCTAGAAAGGCTACACCCAGTTTTGCCTCCTGCAATGCTTCAGTTTTGGAACGTGTCCCTTCCGGGGCAATGACAAGCATTCCGCCTTGCTCCATACGCGCTAGAATTTCGCGCAGGGCAGAGTAATCTGCTTCAAAGCGATTGAGCCAGATGGCATTGGCTGAGCGTCCAATCGCGCCGTAGAGTGGATGGTTTTTGTACTTTTCTGCCACTGGCATGATGATATCTTCACGATCCATTACACATAAAAGAGCTGCTGTATCCAACCTGCCCAGGTGATTGGCTGCGGCAATAAAGTTTCCTTCAGGCATTTTCTCCGCGCCATACACTTCTATGTCAGCGATAAGGTTCATGATGAAGCGAACAATGGAGCGTAATGTTTTAAATTTCATATCCTCCAATTTTACAATAAACCTCTTGCAAAAGTATTTTTTAACCACTGATTCCACGGATTTTCACTGATTGATCTAAAAAATCTGCGCGGATTTGTGATATCGTACCCGAAAGTAAATCCGTAGCAAAGAATTTGATTTGAGCCTTTAAGCTACAGATTTATGCCAGAGGCCTAATAAAAAAGACGGGCGGCTGAGCCGTCCGTCCAATGAAAGAAAAATGACCGAGCAAATAAAATTAGCGCCAGAGATAATCGTCCGATGATCTACTTCTGCTGGCATTTTGTGAACCATACTTCTCGAAAATGCGCTGAAAGATAACCATGTCACTGGGCGCCATGTTGACGATCTCAAAACCAACGTTGAAAGATGTGGGGTCAATGTGATCAGGGCGACACCACTTGGCGCGGGCAATAAAGGTCATGTTGGTTTTGTCTGCGATTTCGCTGTTCAACTGAATAGTCAGGCGAAAATCCCGCCCCACAGGCATTCGTTGATCGCAGTCCAGCTTGAAGCCGCCGGTGCTGATATCTGAGAGATAGCCGACGGTTTGTTTGGTCGCGTCGTCCAGTACCTGCATATAGTACGTAAACTCGCGACGGTCCAGCCTCCTTTTGTCAGCCATAGGGTACCTCCTTTCTATCAGATAAGTATAAGATAATTTGGATGTAGATTCAATAGTACTTAGGAAACAGGAATGGGATTGTAATATTAATGTTCCAAATTAATCTTCAAGGGCGAAGCTCCTTTCTGGTCAACCTGCCAGGTCCATCGAAAGCTTATTAATCTGCCTTCAAAATGTGTGTAATGATCGTTGCACCGGAACCGCCAATATTTTGAGCCATTCCAACCTGAGCGTCTTCCACCTGTGTCGCACCGCATTCGCCGCGCAGTTGTTGCACAACCTCTACAACCTGATACATGCCTGTTGCGCCAACGGGATGTCCCCGCGCTTTCAACCCGCCGCGGGTGCAAACCGGGATGCGCCCTTTCGGGTTGATCTCATTCTTGAGACCCAACTTTACCCCCTGACCACGCTCCGCAAACCCGCACGCTTCCAGCGATAAGGCAGACATAATCGAAAACGCGTCGTGCAATTCGAACACATCAATATCTTGGGGCTGGACACCTGCCAGCTCATAAGCACGTTTGGCAGACTCATAGGCAGCGGATAAAAACAAAGGATCTTTTCTGGAGTGCACGGCAATCGAATCAGTTGCCGACGCCGAACCTGCCACCGTTATTCTCGGTCTGCCACTCACCGACGCTACTTTCTCCGCCGGTACAATGATCGCTGCAGCAGCGCCATCCCCGATGGGTGAGGCATCCAGCAAATTAATAGGTGTCGCGATCATTGAAGATTTTTCGAACTTATCCACCGTGATTTTTTCATGCAGCCGCGCAAACGGATTATGTAAGGCGTTGGCATGGGCGTTGATCGAAAACGGCGCGAAATCTTCGTGCTTCCAGCCAAACTCATACATATAACGCCGCATGACTAGGGCATTGATGCCTACAAATGAGATGCCCTGCTCCACCTCGTAATCGGCGTCGGCTGCGGTAGCCAGGGCCGAGGTGATATCATGGCCAGCCTTGTCCGTCATTTTTTCCACGCCTACCACAAGTGCCGAGTCGATATCGCCAGAGGCAACCGCCATCAGTCCAGCACGCAGCGCCGCGGCCCCTGAAGCGCACGCGGCTTCCACTTTTACAGCTTCTTGATGCCAAAGCCCGATCCAATCGGAAAAGAAAGTCCCGAGTTGATTTTGCCCATCCACCAGTGGGGATAGCATGTTACCGACAAATAGCGCGTCGACTTTATCCAGACCTGCATCCTGCATGGCAGCGAAAGCTGCGTTCCCGCCGATTTCGCGCAGGGAAAGATCCCAGTGCTCATCTATTTTAATTTGTCCAATACCTAAAATGGCAACTTGTCTCATATATAGTAAAATTCTCTTTCGAGTATTTTAACTGATTTGCGAGAGGGAAAACTCTCATTTGCTATCAAATAAAAAGGAGCGGTGTGCGCCGCTCCTTTTTATTAATCTGAATTTTGTTGCTTATGGGTTGTTGTGTCCGTTGCCATTGCCATGACCGTTGCCATTACCATTTCCGCCACCGTTGCCATGCCCATTGCCATGGCCATTTCCGGGATGTGTGGAATTGTCGTCGTCATCAGCGTGCCCGGAAACCACGATACCGAGATTGTTTTTCTTATTTGAGATGGCTTTCTTAAACTGGCCCCAGTTGGTGGGGATAGTACCATCCGGCAGAACAAAGGCGCTGTAGTCGCCGGTTTGCTTGGCTTCCAAAATGAGACCAGCAACCGAGGCATCACCTTCGAGATTCTGAGACATCCATAAAGCCTGGGCGATCACACCAAAGCCGAAGCCATCGGTGTGATAATCATCAATGACACTGGCATCTTCACCAAAGAACGCAGCCAATATGGCAGCGATGGGATGAACATCCTCTTCTTCGGTTTCATCTGGAATGACAAGGGTGGGATCGATTTCAATGGTTTGGCCAAGCTGGCTCTCATTTACCAAAGGTAAACCGGTAGCAGGATCTAAAACAGGTTGATTAGTGGATGGATCTATAACAAGTAACTCTAAGGATGCAGCGGTTTCCACGCTCAGTCGGAAGCTTTGACCGTCCGCAAGTGTCACTACCACCGTAGTAACACCGTTGGCGTCCATCTCCGGGACAATCGTATCAATAGTTCCAGTAATAGGTGTTGTTTCCTGCGCCAAAGGTGCAGCGGCAACATTGCCCACTTGAGCAAATACAAAGACAAATGCCAACATCAAGGTTATTACTAATTTTGTTTTGTTCATTTTTCTCTCCTTTTATAGAGTAATCAATTTTTATTCTAATGGAGTCTGAGGCGTTTAAACTTGCATGTTTGAAAACGGTACTAATATCCTAAAACGCAGTAGCTTGTCATTCATAATCATTCTACTGATTTCTACAGGTGATTTCAATATTCTGTAACCTTTTCAAATGATTTATACTTAAAACGCCTTGCGAAAAAATTCACTAGATCCGGAGAAAAGAGCCATGGAACATACCGTCTGGCAGGATCAGCTTTTGGAAGCTGTGGCAGGTTTGTGCGAAGAAGGACGAGTCGCAGTGGATTTTTTGAAGATGCGCCGTACAAAGATCCGCTTTCAAAATGTGCGTCCCAACATTGGCGCATTCTGGACGGTGTTTGGCAACATCCGTTTGAATTCACATTACTATAATTATGAAACCTCTTTTGATAACCTGCGCATAAAGACCCTGGTAATTCATGAAGCGCGACATTTACAACAGGGACTTTTTGAAGCGCTGTCGGTCTATGGGGAATTGGATGCCTGGCAGTTGGAGTTTGGAGTTTATCAGCGCGTGAAGGGACATTATCCACACCCTGCAATTGCGGAATTGATGACCCTACCCCTGAAATATGATCGGGATGTGTTGAAAAAAGCAGCAAAGTTGATGCAGGATTACGCGGGCAAGGGCTATCGCATTGACCTATTGCCTTTGTATCCCCTGGGGCTTGAGGCCAGATACTGGTTTACCCGGAAAGTCTGATTCCTGCTGGTAGTTCAACTGACTGTAGGAAGAATACTTATATCAGCCAGTTCTCAATTTGGTTCCACAGACGCGGCAAAAGCGGTCATCGTCATAAGCGCGGGTACCACATTCATGACAATGAATACTGGTGAGTTCAGTCTCTTCCCGGTTGCGATTTCTTTTACGGGGTTTGGATATCTCCGCTGATTGCGTTTGCCAGAAATAGTAGCCCGCGCCAAGAATGAGCAGCAGACCTACACTGCCAAGAATATAAGGCAGGCGCTCGAGCGTGACACGCCCGGCCGTATTCTGGGTAATCGGCTCTGAGGCGGTTACTTGAGTGGAAGGCATAACAGTATCTTCACTGGTGCGTACGTAGTGCAGGTTTAGTTCGTAAGTTTCGCCTGCTTCCAAATTACCAATTGCCACATTGCCACTTAAAAATGGCTTGCTGAGGACAAAAGGCAACATAGGGTTGGATCTGACTGACGTACTATCCTCCGGAACCTGAATCTCGACACGGAAATTATTGACCGGATATGTTCCCGGCCATTTGTATTTGAATGAGCGTTTGCTTTCAGTGCGAACGACGGTCTGATAGTATTCCAGATGATAAGTTGTATGTTCCTTGACGAAGATATCAACAGCCTGCCAGCCATTTTTTTCGGTGGGTCCGGCAAACTCTGTATTCATCAATCCATTATCTGCTTGATAAGCCACTGCGGTGATATTGCCATCTGGTGGAACAGGTATACTCACTGTAACAGGCAAAGGCATATTGTCTGGTACAGTAAAATCATAAATCACCAACATGCTGGGCTGGTCATATTCCGGCCATAACCGTACAGTCACTGTTTCCAGAGTTATGTTGTTTTGCGCCCGTGCTGCACGTGGGAAAACCAATAGAACTGCCAATACAAGGATGAGCCACTTCCGCATCCAAACCTCCAAACCGATCATATTTCTTTTATCTTACCATGTCGTGTGGATGGAGGAATACAACAAAATTCATCAGATGGATGAAAGAAAATTACTCCCTAATTCCCAATGCCTTTACCAATTGCCAGCATGCCCAGTTTACTGGCACACTGATATTATGTTTTTCTGCAGTTTTGACAATAGCTCCGCAAATCGCGTCGATTTCGGTTGGGGCCCCTCGCAAAACATCCTGCAACATCGATGAACTATTCGCGGCGGTCTTACGCGCCACTTCTTCCACTGCAGCAACCGGGTCAGCGAATGGCAAAACAATGTCTTCTGCGTTCGCTACTTGAGCAGCTTCGCGCGCCAAAGCTCGTAACATTTCGCGCGCCGATGGTCGTTCCAACAGTTCGCCGTTTGGGATTTTCAACAAAGCTGTCAGTGGATTGATCGCCGCATTGATGACCAGTTTCCCCCAAATTAGTGCGATTGCATCTTCGACAACTTTTACATTGAAATTTGCCGACTTTAACGCCGCCTCAAGTGGACCGAGAGCCTGATTCTGTCCGAGCGAAATGACGCCCTCGCCGCCTGCTCGCACCAATCCCGGGCCAAACAGAGTGGCTCCAGTGGTAGTACTGCCCAGAGCAACACGAGTCAAGCCCAAAATACGTGTGAGCGTTTCGTAATTTCCGAGTCCGTTTTGGAGGGTGAGTGCGAGACCATCATCCGTAATACATTCGGCAAGTTGATAGGCGGCGCGTTCAGTTTGCCAGGCCTTGACCAACACTATGGCATGTTTTGTCCCAACACATTCCTGTGGATCATCTGTAGCCTGAACTTTGAATGTTGTTTCGTTTCGGTTTGCATCCACCAACTGCACACCATTCTGGCGTATGGCTTCCAGCCCTTCCTTCCAAGTGCCTAGCATGGTGACAGGATGTCCCGCTTGCGTAAGGCGCGCCGCAAATAAGCACGCCAGCGCGCCAGTGCCAACGATGAGGATGTCGTTCATGGGATAAATGAAAGGTGACTGTCATCTCAAGATGACAGTCACCTGATTGACTTATTCGAGCTCTTTCAACAAGCCTTCCCACTCTTTATCGTCCATCTCAACGGTATGTTCCTGTGCAGGGAAGCGTTTGGTTTCCACATCTTCGATGTAATCAGCAAACGCCTTTTGCATCTCGACATGGAAATTGGCATATTTCTTGACGAACTTAGGCGTGAAGCGATCAAACAAACCCAGCAGATCATGTGTCACGAGAACTTGCCCGTCACAGCCTACGCCTGCACCAATACCAATGGTGGGAATGGATATTTTCTTCGAGATCAATTCCGCCAATCGCGCAGGGACTGACTCAAGCACGAGGCTGAAAGCACCAGCCTCCTCGAGAATCAACGCGTCTTCCACAAGTCTTTTGGCGGTAGTGGTAGTCTTGCCCTGTGCGCGGAAACCGCCCAACTGATTGATGGATTGAGGCGTGAGGCCCAGGTGTCCCATCACCGGGATACCTGCGTTGGTTATGGAGCGCACGGCATCCGCGCGTTCGCGGCCACCCTCCAGTTTGACAGCATCCATGCCGCCGTTTTGTAGGAAGCGGCCCGCATTGCGCGTGGCCTCCTCTACAGAGACTTGATAGGACATGAACGGCATATCACCCACGAGCAGGGCAGTCTTCGCACCGCGGGCCACGGCACGGGAGTGATGGAGCATTTCCTCCATCGTGACCGGCAGAGTGTTCTCGTAACCGAGCACGACCATGGCCAACGAATCGCCAACGAGAATAGCATCCACACCGGCTTTATCCATGGCCAGGGCGGTGGGGTAATCGTAGGCGGTGAGCATTGTGATGATCTCGCCGCGCTCCTTCTTTTGACGAAGCGTAAGCGTCGTCACTTTTTTGCGTGCCGTAGGCACACGTGCGGAAACGGGTGGTAAAGTAGACATGGTATCCTCCGAAAAAGGTAGGAGCCGTTTGGTGCGGTCGCCCTCTGATTGTCGCGGTGGACAGCTTGAATTTTTACCGTCGCGTTCATGCAGAACAGATACGCGCGGATTCATATATATCTATTATTCCACAAAACCAGAATTTCATCTATAATAATTTTAGTAGAATTTTGTCATTGCGAGTCTGCGAGAAGCAATCTCATACTGACTTAAAGATTGCTTCGCAATAACATGACTAGGAGATTAATCCATGAGAAGAATGTTTGGCTTTTTGATTGGAATTGCTGTGGGCAGCCTGGTTGGCTCCACTATCGCGTTGTTAATGGCGCCCGAATCGGGTGAGGATTTGCGCCTCCAGCTTCGTGACCGCGGACAGAACTTCTTTAGTGATGTTCGCCATGCAGCTGATGAACGCAAGATCGAATTGCGACACCGCTTGGATGCCATGCGCTCGCCACGGGAAGAGATGTAAATTCTAGTAGGGATGGGTTATCCCGCCCCTACTCGTTCATAGAATTCTTCCACCTTCACCATATTGCTCGTATACTCCGCGCGTGCGGAGATAATTTCCCGATTCAAACCTGCGGCTGCACTCCGCAGGTTTTTGTTTTCGATGGCCGTGATGATCGCATCAGCAATGGATTGTGGGTCGTTCGAATCAAATAACAAACCATTTTCGTTTGGCGTGATCCACTCACGGATCGATTCCAAATCACCAGCAACCGGAAAGCATCCACAGGCCATGCCTTCGAGTAAAGTGTTCGGCGTGCCATCATGCACGCTGGGCGAAACAACAATTTGCGCGCGCCGAAAAACTTCTGCCACTTCAAAATGAGTCATCGGCGCCAACAACTCCACTGCCTGATCAATCCCTAATTCCCTTGTCCACTCAATGGCTTGGGCTGCACTCGCCATCAATGCACATATAAATTTTGCATTGGAATGTTTTGCCAATACCAGCGGAATTGCCTGGAAGAAAGAATCATTTCGGACGTAGGGCCTAAAGCCGCGCGGGTTGATTATGACTGGCTCTTCGACAGGTTTTTCTGCTGGATAAAAAACATCGCTTCGGATGCCCCCATTGCCTGGTGCCACCAAATAGGGCTTTTCTTCGCTGAAGCCCCATTTGCGCGCGAGACGAACATCACGCTGACAATCTGAGTGCAGCGCGTCCGCGACCTCCATAGTCCAACGTGTGTAATGGCTCATCATGGAAGTGGACTGCGCGTGCAACGTGAAGTCGTTGCCCCAGGTGGAAACAACCAGTGGCGTGCCTGTGTAGGCGTCTGCGGCCAGCATCCCTTCGTAGGGAATCCGCATAGCGTGGACAATATCAGGTTGGACGCGTTTAATATATCCGTGTAGTCTTTGGGCGGCGCGGCGAATGGTAAGAGGGCCGAACCAGTGTCGGATGGCAGTTCGCAGGCCCACCGTCCGGGCGGAAGCGGTGCCGGGGCGTTGAGTCTGCTTTTTGACGGAGCTAAAGGCTACAGGTGTAATCTCAAGGCTCTTAACAGGAAAATCCAAAGAACATTGAAACGTGGAGGCGATATGAATCTCATCACCGGGCCGGGAAAAGTGGCGAATCCAATTTGTGGCAATGGGAGAGCGGGCATCGGCAACGAAGAGGAGTTTCATGTGGGCAAAATTATACGTCATTGCCCGAAGGGATGAGACAGGGTATAGTTAAGTTCGTATGAGTAAAGGAAGTATCCTGGTTGTTGAGGATAACATGGATAATTACGAGCTCGTGCGTTTTGTCCTGGAGCGTGCCGGTTACGATGTTTTCCTCGCGGTGAATGGCAGGGATGGTGTGGATGCAGCACGCTTGCAAAAACCTGATTTGATCCTGATGGATTTAGGTATGCCCGAAATGGATGGCTGGGAGGCAACGGAAAAGATCAAATCTGACCCGCTCACGCAAGCGATTACTTTGATAGCCATCACTGCTCATACTTTACCGCGTGACCGGTTTCGCGCGTTGCAGGCAGGTTGTGATGGATATGTCTCAAAGCCGATTCACGTGGAGAGTTTTCTGGATCTGATCAATGAATCGTTTGAGAAGATCAATGGAAGATCAAAATAAATTTCAGAATACATAAGGACCAATAGGTGGCTCTGAGTTATCAGAACCCTTGACTGCATAGTCGGGTACAATTTCACTGCTATTTGACTACATTATTCTATGACCGATACTCCCCCTGTCTGCGATTACGAAGGCTCTGATTACCAAACCTCCTTTTGGGATCAGGGTGGACGCGCCTATGAAGACCGCGCAGAAGCCATTGCCCTGAAACGCCTTCTCCCCAAAAAGGGACGCCTCCTACTTGAAATTGGAGCTGGCGCCGGACGAAATACCCCACGCTATGCTGGCTTTGACCGTGTGGTCCTGCTTGATTATTCGCGTACGCAATTGGAGCAGGCCCAACAGAGATTGGGTAAATCAGATAAATATTTCTACGTCGCAGCAGATGTGTACAGACTTCCCTTCGTAGATGCTTTGTTTGATAGCGCGACGATGATTCGCGTCTTGCACCATGTTGCAGATGTACCGAGGGCGTTGCTACAGATAAAGAATGTAATGCGGCCTGGTGGAACATTCATCCTTGAATTTGCTAACAAGCTGAATCTCAAGGCCATCTTCCGCTATTGGCTGGGCAGGCAAAAATGGAGTCCGTTTACCCTGGAACCTGTGGAATTTGTCAAACTCAATTTTGACTTTCACCCAAAGTCCATTCGCTATTGGCTGGATCAAAGGGACTTTATCATTCAAAAGACTCTGGCGCTTTCGCACTTCCGGGTTGGGTGGTTGAAGCGGATTGTTCCAACAGGGATTCTGGTTTTCTTCGATTCTATTTTGCAGTGGACAGGCATGGTATGGCAATTGACGCCGTCTGTGTTTGTGAAGGCGATAAGAGGGAAGCCGCACACCATTCATGGTGAAGAGACGTTCCCGAGGATTACAAGTCTGGCGGCGTTTTTCAAATGCCCTGATTGCGGATTTATACCGCTGGAGGACCGCAAAACACATCTCGAATGTTATGGTTGTAGAAAGAAGTGGGAAATAAGAGACGGGATTTACGACTTCAGAGAGCCGATGAAGTAAACATGATTACCCCTAAAATTAAGGATTCAGCCACTGATTTACCCTTCGGGTACGATGTTATGGATTGTCACGGATTTTGATTTAATTGCCCTGAAATGAACCAAACGAAAAGCCGACCCTTTGAACTGGGTTGGCTTTTTTCGTGTAAATCCGTGGCTAAAAGCTCGAAAGGTGGAATTCGGAGTATGTTATGTTTTACAAATTCTGTTCATCAGGTGAATCCATTTGCGCCTGTGATAATCTCATTCGAATGGCGTAAGAAGCAGGCTTAATGGGTTTACCAATGGCAGAAGCATAGACCAGTGCAAACTTTGCTCCAAAGAAAACGATCTGTGAGGAGTAGGAAATCCAGATCATGATGACCACCAAAGACCCCGCCGCACCCAGGGCTGAGTACGAACCTCCATAGCCCAGATACAGACCGATCAGGAACGCGCCAATGTTGAACAGGAAGGATGTAACAAGCGCACCCACCCACACCACGCGCCAGGTAATTTGGACATCAGGAAGCAACTTAAAGATAAGTGCAAACAACAGGGTTGTTACTCCAAGGCCCGTCAGAATATTGCCGCCTTCGAGTAGGAAAGATGTGTTGGGCGTAATAAGAGTCTTTAGCCAGCCGCTCAATGCCGTGAGGCTTGCACTGAGCGCCAGTGCTGCCAATAACATAATGCTGAAACTGATAATCATCACGGCAGAAATAAGCCGATCCCATGCAAAATCCACGAGTCCGCCAAATAAATGAGTCCGGCGTTTGGGACGCACATGCCACATGGTATTCAGCGCATCTCTGAGTTGGCTGAAAAGGTTGGTGGCGCCGTAGATCAAAATGATGGCGCTGAGGATGGTCGTGAATAGATTGGTCTCGGACGCATAGACGCCCGCCAGCAACTGTTCGACTCCCCTCGCCGCTTCAGGACCAATTTGGTCTGATACTACATGGACGATTTGACCCTTCGCTGCGGCCTCTCCATACACCGACCCGGCGATGGTGATCATAATGACCAACAGCGGGGCAATGGAGAACAGTGCATAGTAGGCCAGTGCCGCGGCCAGTCTCGCAGCACGGTCATGAGACCATTCATCATAGGCTTCTCGAATAAGGCGCAGGATGAATTTAATGGTTGCCATACTATGATTTTATGACTTTACTCCTGTTTTTTCTACCACCCAAAAATGCGACAAGCCCAATATCTTCAAAGGTGTTCTTTCGAAAAATTGCAAAAGGGTGCGCAGGATTTTCCCCAATGCCCCAAAGCGATGAATAATGTTATCGTACGCGCCAAAGATGATCGTCCGTTCGATGAACCGGACAGGCAGACCCTCAAATAGTTTTTGCATATCACGCTTGGAATATACTCTTACATGCGGGGCAAGTTTATCTCTGAGCCCGCGCGGAAGGTAATTCACAAATAATTTATTGCCAAAAGAATATTTGCCCTTCCAGTATATTCCATGGGTTTCAACAGGATAACCACGGTTTGGGCAAAAGATGACGACCCGCCCACCGGGTTTAAGAAGGCGAATCATTTCTTGAGTGGCGAGGTGGTCATTTTGTACATGTTCGATCACTTCATGGCTCAGGATAAGGTCAAAGGTCGAGGTGGGTAGCGGAATGAATTCCCCGGCAGCATTGAGGATGTGCGGAGAGTTCACGTGTGCTTCGGCGGCGCGCTCAAAATCGTATTCCAGCCCAAGGACTGTTCCACCGAATGGGGCAAGGTGTTCCACATACATACCTACACCGCAGCCGTTTTCGAGAATCGTACCCTTGAGGCGTTCTCCAGCTGCGTTGACGATCATATCTAGCCGGCGTTGCTGGCCCGCCCGCCAGACGTATGAAGGTTCACCCCGTAAAGCGGCTTTGTTGAGATCTCGTTGAGTCATGGCGGGAATTATATCTTGCATCTTTTTTTGCCCCGTGCTAAAATACCCAGCGTACGGAAGAACTGATCACTGCACGCATCGAGAAGTGGGCAACCCCCACTTTTCTGTTTGTAACTGACCATATACAAATCGGAACGTCCTGCAGGGTTGGTTGGAGCGAGCGATGTCATCCGGGTAACCTGCGGGACGATGTAAAATAGAAACACACGGAGCGATAAGAGCATGTCAAAGAACGAATTCACCCTGGCTTTCAATGAAGTATTGGAAGAGAAACAACTTTCCAAGGACATCATCATTGGTGCCATTGAATCTGCGATGGTTTCCGCCTACCGGCGGGCTGTTGGCGCGTCCACGGCCCAACATGTGGAAGCAAAAATAGACCCAGATACTGGCAAGGTATTTGTGTACGCTGAAAAGGAAGTGGTGGAGGATATCTTCGAGCCCAAGACCGAGGTCCTTTTGGAGGAGGCGCGCAAGGTAAACCCTGAAGCACAACTTGGCGATATGGTGGTTGTCGAATCCACTCCCGCCGACTTTGGTCGGGTTGCTGCGCAGACGGCACGTCAGGTCATTCAGCAGCGCATCCGCGAAGCGGAACGTTCGAACCAGATGCAATACTTTGAACGCCAGGTGGGTGAGATCATCAGCGGCATTATTCAAGCAACAAATGCTCAGGGCACAACTGTTGGTTTGGATATGAAAGCGGAAGGGTCACTGCCCGCCAACCAGAGAATCCCTGGTGAACGCTTCAAAGTGCATGAACGCATCCGTGCAGTGGTGCTTGAAGTAAAAGATGGGCCACGTGGCCCACAGATCATTCTCTCGCGGGCGCATCGCAACTTTTTACGCCGTTTGCTCGAGAACGAAGTCCCTGAAATTTATCATGGCGTAGTAGAAATTCGTGCGATTGCCCGTGAGCCTGGTGCACGCGCCAAAGTGGCTGTCTCTGCCACCCAGGCAGGCGTTGACCCGGTTGGTGCCTGCGTAGGCATCAAAGGCGTGCGCATTCAAGCCATCGTGAAAGAATTGCACGAGGAAAAGATTGATATTATCCAATGGGATCAGGATCCCGTTGTGTATATTTCTAAAGCCATCAGCCCGGCGCGCGTGAGCGGGGTATACGTTACTGAACTGGATGGAAGCCGAACTGCCACGGTAGTTGTCAATGAAGATCAATTAAGTCTTGCTATTGGGCGTGATGGCCAGAATGCCCGTCTCGCTGCGAAGCTGACTGGCTGGCGTATTGATATCAAGTCGCTCACTGAAGCCGCCAATGATGCGATCATGAAATTGAAGAATGACGCTGAGCTGGCTGCGCTTTTGCCAAATGCAGTTGAGTCATTGCCTGCAGTGGAGGAAGCGCTAACAAAGAAGGCGGAGAACCGCCCGGTTACGCCCGAAGAATACACCATCCTCAGTCAGTTTGTGGATCGGGTCGAACGTAGGACAATTCAAATCAAGGAAGAGGCTGTACGTGCCGAAAGCGGGCTTATACCTGCCGCCATCTCAGCTGCTCATCCCGATGTGCCCACCGCTGCGTTTGCCATGCCGCTTGATCAGATTGGCCTGAAGGAACACGTCTTCAACATTTTGGTTGAAGCTGGTTACGACAATGTTGGTGCGTTGATGGTGGCCCTAAAGACTGACCCGGACCGTGTGCTCAAATTGCCCGGTGTTGGACCGAAAGCCATGCAGAACATTGAAGAATCCATGGCTGTGTTGACCTTCCCCGAGCCCACGCCTCCTGCTGAACCGGAAGTTGCTCCTGTTGCTGAAGTTGTATCTGTATCTGAACCTGAAGTGGCACAGCCTGTAGCTGTTGTTGAAGCTGCTCCAGTTGCCGAAGCACCGGTTGGAGAGAAACAAGCTCCGGCTAAGAAAGAAACGAAGAAGCATCTCGAAGAGCAGGAAGACGACGAACATAAGGATGGTGTCTCGCTTGATGAATTATTCTCGATGAAGCCTGAAATCTTCCAAGCTGGCCCGGTCGAGGAAGAGTCCACAGATAAGAAGAAGGGTAAGAAAGGCAAGAAGAAAAGCGTTGCGCTGGAGTTTGATGAAGAACGCGGCGAGGTTGTGGCACGCAAGAAACACAAACGTGGCGATGATATTTTTGGTGAGGCTGAGTAAGTTCTCATCCTAGTCCCTCTCCTATAAGGGAGGGAAACCTAAGGAGTATGACCAAGAAACCTGCCCAACGAGTAAAGCATGTACCCCAGCGGACATGTGTAGGCTGTCGGGAAGTATTATCAAAGCGCAAAATGATTCGCATTGTGCGCACAGCCGAGGGGGTGCGGGTGGACCCAACCAGTAAAATGGCTGGTCGGGGAGCCTACCTGCATGACCGTCGTGAGTGTTGGGAGCGCGGCTTGAAGGGCGCTCTGGCAAATGCCTTAAAGACAACTTTGAATGTTGATGAACGTGAAAAACTGGAAGAATTTATGAACACCCTCCCGCAGGATGCAAACAGCGTGGAGGATTCGGGGGCGGGCGCATAAAGCCATGTGAACCGTAACCCTCACAGGTCTCCGCCCGCATACTGAGCAAACAACCACATTCCGACTTTGCTCATCTGAAGTTTGTCGTTTGTGGAGGAGGTCCTATGAGTACGAATGGAAACAAGATCGAATTGCCTGCCAGCATCGTAATCCGTGATCTGGCACAGGCCGTTGGGAAAAGCCCCATTGATCTAATTAAAAAATTGATGTCAAACGGTGTAATGGCGACCATTAATCAATCCGTGGATTTTGATACTGCGGCGATTGTGGTGGCCGAATATGGTTTTGAGGCAGTTCCTGAAGTTATTGAAGAAGTAAAAGTTGAAACGGGGGAGGTACCACTCTGGCGTCGGATGATTGCCGGGGAGGACGAATCGAAGTTGAAAGCCCGCCCACCAGTAGTGACCATTTTAGGACACGTAGATCACGGCAAGACCAGTTTGCTTGATGCGATCCGCCAGACAGATGTAGCCGCCGGTGAAGCTGGCGGTATCACACAACATATTGGCGCTTATCAGGTTGAGAAGAAGGGGCGTCTCATTACTTTCCTTGATACACCGGGTCATGCTGCGTTCACGCAAATGCGTGCGCGCGGCGCTCAGGGCGCGGATGTTGTGATTCTGGTTGTCGCGGCGGATGATGGTGTGATGCCCCAGACCAAGGAAGCGATTGCCCACGCCAAGGCTGCCCGTGTACCTATCATTGTGGCTCTCAACAAGATTGATAAGGCCAATGCCAACCCGGAACGCGTCAAACAGCAGCTTGCCGAACAGGAACTGGTTCCGGATGATTGGGGTGGCAACACAATGATCGTGCCGGTCTCTGCAAAACAGAAACAAGGCATTGATGATTTGCTCGAAGGCATTTTGCTTGTGGCAGATAGCATTGATATTCGCGCGAACCCACAGGGCAAAGTGATAGGTACAGTCATTGAGGCAGAACTGGATAAATCCAAAGGCGTGATGGCCACATTGTTGGTTCAGAACGGTACACTTGAATCAGGCAGTATTGTGGTGGCGGGGACAGCGCACGGCAAGTTGCGTGCTCTCTCTGATTTCAAAGGCAAACCTGTCAAAAAGGCTGGCCCTTCCACACCGGTCGCGGTGATGGGATTGAGTGATGTTCCATCGGCTGGAGATCTATTCCAGATTGCCGATACTGAGAAGGAAGCCCGGGCAATTGTCGCTGAAAGAGTGGATGCGGCCAAGTCTCGGGCGCAGACCAAGAAGAAAGTCTCGCTTGAGGATTTGTTTGCAAACGTCCAAGCTGGCGAAGCGAAGGAATTAAATCTCATCGTTAAGGCCGATGTGCAGGGGTCACTTGACCCGATTGTTACAGAGTTGAATAAACTCGGTCAGGGTGAGATCGGCATCAAAATTCTCTATTCTGAAACTGGTAATATAGGTGATAATGACATCATGCTTGCTTCGGCTTCGCATGCCATCATGATTGGGTTCAATGTGCAGGCTGACGTCTCTGCCCGCCGTCTGGCTGAAAAAGAAGGCGTGGATATTCGCCTGTATGAGATTATCTACCGCATGACCGAGGATATTGAAAAAGCGCTTAATGGCATGCTTGAGCCAGTGGTAAAGGAAAAAATTATTGGCCGCGCGCAGGTGCTGGCGGTATTTTCCGCCTCCAAGTTCGGCAAGGTGGCCGGTTGCCGTGTCACAGATGGTGAACTACGCCGCAATGCCAAGGTCCGTTTGTATCGTGGTACTGACATCGTCTATGAAGGTGATATGGGCTCCCTGCGCCATGAGAAAGACGATGTGAAGGAAGTCCGGCAGGGCTATGAGTGTGGCGTTGGTTTCAAAAGCTTTAGTGATATCCAGGTTGGCGACCAATTAATCTGTTATATTTTGGAACTATCGTAAAGAATTATGCCTTCAGGTGTTCGTCTTCAACGCATTGCGGACCGGATTCGTCTTGAACTCTCAGAGATGTTGATCAAAGAGATTAGCGACCCGCGTCTGCATCAAATTTACCTGACCGATGTAAAAGTAGACCGGGAACTCGCGTATGCAGATATATTCGTCTCAGCAGTGGAGGGCGCTTCACGTTCCAAAGACGTTCTCGCGGGACTTGAATCTGCTTCGGGTTTCATCAAGCGGACTCTCGCCTCACGCGTGGAATTGCGCGCCTTTCCGCGCCTGCGCTTTCATTGGGATATGACGCCTGAGAATGCGGACCATATCGAAAAGATTTTGGCTGAACTGCGCGAGAAGAAAAAGTAGACATTTTATATTGCTCCTGTGAGGATTCAACTCTTGCAGGAGCAAGGGTATTTTATTATCGTAAATAACGAGGATATGAAAGCATGAATGAAGAAATTCTAGGGGCAATTAAATCACGCTTGGAAAATGCACAAAATATTGTGATCGCTTCGCACGTCCGCCCTGATGGAGATGCCATTGGCTCCCTGCTCGGGCTTGGGCTTGCGTTAAAAAATGCCGGCAAATCTGTTCAAATGGTGCTTGTGGATGGAGTACCTTCGTCATTCAAGCATCTGGAAGGGAGCGAATTCATCGTCAGGGAGCCACAGGGCACGCACGACACATTTATCACTGTGGATAGTGCTGATTTCAAACGAGTGGGCAAATTCTTTGAAAACTTTGGCCAGCCTGATATCAATATCGATCACCATATTACCAACGAAAATTTCGGAAAGCTGAATCTAATTGAAGCAGAGGAAGTTGCCACTGCCGCGATTCTGACCAACCATCTACCAGCCTGGGGATATGAAATCACGAAACCCATTGCTGCCGCGTTATTGACTGGCATTATTACTGATACTTTGGGGTTTCGTACAGCCAATACAAATCCATCAGCTTTGCGTTTATGCGCGCAATTAATGGAGACTGGCGTGAACATGGCTGACCTGTATATGCGCTCGTTGGTGACAAAGTCATTCCCAGCGGCGCGTTATTGGGGGGCCGGGCTTTCAAACATGGAGCAAAAGAATGGGATAGTTTGGGGTACACTTACACTGGCAGATCGCAAGAGTTCAGGCTATAGTGGCAACGATGATGCAGACCTTATCAATATGATTTCTGCTATTGATGGAAATAAAGTAGGTATGATTTTCGTTGAACAAAGCGACAATCATGTGAAGATATCATGGCGCGCACTGGAGGATAGAATTGATGTTTCGAAGGTTGCCAAACATTTTAATGGCGGTGGTCATGCCGCAGCAGCTGGAGCAGATATCCCCGGCGCGTTGAGTGAAATTCAGCCCTTGGTTCTACAAAAGACTCGGGAAATGCTAGGTTTCTAATCTCTAAGTCTACATTTACAAAAGTATGTCATAATTAATTATCACTTCTGAGGAGGAATGATGATGAATAGTCAAGATGTAAAGAACGCCATCTCAGGCGTGCTGGTTGTGGATAAGCCTGTTGGTATGACATCGCATGATGTTGTACAGGTTATTCGCAATGGGACAGGCTTACGCCGTGCGGGTCATACCGGTACATTGGACCCGCGTGCATCAGGTGTATTGGTTATCCTGGTGGGTCCCGCAGTACGCTTAAGCGAATATGTTTGCGCTTCGGATAAACGCTATCAAGCGATTATCCGTCTGGGTGGCAAGACCGATACCTTCGATGCCGATGGCAAAATGACCCAGGCCAATCAGCCCGTGAATGTGACTGAATCGCAGTTTGAAGAAGTATTGAAGACCTTTATCGGTGAAATTGAACAGACACCGCCGCCTTACTCTGCCGTAAAAGTACAGGGACGCAAAGCCTACGAAATGGCGCGCAAAGGGGAGGAAGTTGACCTGGCGCCGCGCAAAATTACCGTACATCACCTGGAAGTACTTGAATGGGCACCGCCTGAAGTGGTGATCGATGTACATTGTTCATCCGGCACATATGTCCGTTCACTGGCCAATGACCTCGGTGATAAGCTTGGATGTGGTGCCTACCTGGTAGGTTTGCGCCGCACCAAAAGCGGACGTTTTTCTCTGCGGGATGCCACACCCCTGCGCAAATTGCAGGAAGCCTTTCATGCCGGGAATTGGTATCAATATTTGATACCGGCGGCCGAAGCACTCGGTGACTGGCCCGCCATTGAACTCAGCCCGGATGAAGTGGAAGGTGTCCGTCATGGGCACCGCGTAAAAGCGACGGAAGGAACAGCGGTCGGAGATCGCGTTCGTGGCGTCAGCACGCAAGGTGAATTGGTTTCCTTGATGGAATGTGTGATTGGTGAGGACGGCAACCCAGCCTGGCAACCAAAGAAAGTATTTTTCACAACCGAATAAAGCTCTTTGAGCATTGGCAGAGTACAATTGGGCGCATGCTACATTACCGCTCCCTTGAAGAAGTTACTCTGCAAAATTCCTGGGTGACTGTGGGTGTCTTTGATGGCGTGCATCGTGGTCATCAACAGGTACTGAACAAGCTAATAGCAGGCGCACATACCCAGGGTGTGCCTGCTGTTGCTTTAACATTCGACCCACACCCAGCCATGGTTTTGGGGCGTGGATCTATTAAGTTGCTTACCTTGCCTGGTGAGCGTGCCAAACTGTTGGGGGATTTGGGTGTGGATGTGGTGATCACGCATCCTTTCGATAAAGAGGTTGCCAATATTACGGCATTTGATTTTATGCAGCAGCTCAAGGATTGCCTGGGATTGAGTCATCTGATATTGGGCTATGATGCCGCGTTGGGCAGGAATCGTGAGGGGAATGTGGCCCGGTTGACAGAAATCGGCCTGGAGTTGGGATATACCGTCGAAACAGTAGCAGCTTTGGGGGATGAAAGCGGCGTGATTTCGTCCACAGAGATTCGCAAATTGATCGCAGTGGGAAATGTCACTGAAGCCGCGCGGTTGCAGGGTCATCCATATCGCGTACAGGGATTGGTGGCGCATGGAGATCAGCGCGGTCGTACGATTGGGTTTCCCACTGCCAATTTGAATTATGCGCGTGAGAAGGTGATTCCGGCAGGCGGAATTTATGCCTGTTGGGGTCATGTGCGAGGCGAAAGGCATAAGGCGGCAGTCAATATTGGAACCAATCCCACATTTACGCCTGATAAACAGACCATGAATGTGGAGGCTTACCTGCTTGATTTTGATGAGGACATTTATGACGAGACCGTGACACTTGAGTTTATAGAGCGATTACGCGATGAGCTAAAGTACGACTCAGTGGAAGCATTGATCGAGCAAATCAGGCAGGACGTGGAACAAACCCGCGAGTTGTTGGGAACGGTTTAAGCCGTTCCCTTTTTCTTTTAACAGGTTGTATGAAATTAATCCAAGGAGGATAACATGCCACAAAACGGAATCCACGCTATGGTGGGCATTGCTTCAAAAAAGTGGTTGCCAAAAAGAGAATGGTTGTTGGTGGGTGTGGTGCTGGGCAGTATGTTTCCTGATCTCGACAACCTAGTAGTGGCGTATGCCACACTTGCGAAACTCCCTGACCCTGAAAGTTATCATCGTACGTTTACCCATAGCCTCCTGACGATCTTTGTCGTTGTGGTATTCTTTTATCTCCTTGCCGTTCTCACAAGGAATGAGAAATGGAGGAATTTTGGCCTGGGGTTTGGCGCAGGGATTTTTATGCATATCGCGTTGGATCTGATGATGTGGTTCAATGGCGTTGAATTGTTCTGGCCCATTCGCTACGAATTGAATTTTTGGAGTTGGTTTGTGATGCCCCGCTGGTTAAAGATTCTGTTGGATGCAGGTGAGTTTCTGGCATTTGGTTTGTATTTTATGGTGCTTGCTTCGCTTGCCCATAAATCTGGCACAGATATTGAACGTCAAAGGTCAGCAAAAATCTGGGCATACATTGAGTTTTTTCTTTTCATCGTTTTTGCTGCCTTGTTTTTTACCCTAGGCCCGAGTGGCCTACAGTATCAGGCCTTTGGCGGGTTGTATCTCCTTTCATTGATTGTTGCCATGGTGATGACGATACGAATGAGACAAACTATGGAATCGCTATAAAGTTAAAACGTTTGGGCAACCTTTGAGGCGCCCATTTCATTGTTATAATTTGCCAGATTTCCTTGAGGAGTTTCCCATGCCTGAACGTGACATTTATTTACTATCGCCGCGTGCGCTCCGCCCCGAAACAATTGCTGTGGCATTTGCCAAGACTTCGCGCTCGCCCGAATCGTTTCGCGCGATTGCCGCCGAACTCAGCGACGAAAAGTCTGCACAGTTCCATGAGAAGTGGGTAGTGGGGTATGGTCATGCCTCCGTGGCGGAACATGCCGTTTTGCATATTGCGTTAGAGAATGTCTCGCGGCTTGCCATAGAAAGCATTGAATCAAACCGACTTGCTTCCTACACCGAAAAATCCACGCGCTACCAAAGATGGGGACAGGACGACTTCACGATTCCGCCTGAACTGGACAACCATTCACTGCGTGGCGAATTTGTGGATACGATCCGACTCCTTTTCAAGGCCTATGCTGATTCATTGGACCCTGTCCGGAATCTCATCTTAGACCGCTTTCCGCGCCGCGAAAATGAGAAAGATGAGGCTTGGGACCGCCGCATCCGTTCCAAATACGTGGATGTGTGCCGCTTCCTTTTGCCTGCCGCCGCGCTGGCAAATGTGGGCATGACTGCCAACGCGCGGGTGATCGAAAATACCATCCGCAAGATGTTATCGCATGAACTAGCGGAGGTACGCGAGATCGGCGCGCAGGTGAAGGAAGTATCCAAAGCCGAAACTCCCACACTCGTGAAGTATGCGGATGTGGTTCCATATGTAGTTGAGACAACAAAAGAATTTGGAGAATCAAATGCATCGACACTTTCGGCAATGCAGCGAATTGAAGGGTTAGAGACTGGTACCGGAGAGTGGTGTAAATTAGTCTACTATGACTGGGATGGAGAGAGGCGAGTGTTAGCGGCCGCGTTGTACCGTTTTGGCGAAATGACCTACGCCGATGCTTTGTCTTATGTTGCATCTCTCAGTGAGGAAGCGAAGGCGACACTGGCTGAATCGCTGTTGGGGAGATTGGGCAAATTTGACGTGCCACTCCGTGAATTGGAATACTGTAACTACACCTTTGACCTGGTCATGGATCAGGGCGCATATGCTGAGTTCAAACGTCACCGCATGATGTCGCAGACGCCACAAAAGCTGACAACGCGGCTGGGATATGCAACTCCGTTGTTGATAACGGAAGCAGGCTTTGAATCTGAGTATCAAGCAGCGATGGAAGCAGCGACCAATATGTATGAACAGTTATACGATTTCAACCCGGCGGTGGCACAGTATGTTGTCCCTAATGGGTTCAACCGCCGCGTGCTGGCACAGTTCAACTTACGGGAGGCATTTGCGTTCTGTCAATTACGTTCTGCCGCGAATGCCCATTTCTCCATTCGCCGTGTTGCGCAAAAGATGTATGAGGAGATGACACGGGTGCATCCGCTATTGACGAAGTATATGAAACTTCACGATGAAACCTGGCACGGGGTTGAAGAAGGTCATTTTGCGAGAGCATAAAATACAAGCATGACTCATCCCGAATTTCATCTTATGAGCCTTGAGCCAAGGATTTGCACGAATAAAGCCGACCCAGTTCAAAGGGTCGGCTTTTCGTTCGGCCCACTTCCGGGCCACTTAATCAAAATCCGTGACGATCTGTGTGATACCTGCATTTGCTCGAGACCGTCTCGCCCCGATGGACTCCCGGACCGAACGGGGTGCAAGTGTCCGTGGCTGAATCCTTAAGTTTGGGGTTAATCGTATTTTTCTTAACCTCTTATCAACACAATTTCTCTTTGCGGTTCGCCAATATATTCGGCGCCCTTTTCAGTTATTGCCACATCTTCCTCCAAACCAATATGTCCGTAACCAAAGACAGGCAGGCTTGGTTCAATCGTATAAATCTGTCCTACTTCCAGTGTTTGGTTGGGCGAGTCGCCATACTTTTCCCACAGCGGACCCAACATCGCGCCGCCATCATGCGCCACGCGCCCAAGTTGATGACCCAAGCCATGGGGATATTCTGGATAACCTGAATCGATGACGATTTCGCGTGAAATGGTGTCAATCGAATTTCCAGTGATACCCGCTTTCATCGCTTCACGTGATTTTTCGATGGCAGTACGGATGGTGATGAATCCGCGTTGAATCTCCACTGGTGCTTCGGTCTCACCTTCTCGTAAAACATAACACATCCTTTGAATATCAGAACAATAGTCTTCATATTTCACACCAAAATCAAAATGAATCAGATGTCCGCGTTCGATTTTGATGCCAGTCGGTCCGTTGTGCCCAACCGGAGAGTTGGGACCTGAATTCACAGCGGGACAATTATCCGCAGACCATGCCAAACCTACACCATAGTCTTTGGCAAGTTTTTGCATATATTCACCGACTTCGATCTCAGTCATGCCAACTTTGAGGAAGGCAAATGTTTTCTTATAAATTTCGTCTGTGATTTCCACGGCTTTGCGGATGCGCTCGAGTTCAGCAGGAGTCTTGCGCCCGCGCAGAGCATTGATAATAGGTTCGGCGCTGACGAGTCGATCTGTATACGGTGTGCTGCTCAGGTAATCGCATAACATCTCGTACATGGCGTGAGTCAAACCGTCCGCGTGGATGTTGTTTTTGGAAGTGTTAACAGCGATTCGGTTGGGGTTGAGGCGGGTAAGTGTGTCGCGTAGAAGGTCGCGCACTGATTTATCGTATCCAAGAATTTCACTGAAAATGTTGAGTCGTCCCACTGCATCCTTTTCGAGATTCCCGATGATGGCAATCTTTTCTCCCGAACGAGTGAGAATCAACGCGGATTCCCAGGTAAGGTCATTTGCGCCAATCAGCAAATCAAGCGCGGGATCACGCACGCCGCTGGTTTCACGCACGAAGGTGAGCCATATATCGGTCTCTTGTTCTTTGAGAATTTCAACGGCTTGATTAACTTTTTCCTGAATAAGGGTCATCATGAAATCTCCTTAATCATCTGCTTCAGCTGTCTTTGGGGTTGGGAATGGTATCTCTGACTTTTGTAGTTTACGAGGGTCTTTGACAACAAATATCAAAATCAACATCATTACAAGCGACAGGATCGTCGAAATCAAAAATGTCAGGCCAAAATCAAATGAATCAGCAACCCAGCCGCCGATCAGTGG
>Ga0070699_100001165_pt1 | contig 24375 bp, 25 predicted proteins | sample KBSK1503metaG_FD_65473 | JGI IMG/M metagenome (GOLD analysis project Ga0070699, IMG submission 65473) | Corn, switchgrass and miscanthus rhizosphere microbial communities from Kellogg Biological Station, Michigan, USA - KBS K1-50-3 metaG | ecosystem: Host-associated > Plants > Roots >...
GGTGGCGAAGACCGTCGCCGGAGCGGTGTCGATGAAGGGCTCGGAGTGGAGGACGTCGAGGACTTGAGTACGCTCAGCCGGCTCGAGCGCCCGGGGCTGTGGCCGCCGCTGCCGAGCTGGCCGGGGCGCCGGCGGGCGCCGGCGCCGGTAGTGAGTCGCCCGCGGGCGGCCTGGATTTCGATCACCTTCCTCGCCTTGTCGAGCTCCCGTTCCACATGGGCGAGTTCCTTGCGCAGGCGGACCACCTCGCGCTCGCGCGGATCCGTCTCAGCCCGCCCTCGTTTCTGGGTCAGGACGGCCAAGGCGCCCTGATCGCGCTGCTTACGCCACTCGCTGATCAAGGACGAATAGAGGCCCTCGCGCCTGAGCAGGGCACCCTTGCCCGCCTTGCCCAAGCCCTCGTACTCGCTCAGGATCTTCTGCTTGTAGAAGGCGCTGAAGCGCCGCAGGTGGGCCCGCTCCGGCACATACGGGTCGGGCTCTTGTGGGGAACGCATGGGCTCCGCGGATGGCACCGCCGTGAGCATAGTTGCCATGTCGAACCGTCTCCTTGCCGCCCTCTCAGCTCATCAATTACGGCCGGGCGGGTGTCTCACTCTAGGTTGACGCGGAGGGTTTGACGTAGCGCGCCACAGTGACGATCCGAGAGAAATATGTAGGCTCAGCGGCCTGGTCCTTCAACCCAGTTGTGCCTGAACACGCAGCACTAGGCGGTTCAGATGGTCCTCGTCTTGGCGCGGACGAAGGCCGGTGGCGTGTCTCAAGTGCGGGACACGACTAGCCGGCTGCTACCAGGCGACGTTTCGCCTTAACGGAATCGGTCTTTGAAACGTCGCCCGTGAGCATCATCGCGTCGACTCGCTCCCGCCGTCTGCGCTCTCGGCTGCGAGCCCCTTCAAGAGTGCGGACAGTTTTGACTGGATTTCGATCACTTTCCTCGCCTTGACGAGCTCCCGTTCCACATGGGCGAGTTCCTTGCGCAGTCGGACCACCTCGCGCTCGCCCGGATCCGTCTCAGCCCGCCCTCGTTTCTGGGTCAGGCCGGCCAAGGCGCCCTGATCGCGCTGCTTACACCACTCGCTGATCAAGGACGAATAGAGGTGTCCCGTTACCCCAGGTCAGTCGGGCTCGCCAGCCGTGCTTGATGCGGCCAGCGCTCGGCGTGCCATGCTCTTTCGTCATGTCCTTCGCCCTCCTCTACTCTCTGGTCCGCTTGCCTGTGAGTTCGCGACGACTCTTTCAACGTCGTAATTCGGTTCCTACCCAATCTTGGCCAGCTGCTCATCTGCCACTTCCAACGGCAGCGGGCTGAAGATGCCAAGATCGTCGATGACCTGCTGACCTTCTGGGCTCAGGATGTAGCGAAGGAACTCCCGGACGTTCGGTTTCAGAGCCTTTCCGGGCTCGCAATTGGCGTAGAAGTACGCATCGCGGATCAGCGGGTACGTACGGTCGCGGACGGTGCTGGGCGTGATCGGCACGAATGGATCGCCATCGCTCACGGCCAGCGGGACCGTCTTGACGGCCGGGTAGTTCTTGGTGTGCATCAGGGCGGCCCAGGCGATTCCGTACCTGTCCCGGCTGAGCTCCTCCAGCATCCGCTCGCTTGCCACTGCGGCCCCGACTGCGCCGTCCGGAGTCTGCTTGGCTTCGACGTACTGCCGGTAGTTGGGGTTCCACTTGTCTGAGTGGTGGAAGAGCTTTCTCTGGAAGTAGTAGGCAAAGCCGGGAGCGCAATAACCGTAGGTCTGAATCGGCTTGTCAGCCCAGTCACCTCCGAGCGCCAGCTGGCCCCAGGTTCGGATGTTCTCCTCGGGTCCACGGGCGTACTCCGAGGTGTACTGGATGCCATCCCAGCCGCCTGTTCTTTGCTCGCCGAAGATGCCGTCGAGCTGCTTCAGAGTGAGCCCCTCGATCGGGTTGTCCGCGTTGACCACGATCGGCACCGCCCACAGCGTGCCCCGCTGGTCGTAGCCGCCGGTTGCGACCGTGATCTCGAGCGGGAGGTATCGGAAGACCTGGTAGAAGGGCAGGATGTCGGTGATCTTGGCGTCGTCACCGGCGGGAGCGAGGTCGGCTAGACTCGTGTAGAGACCGGCCATCGCGCCCTCGCTGCTCGTCATGAAGTTGTTGGCGAACTCGGCCTCGGGATGGAACTTGAGAAACCCCCGCTCCAGGGCTTCCACGTTCCCCTTGAGAAAGCTGCCGAAGATCCGGATGCCTTGCCTCACCTGGACCTCGGGCACATAGGCCGCCAGCCCCTCCGATTCTGAAACCCTGTCAGCGATCTCCATCGATTGCCTCTCCTCGTAATTTCGGTCGCGGTTCAGTCCAGCTTGGCGAGCTGCTCTGCCGCCGCGGCGGCGGTGAGCGGCAGGTACTTGCCGTCCGCCTGTACCGCCTCCTGGCCCTCGCGGCTCAAGACGTAGCGGAGGAACTCCCGAAGATGGGTTGCCACCCCTCCATCGGCCTCGCGCCGGACGTAGTAGTAGACGTCGCGCGTCAGCGGGTAGGTGCGGTTCTGGACGTTGTCGAGAGTCAGCTCGACCGCCGCGCTGCGCTCATCCGGAGCGATGGCCAGGACCTTCGTCTCCGGCGTCAGGGACTGCGCTCCACCGTACGCGATTCCATAGCGATCCCGGCTCAGGTCGGCCATGAACTGGTCCGCGGCCAGGATCAGGGTGCTGCCGTCAGGGGCGGCCTTGTTGGCGTACTCGATGAGAGCCTCGTTCCACTTGTCACCGCCCCCGAACACCTTCTTCGAGAACTCGTCTGGAAAGTGGAACTTCAGGTTGTAGCCGTAGACGTGGATCGGCTGCTCCCTCCACTCGCCGCCGAGGCCGAGCGAGCCCCAGGTTCGAATGTTGCGCTCAGACCCTCGTGCGATGGACGTGTCCCAGACCAGACCCTTCCAGCCACCTGTGCGCTGGGCGCCAAAGATTCCGTCGAGCTGTGGGAGGTTGAGCTGCGTGAGCGGATTGTCCTTGTGCACCATCACGGCCAGGGAGAAGGTCCAGCCGCCCACGTCGTAGGAGCCGGTGGCGAAGGTGATCTCGAGTGGCAGGCTGTCCGTCTCGCGCTGGTAGGCCGTGAGCTCGTCCCAGATCAGCTGGCGGCCCATGGGGGCCAGATCGGCGACTCCCGTGTAGAGGCCGGGAGCGCCAAGGATAGTGCTCTTGAGGTGGTCGGAAAAGGTCACCTCCGGGTGGTGATCCCGAAACCCACGCTCCCACTCGTCGACGAGTCCGGAGTCCGCAATGTAGTTCACCCCCCACTGCCGGATGACGCCTTGCACGCGGTGCTGCGGGCGATAGCTGGGCAGGCCGCTGAGGTCGAACTTCTTCGTGTAGTGGATACCCGGGCCTTGTCCTCCTTCCACTGCTCGCGTGCCTTCTGGAGGAAGAGCGAGTCCTCGGCGCGAAAGGGATCGCCGCCGGCCGGCGACGTGGGCTGTGAGGTCTGGGAAGCCTTCATGACACCTGCTCCTTGTCCGCTGTCAGGGTCGAGCGCGCGGACGCCGGTCCGCCGACCGACAGCCGATGCTTGACGATGTACTCGTTGTTGAAATCGGGCTCGAAGTTTCGGAGCCCACCGCGCCGGTAGGCGAGGATGATCGGGGTGAACAGCAGGTAGACGTTTGCCGCGTCGGCGGCAGTGATCTCCTGGATGCCGGTGGAGAGCTCCTGCCGGCGGCGAGCGTCCAGCTCGGTCCTCAGCTCCGCCAGCTGGGCGTCCACATCCGGGTTGCGATACCGGCCTGTGTTGGTCCTCCCGCCCGGAGCGAACATGGCCTGGAGCAGGAAGTAGGGGTCGCCTGTCACCAGCGTATTGATCGAGCGCATCGCCGCCTCGAAGACGCCGTCCCTGGTCTGGGCGACGATGTTGGGCACCTCATGCACCGCCGCCGAGATACCGACTCGGCCCAGGTCCTCGGCTACCAGGTGGGCCAGCGCCGACATCTCCCGCCGCTGCGGAAACGAGTACAGCGTGAAGGCAAGGCGCCGGCCCCCCCTGGCCAGCACGCCATCGCTGCCCGGGCGCCACCCGGTTCGGTGCAGCAGGCACCGGGCCGCCTCCACGTCGATGCGTTGGGCCGCCACCGTCGCCACCCCGCCATAGGGTGGGAACAGGCTCTGGGCGACGGCGCCCTGGCCGTGCATGACCTGCTGCACAAGCCGCGACCGATCCACGGCCAGGGAGACCGCCTGCCGCACGACGAGGTCGTCGAACGGCGGACGGGCGTGGTTGAGCTGGATGAAGTGGAGCTTTTTGGATGGCACCGACGACACCTCAAACTCGGGTCCCAGCCGGTCGAGCGTCTCCGGAAGCAGGCCGTAGGCGAGGTCGCAGCGGCCTTCCCGCAAGGCATCCAAACGCTCGAAGGGATCCTCGACAGCCTCGATCTCGACGCGGCCGAGGGCCGGCGGGCCGGCCCAATGCTGGTCGAACGCCTCCAGGACCAGGCTGCGGCCGGGCTCGCTGACGACCGGGCGATAGGGCCCGGTCATGACCTTTCCACCCTCGCGGTTGACGACGAACTGCGGATAGGAGAGCGCGTTGGGGAAGTTCCCGATCACCTCCGGCGTCCGGAACTCGAGGGTCGTCGCGTCCAGCGGCCTGACCTCAGTGCTCGGGCTGATGAGCGAGGCCACGTCCGGCTGAACCTCCCACCCGGAGGCGAAGGACTCGGCCAGCGCGGTCGAGCTGACCGGAGTGCCGTCCCAGAAGCGAGCCCCGTGCCGCAGCCCGACTCGCCAGGTGAGCGGGTCGACCATCTCGACCCGGCGGGCGAGCCAGGGCTCGAGCCGTCCCGCGGGGCTCAGCCGGGTCAGGGTCTCGCCCAGGCCCCAGACGATCACCTCGTAGGCCTTCGCATGGGCGTCATCCGAGACGGTCAGGTCGTCCCCCATGGCCACGCGCAGGGTGCCCGCAGCAGGAATCACGGCTTGGCCAGCCGGTTGGTGATGAAGTACTGGGTGACGGGGTCGGGCCGGAAGCCGGTGACGGCACCCCGGCGGGAGACGGTGATCAGCGGCGCCACCAGCAGGTAGGCATTGGGCGGGTCCTCGCCCAGCTGCTCCTGGACCCGGAGCGCCAGCTCCTGCCGGAGGGTCACGTCCGGCTCGGCCTTTAGAGCCGGCAGCAGGCGCTCGATCTCCTGGTTCAGGTAGCCGCCGGTGTTCTCGCGGCCGTCTTTGCCCAGAGTGATAGCGAGCAGGAAGTAGGGGTCACCCGAGATGAGCGTGTGGATCGATCGCATCGCTGCGTCGAAGTCGCGACCCTTGGTTCGCTCGCCGATGTTCGGGACCTCTTCGACGCGGACATCGAATCCGAGCGGCCCGAGCTGAGCGCCGACGGCCTGGGCCAGAGGCGTCATCTCGGCGCGCTGCGGGAAGGTGTAGACGGTGAAGGCCAGGCGCCGTCCCTGTTTGGCGCGTATGCCGTCCCCGGACAGCGCCCATCCCGCTTCGTCGAGAAGCCGGGCGGCCTGTGCTCTGTCTGTGTGCTGTACTTCGGCGACCGGCACGCCCGCGTTGGAAGGGAAGACGCCGCCGGCGACTGCGCCGTAGCCGTGGAAGATCTGATCGAGCAGGGCCTGCCGGTCGATGCCGCAGCAGATGGCCTGGCGGACGGCGCGCTCGTCGAGCGGCGGTCGGCTGAGGTTGAACTGGAGATAGTGCACGCGGTTGGTGATCGACCAGTCCACCTCGCAGCCGTTTGCCGAGAGTCGAAGGAGCGCCTCCGGCTGAAGCCCGTAGAGCAGGTCCGCCTTCCCGCTCGGGAGCGCAGCGAGGCGCGCACCGACGTCGGGCTCGTATTGAATGGTGATGCGCTCAAGTGGAGGGATGCCGTCCCAGTGGTCGACATAGGGCTCCAACACAAGCAACCGGCCCGGCTCGTATTCGACGGGCCGGTAAGGCCCGGTCATGAGGCCGCCCCGGTTCCTGTGGACGATGAGCTGGTGGTAGGCGAGCGTGAAGGGCACGCCTCCCGTCGGCTCGGGCGTGATCAGGTCGAGCGTCAGCGGATCGACGACGAGCAGGTCGGTCTTCTTGCTGAGCATGAAGTCGGTGGCGATCTGTGTCTCCCAGTTGTCCCGCAGCGACGCCGCGACCGCCTCTGCGGTGACCGGGCTTCCATCCCAGAACGTGGCGTTGGGCCGCAGCCGCACGCGCCACCTGTTCGCCTCCAGGTTGGTGACGCTCTCTGCCAGCCAGGGCTGGATGCTCCCGTCGGAACCGACTCTGGTCAGAGTTTCGCCCAGGCCCCAGAGCAGCGCCTCCACTGGATGCGCGGTGGGATCGGTAGCCACCGTGAGATGCGCGTCGGGCCCGAAGAGGATCCGGATGTGCCCATTCGGAGAGGTGCGCCTGGGCGCGACCTCGGCTGCGTCAGCGGTGGTCATCAGTTCTGCCTTGGCCTCCTCGTCAGGCCGGCCTCAGGTGCTTGAGCAGCACACGCGCTCCGGAGTCGCTGTTGCCGAACGGCTCGGCTGTGTACCTGTCGGAGTCGGTCGGGAACCCGGTGACGTTGTTTGTCCGCCAGAAGGCCATGCTGGCCGACAAAGCGACCGGGATCACCGGCACGTCGCCGACCATCACCTCTTCGATCCCGGCCTGGGCCGCTTTCAGCTCGGGGCTGCCCGGCGCACTGGTGGCCCAGGTATCCAGGTAGGACTGGACGGCCGGGTTGTTGTAGCGGCCGTAGTCGCGCGTGGCCTTCTGTCCGATCGGGCTGGAGAGGCTGTAGTTGAGTGCGTAGTTGTAGAAGTCGAACGGGTTCACGGTCCCGCCGTTGGCTCGCAGTGTGAGCTGGAACTGCCCGAGCGCCTGGTCGTTGCGCCAGGCGAGGTCAGCCTCGGTGGCCACGGTCACGTGGATTCCGGCCTGGCCGAGCTGGTTGGCGATGACCTGAGCGGCCCCTGCGAAGTCGCCAAATCCGCTAGACGTGGGCACGGTCAGCGTGAGGTTGAAGGGCTGCCTCTGGGGGGTGACCAGGGTGCCCCCGCTCCCGGCCGTGAACCCCGCGGCCAGGAGCATGCTTTTCGCCGCCACGGGGTCGCCGCGAGGATAGCTGAGACCCTGGTACTGAGGTGCGACGTAGTCCTTCAGGGCGGGCAGCCTCAGACCGGTGGGAGACGTGATCGGCTGGTTGAGTCCATGCATGCCCAGCTTGGCGATCGAGCTGCGGTCCAGAGCCACGCTGACCGCTTTGCGAACCACGCTCAGGTTGAGGGGATAAACCGTCACGTTGGGCCAGAGCAGGACGACGGAGTTGCTCGGCGGTCCGACGAAGTAGTGGATGTGCTTGGGATCGTGGCCGGCGATCGCCTTGGGGTCCGGGACGCTGGCGCTGGCCCAGTCGAGCGCGCCTGACTCCAGCGAGGCCACCATGCTGCTGTCCGAGTCAAACGCCAGGTACTGGAGCTGCGACAGCTTTGGTTTCGGCGTGCCCCAGTAGTAGGGATTGGGCACGTAGGTGATGACCTGGGGGCTGAAGGTCTTCAGCTTGAAGGGTCCGGTGCCGACGGGACTGGGGTCCGCGTAGCTGACCGGGTCGGCGATGCTCTGCCAGATGTGCTTGGGGACGATGTAGAGGAAGGCGAAGGGGTAGGTGTAGGCCGGCTGCGAGAACTGCACCGTGGTGCTGTATGTGGATGTGGCCGCAGCCGAGACGATAGGGAAGCCGTTGGTGTTCAGGGCCTTGAACTGCTTCAGCAGCCCGAAGGTGAAGGCGACGTCGTCGCTGCTGAAGGGCTCGCCGTCGGACCACTTGACGTCGCGCCTGACCTCGATCGTGAGCGTCTTTCCAGCGTTCGAGAAGGTCATCGACGTCGCCAGCCAGGGATCGTTCGTGCCGGCGTCGAAGTTGGGAAGCTGGAGCGGCTCGTAGATGACCTCGTTGGAGTAACCGGTGGCCGTATGAGAGAGGACGACCAGCGGGTTGAAGTTCTGCGTGAACGGTCCCGCCGCCTCGGAGGCGACGCGGGCCACGGCGCTCCCGGCCCCGGCGGACGAGCCGCCACTGCAGCCAGCGCAAAGCGTCACCGCCGCGACTGCGGCCGCCGAAATCGCCCAGAGCCACCGTCCCCACATCACTCCATCTCCCAATTGCATTTCGGCACCGTCGATCAAACGAGGATGTGCCCTTCCAGGATTGCTCGCTGGCGGGCGGCCTCCCCGGCGGTGAGCGGCAAGTATTTCCCGTCGACCTCCTGGATGGCCTCCTGCGCCTCCCGGCAGAGCAGAAAGCGCAGGAACTCGGCCGCCTCTGGATCAACCTCCCGGCGACCCTTCTCCGGCTTGAACGGGATGTAGTAGTAGATGTCGCGCGTGAGTGGGTAGCTGCGGTCCTGCACGGTCTCCAGCGTCAGCTCCACGAAAGGTCCTTCGGGGCTGCGCGCCAGCGCGACCGGCTTGGTGCGCTCGGTGCGGTAGAGGATGCCCGTGTAGGTGATGCCGAACGGATCGGCGTCCACCGCCGCGATCATCTGCTCGCCGGCGACGGTCATGGTGCCGTCGGCCTTGTCGCCGGTGCGGTTGGCGAAGGTGACCATCCTCTCGTTCCACTTCTGTGAGTTCATGAGCACTTTCTTGTCGAACTCGTCCGGGAAGTGGAAGCTGAGGTTGTAGGCGTACACGTTGATCGGGGCGTTCTCCCATTCGCCGCCCAGGCCGAGCTGCCCCCAGCGGCGCAGGTTGCCCTCCGGGCCCCGGGCCAGCGTCGGATCCCAGGCCAGGCCTTTCCAGCCGCCCGAGCGTTCCGCGCCGAAGATGCCGTCGAGCTGGTCGAAGGTCAGGCGTGAGATCGGGTTGGCCGCGTTGACGAACACGGCCAGGGCGTAGGTCCACCCGCTGACGTTGAAGGAGCCCGTGCAGACCGTGATCTCCAGCGGGACGGTCCCGTCGCCACCCAGGAAGACGTCCTGGGTCTCGGCACCCTTGAGCTCGGTCCAAAGCGCCTGCCGGCCGATCGGCGCCAGGTCGGCAACGCCCGCGATGAGGCCTGGAACGGCCACCGCGGAGCTCGCCAGCCTATCGTCGAATGAGGCGCGGGGGTGGTGGCGCAGGAACTCAGCCTCCCAGGCCGACATCAGCCCGCTGAGGCGCGGATAGTGCACGCCCCACTGCCTCAGCTTCTTCGTCACCTGCCGGGCGGGCCGGTAGGGCGCGATGCCGCTCAGGTCGAACTTCTGCGTGTAGAACCTCTTGTGGGCGCGGTTCGTCACACCTCGAATCTGGCTCTGCCTGAGCTGGATGGGATCCCTGAGCTGGGTCGACGAACGGTCGCCGGCCTTCCAGACCGTCATACGCATCTCCTTTTGCAGCTTCGAATCGAAACCCGCCCGTGGTTGGTGTCCGGATTACAGATGCGCGGTCTCGACTGTGTGCGGCGGCGGGGTGGGCTTCGGGGCTATTGTAGTAGTCATCACTACGAATTGTCAATTCCGTAGTTGACACTACGGCACTGCCGGCCGCCTTTGAGGTACGATTTGATCGTGCCGATGGGTCTTTCCGCTGTCGTGAGCACTACCGCACCGACCTTCGGAAGGCGCCTCGCCGCGCGCTTTGCCGACCTCGCTCCTGCCGAGCAGCGGGTCGCCGAGTATCTTCGCAACAACCTGCGAGACGTGATCTTCGCCACTGCCGCCGACATCGCCGCCACCACCGAGACCAGCGACGCCACGGTCATCCGCACGGCCAAGGCGCTCGGCTACTCCGGGCTGCCCGAGCTGAAGCAAGAGGTCGGGCTCCAGGTCCTTACGGCGACGCGTGCGACTGAGCGGCTGGTCGAGGGGATAGATCGCGCGGGAGGCGACCCGATGTCAATCGTCGACCGCATCTTCCTGGAGGCCGTCGAGCGCCTCGAGGAGACCCGCCGCCTGCTGGACGAGGACGCGTTCAAGTCGGCGATCGGCTGTATCACCCAGGCCAACGAGATCCTCGCTTACGGGATCGGTCCGTCCGAGTTCGTTGCCCGCTATGCGGCGTTGCGGCTGGGTCGGCTTGGCCTCAAGACGCGGGTCACTGGCCGGACCGGTTTTCGCCTGGCCGACGAATTGGTCTCCCTCCGCGCCGGGGACGCCGTCCTCGTATACGCCCCTCGGCGCCTGCTGCACGACGTCGACGTGCTATTGAGTCACGCCAGCAAGGTCGGAGCCAAGGTGATCCTGGTCACGGACCCTTTCCAGAGAGCCGTGGACGAACGCGTGCACTGTCTCCTGGCGGCCGTTCACGCGCCAAGCGGATTCAGCGGCGAGATGCTGACCGCTGCGGCGGTCACGGATACGATCGTGCTCGCCATCGCCACCCAGGAGAAAACCCGGGCCGAGGCCACTTTCGATGAGCTTACCGAGCTGCGCCAGCAGATCGCCAGGACGGCATCCGACTCCGTGCGGCGCCCGCGGCGCGGCAACCACTCGCGATCGCGAGGAGCCGGACCAGGGCCGGCATAGCCGCGAGGATGCGGGTCCTATCCAGGATGCCGCGCTGCGGATCGGGCTCAAGCCTGGCTCAAGCCGTTACCCGATTCAACTCCCGCTGGACCACCGCCGCCGGTAGTGGCAGGAAGATTCCATCGTCGGCCACGGCGTGCGGGCCGTCTCGGCTGAGCGCATAGCGCACGAACTCGCGCAGCGCGGCGGGAAGCGGCTGCCCCGGCGGCCTGTTGGCGAAGATGAAGATCCGGCGGCTCAGCGGATAACGCTGGGCGGCCACGTGCTCGATCGTCCCTTCGATGGCGGGCTGCCCTGCTGAGTGGAGAGGGCGAGCGACCGCACGCCCTCTTTCAGGAAGGCCAAGCCCGCATAGCCGATCGCGTTGGGTCGGAGGCGACTGCGTCCGCGATCGGGAAGACGGTGTCGCTGAGCTCGATGCCGTCGCGGAGGCCGCCACCCTGGAGCACGTGCTCCCGGACGAAGAGCTCGAAGCCGTTCTCAGGACGGACGCCGTAGAGCTTGATCGGCCGGCCTGACCATTCTCCCTCCAGGCCGAGATGGTCCCAGGTCTCGATCCGCGGCAGCTATTCCCGTTGGCCAAGACATTCGAGTCGCACGGGGTGAGGTTCATCCACGGCGAGGCGACGCAGATCGATCCGAAAGCGCAGCAGGTCACGTCGTCCAACGGGCAGCTGGAGTACGACTACCTCGTGATCGCGACCGGCTACCTGAACGACTTCAGCATCATCCCGGGCCTCGGATCGGACGGAAACGCCTTCTCGATCACTACCTCGAGGGCGCCGTCGACGCGGCCGAAGGCTGGAAGCGGTTCCTCGAAAGACCCGGACCTCTGGTGGTCGGAGCGACGCAGGGCGCCGCCTGCTTCGGCGCCGCCTACGAGTTCCTCTTCAACGCGGCCTACCAGCTGAAGAAGCACAAGGTGAAGGTCCCCATCCACTTCATGTGGAAGAGCCGGCACGGCTACGTGAAGTTGCCCTAGCCGGCCTTCGCTCAATCCACCCGCCGCTGGTTCCGCGTCAACCAGCCCGCTTGGAGACCTTCGGCCGGCTCCTGCGGGCGCTACAGCCGGCTCGGCGAGGCGGCCAGGCAGGTAGGGAGCGAGACGTTGCGGGAATGGACCGCGCTGGCGCTCCTGGACGCGATCGACCTGGGCGACCAGCTGGGCTGCTGCGTGAGGACGAGGCGGAGCAGCGGCGGCGACTTCATCGGCCCGGGCGGGCGCTTCGCAGTGTGGGGCAGCCCCGCACGAGTTCGCTCGCGTGGGCGCACCTACGACCAGGACTTGGCGCGCCACCTCTGGCAGGTTTCGGAGAGCATGACGGGCATGCGCTACACCTTCGTCGCCGCGGGGTCAAGTGATGCGGCGCCGAAATGAACTGAGATGCGCGAATAACCTCAGTCGCTCGATCCGCGCTCGTGACGCCCAGATCACCACCAGCATCGCATTGACCATCACGTAGACCAACAGCTTCTACTTCGCGCCGGCCTGGGCTGTGCCCGCAGCCGCAACCGCCTTCTCCGGCTCCATCCTCGCCGGCGCCGCAGCAGCGCTTACGGGCACCTTCGCAGTCCTGCGACATGCTGTTCGTAGCCGGCACGGCCGTGCCGCGATCCTGGCGCTCGGCGCCAGCTTGCTGGGGCTGTCCGTGATCGCGACGACCGTTGCCTGGGCTCCGACCACCGCGACCCCATCGAGGGCCGGGCAGGGACTCCGGCCGGTGAACATCGGTCCCGTCGTGAACACGGCCCGGAGGGAGGCCGAGCCGTCCTTCACTTCCGATGGGCGGACCATGTACTTCAACTGCAACGACTACGACATCTGCCTCACACATTATGTCGACGCTCTCTATCTCGTCGGCGCCATCACCGACGGGTTCGGTGTCACCCTCTTCGGAGGTCTGGGCCATGACAAGGTATGGCTGAGCCATCAAGTCGGCGGTGTCTGGTCGACACCGGCGGACCTCAACGACGTCGCCGGCGAGCCGCCGGTCAACTCAGCCTTCAATAACCACTGCCTCTTCGTCTCCGCCGATGGGAACGAGGCGTTCTGGACGTCCGACCGGCCGGGCGGGTTCGGCGGCAATGACATCCGGACGTCACGCCGGGTTGTTGGGAAGTGGACCAGACCAGAGAACCTGGGCGGGAACGTCAACGGGCCGACAAGCGACCACCATGCGATGGTTTCGCCGGACGGAAGGTCGCTGTACCTGACCAGCGATCGGCCCGGAGGCCTCGGCGGCGAGGACATATATCTGACCACCCGCGGGCCCGACGGCAGGTGGGGCCGCATGGTCAACCTTGGTCCCCCTGTCAATGGCCCCGGTAACGATCGGTGTCCGGTCCTGACGCAGGACGTCTCACCATAGGAGGTGCTGAAGTGCCAAGCCTGTATCCGCGCCCCTCGGGCCTGGGACGCCTGGCAAGCCGAACGGTACCGGCGCGGTGAGATCGCCCAGCGGCCCGGGCTACATCGACAACCCATTCCGGCCACGCTGAGCAACGCGCGAAGTACGTGTCCAGGAAACTGGACGCCGTAGCGGTGCTTACGGGGCGATTCCTCCCGACACCCCTAAGAGCCCGCTACGGGTCGTGATGAGCCGCGAGGCGCCGACGCCGCAAGCCATAGCGGACGTGGAGGCAGCAGGGATCCGAGCGTCCGGCTCGGCGGTCGAAGCGCCCACGAAGTGATCGCGAGAGCCGCCAACACCAGGGGTGTCGCGACGTCGCCCACGCCGTAGCCTCGCACGATAAGAGACACCGCTGCGCCCGTCAGCTCGAAGATGATTCCCGCATATGCCCATTCCTTCAGTCGGGGAAGACGCGGAGCCAGAAGAGTCGCTCCTCCCAGCAGCTTCCAGATGCCGAGGATCGTCAGTATGTAGACCGGATAGCCGAGGCTCGTCACCGCGTCGACTACGGGCGTACCAGTGACGAGAGTGGCCCGCCCGTGGGCGATGTCGGTTGCGCCCCCTGCCAGGGTCTCGAGTGCGATGAGCGCCGTAGCAATCCAATAGACGACCGACTTCACATTCACATCGGGCCTCCTTCCGACCCATCGATCCGATGTCGTTTCGATTGAAATGATACGATATCGTTTCGATGAGTGACTCGTCAACCCTTCGGGACCGGAGCCCCGAGCGCGGTGGGGAGGATGCAGACGGAGAGCCGCGGCCGCACCCTCCGATTCCCCGGGGGGAGCGTGCCCGCGAGCGGGTGCTGCGGGCCGCGCTGGACGTACTGGCCGACCAGGGCCTCCAGGGCTTCACCATGGAGGCCGTCGCCGCCCACGCCGAGGCGAGCAAGGCCACCGTCTACCGGCACTGGACCTCGCGGGGAACACTCCTCGTCGATGCCATGGACCGGAGCTTCCAGCCGTTCCCCACGCCCGCCACCGGAGGGTTGCGGACCGACCTGATCGAACTCATCTTCAGGTTCGAAGCCCTCGTCAGCGATTCCCGCTACCCCCGGCTCATGGCAGCCTTCATCGATGCCGCGGAACGGGATCCCACCCTGGCGACCCTGCACGTTCAGCTCACCGAACGCCGGCGCGAACCCGTCCGACTCGTCCTCTCCCAAGCCCGCCAGCGCGGAGAGATCCCTCTCACCACGGACCTGGAGCTGGCCATCGACCTCCTCGCCGGCCCGGCCTTCTACCGGCGCTTCATCGCCCACCAGCCGTTCCCCAGCGGCTACGCGGCCGCTGTCGTCGACCATGTGCTCACCGCCGTCCTGGGCATGCCGGCGCCTGTCTGAGCCAATTATTCAGGCTGCACCGGCACGGTCGATTCGGTCAATGATGGACGTTCAGGTGGCGGGGAGCTTGTCCACCGCGCTCTGGCCGGCGGGTGCGCAGTGTCTTACGTGATAGCCATACAGCGACGCGACGCCTAACGGTTGGCCGCGCATCAATTGATGATCGGATCAAGGGTCGCCCATCCGTGCAGCGAGCCCGCGACGTTGGCGATCGTCGCGGGCTCGGCGATGGTGGTCAATGGCGACGTTGAGGGTGAAGCGGTCGACGGCGGAGGCGTTGAGATCGGAAACAGCGCGGTGGGTCATCGCGACTTTAGCCTGCCCAAGCCACACGTGGCACCTCACAACTTCGCACACTCACCGAGAACGAACTCCTCCCCCGATACCGTTGTCCAGCTTGACTGATTAACGCCTCCGCCAGCGGGTGCTCAGACTCTCGCTCCACCGCCGCGGCCAGGCTGAGCAGATCGGCCTCCGGCAGCCCTTCGGCGACCACGTCGGTCACCTCCGGCTCGCCCCTGGCTATAGCGTGCCGGTCTTGTCCATGACCACCGCCTGGATGCGTGCCGAGTCTCCAAGGCGACGGCGTTCTTGAAGAGGATCCCACGCTTGGCCCCCAGCCCGGTGCCGACCCATGATCGCAATGGGTGTGGCCAGCCCCAGGGCGTCCGGGCAGGTAATCACGACCACCGTGATCGCGAAGAGGATGGCCGTCTCGAAGATGAGAGCGATCAAAGAACTCCCCACCCTCGATCACCGGAACTCTCCACCTCTTGAGAGGGTGAGCAGCCTGGCCTCGGGCCCGGCATGAGACGGGACCCCGGCATGCTCACGGTGCTTTCACCAACCGTCACGGCAGGAGTCCCCGGCACATGCTCACACAGGAGGAAGACGTGGAACTCAACGCACTCGTCCGCGGGGCTGGAAGATCTCCCAGATCGCTCCTCACCTGGGCCGGGACCGCAAGACCGTGCGCGCATACGTCCGGGGGCGACGTGAACCCGGCCGGCGCAAGTCGCTCGCGCACGTCGACAGCCTCGAGTTGAATCGAGCGCGAGACCCCTGCGAACCGCGAACTGCATTTGATCCTGGATAACCTGCAGGTCCACAAGACGCCAGCGGTGGAGGAGCTCAAAAAGCATCCCCGTTTCCACTTCCACTTCAAGGTTCTCGTCGCGTAGTGTGGATCAATTCCGGGGCGGAGCTATAGCGATGAATCCTGGAATGCGTCTCGCAACATCTACGCTTTTATGGCTCACCTCTTTCCATGGTTCGACGCCGACCTGCAGGAGACCACCGGCCTGGTCATCGGTGCCAACCGAGCCACCGGCCAGCCGGTTCTGATCGACCCGTTCGATGATCGCCGCTACGCCAATGCGAAGGCGTTTGTCAATTTCTACGCCATCTTGCTGATAACGCCCTGGACGGCATACGACTCTACCTGCGGCTCTTCATGGCCTTCCAGTCTCGAATGCTAGCTTTAGCCTCCTACCTTTGAAGCGTAATCCGCACAGTGTTGTGAGCCCCAGTGCGCCGCGAGAGGAGGACCGCGAAGTCAGGCTGATTCGCCTGTAGTTCCACGACCACAGGCTTGCCATCCGAAGCCGGGATCTGCTTGATCAGCGTTGCGGCGTCTGGGGGCTGCGCGCGGAGAGTGACACCGTTACTGCAGCTGGCGGTGAGGCGGAGCCAGAACTCATCCCCGACCGATCGCAATGTCACTGTCCGGTCCCCAGATGTAGCGTCGTGGACGACCGGTACCTGTGCACCGGTACCCAGAGACTTCCCACACACGTCTGGCGCTGTAATGTGGCTTTGACAAGTTGGGCTCGAGCTCAGCGCCGCGACAACAGCCGCTAGTATGACCACCCTCATCGCTCAAGGTTACTCTGGGGTGCCGAGGAAGTTAAGAGTTGCGTGCCCCTTTCCTTATCTCCTAAGCCTTTCAGCATCTTAGCGAAAATGGCCCCAGGACCGGTCCGGCGACCTGACGCCGCGCATCAAGAAAGTAAATATGGAACGGCGCCGTGGACGGGTCGCGAAACTTCTCGTCGCGCGAAAAGTCCGACGGTTTGACCTGGGTCACCTAAGGCGCGGGTGTTCCACGGCTTCTTGGGCGGCGATCTTGACGCTGTTAGATCCGCGGCCACCGAGGGCGCGCGTCTCAGCCGGGAGGTGGGTGACCTCTATTCACTCGAGATGATGCTGATGAACCGGGGACTGGCCGACCTGTTCGGCGGGAACCTTGCTGAGTCCAGGCCGCTTCTCCAGGAGGCTCTGCGAACCACCCACCAGATCGATGACCGGGTCGGCTTGCTCTACCAGATCGGTGCCCTGGGCTGTCGGGCAGAGTCTGGGAAGTTGTGGGGTGCTGGTAGGTTTGGCGGCCTATGCCGACATGCCTGACCTGCCAACAGCCGCCCACCAAGCGCGACGGCTACGATCGCCGCGGTCGCCAGCCCTGCACCTGTCGACGCTGCCGGCGGGACTTTACCCAGCTCTCCGGTTCCGCCTTCTCCGGCTACCGTTGGCCGGCCGAGGTGATCCTGGCTGCCATCCGCTGGTACCTCCGCTACCCGCTCTCCGCCAGGCAAGTCGCCGAGCTCCTGGCCGAGCGCGGGGTCGACGTCTCTGCCCAGACCGTCCTGAGCTGGGTCCAGACTTTCGGAACCCTACTGGCCAAAGAGTCAGACCGCTATCGCCGGCGGCTGGGCAGGCGGTGGTACGTGGACGAGCTCTTCCTCTGCCGGGGTGGCAAGAAGCACTATCTTTATCGGGCCGTCGATCAGCGGGGGCAGGTGGTGGATGTGCTCTTGCGGGAGCGCCGCGATCTGGCTTCGGCCGAAGCCTTCTTCCGTCGAGCGGTCAAGAGGTGGATGCTGGAGCCGGACCAGGTCGTCAGCGATCATCACCAGCCCTATGTGAAGGCGGTAAAGGGAGTGTCGCCGGGCGCCATCCGCATCCGGACTGGTCTGCATCGGCGCCGGGGCGAGACCACCAAGAGCGTCGAACGTAGCCATGTCGCGATTCGGGACCGGCTGCGTTGCTCACGAGGCCTCAAGTCGGTGATCGCTGGGCAGCGTTTTCTCGAAGGCTTTGAGGCTATGCAGGCGCTGAGTCGTGGCGATGTCCGGCTGAGTCAGCTCGTTCCAGGTTACCGGCCCACCATGGCGACTCATCAGCAACGAGTGCGGGCAGTCGTGGCCGCAATGCAGGTCCTTGGCGCGCGTCTATCGAGGGCTGGCTGAAGCGGGGAAGCTCGGCCGCGTGTTCGGGAAGCCGTCACACGTGTGTGAGCTCGGCACCCCACAACTTCGCAGACTCCCTAGAGCTGTACCCGGTCTGGTTCGTGGCTTCAACTTGGGCGGGGATAATCAGCCGGGTTCCTGGGCCGCTGCGTCAACTTCAGGCCACTGCCATAGCGCTGTTGATCATGGCCAGCATTCGGCGGTAGTCGTCAGCATGCACATACACCTCTGTCACGAATGCGTCGCGGCCGATTACTCTCCAGACAACTGTGGGTTGGCGCAGACGCAGAACGATCTCGGTGGATCCCGCAACAGGGAAGGCTGCAATCGCATCCTGGAGCAGCGGCCCCAGGAACCCGGCCCAATGTCGTTGGGCCGGAACCGCTGATTCGATCTCCTGTACGGGGATCACCATGCTGCTGAGTAGTCCGACTCGAAGATGCAGTGCTTGGTCTCGAATGGCGTGCGGGTAGGTGATTATCCCCGCCCAAGAGGGGTTCGATCATCCGAGGCAGGATCACCGATCGTGCCCATCCCCGCCAAGGACCTTCCAGACTTCCGCCCTCTTACAGGTGGACCTGAACGACTTCTGGTGACGTCCCTGGTCGGCTGGGTGCCACTAGAAGGCCGCGTGGGTGTGGTGAGGGGAATCACGGCCATAACCGGCTTTCTGGAAGCCCACCTGGCTGAGCGACGCGCACAAACAAAACGGCGCCGAGACCACAACGATCTCGACGGCGCGCCTAAAGGAAGGAGGATCTATTGAGGCTAAGGCGACGGCCGGGTGGGGAGCGTTCCAGGCGGCAGCACGTCCAGGTCGATCGTGCTGGTCTGTCGTGAGCTTCTGATCCAGGCGACAACGAAAGACCAGCAGCCAGGCGTCGGCACGTCCACCCGGCTTGGCAGCTGGTTGCCGTCGACAATCTGGCCGCCGATAGTGACAACCGGCTGCGACCGACCGAGCGGCCGGCCCTCGATCGTCAGGTCCCGCGAAAGACCCCTCGTGACCCACAGGACCTTGTTCGAGCTCCCGTCCGGCCGCAAGCCCTCGGCCACAAGCTGCGTTGCAAACAAGTATGCAACAGCGTCGGGCGGCGAGCCCAGCGCCCAGGGCACCACCCCTGCTCCGCTGAAGCCGGCCCAGGTCGGGGGCGCGCCGCCCACCGTTACCCTGGTGCTGGCGCACCCTCCGGGCGCCGCCTGCGGCTGGTGAGGGGGCACGGCTGCCGATGGCGAGGGCAGCCGGGTGGCCGCCGCACCCGGTCACGAGCACGAGAACGGCGGCCAGCGCTATGAGACCCCGCGGCGCCTTCACGGCGCGGATCATGCCTGGAGTACACCATGTCGAGCGGCCGGGTTCCGTGCGCAGGTCAACTGCGTGCCCGTCCTACTTCAGGATCAGCGCACCCAGGGGCCCAACGATTCACTGAAAGTCCCGACCGGCGCGCTCAAGGGCGAGACAGCCGATGACGTCGGAGGCGGCCAGCAGTGCTTGCCGATACTCCGTTTCGAGCTCTTCGGGAAGGTCAAGGCTCTGCCAGCGGATATCTGCCTGTATGGCCCAATCGACACGTAGCCTTCGTCATCGCGCGGTCGCCGTCAGCTCGCTGCGAGCTGCCTCGCTGGATACCGCGAAGAAGCTCATCCTGGTGTGGCATTCAGGGAGACTCCGCTGCGTTAATTAGGGGCCAAGCGCGCCCGAGATTGGTCGTTGAGTTCGCGCTCGAGCGTCTTCTCGTCTCTCGCAGTGAGTTGCGGAAACCTGTCGCTGAGGATGGGGCTCGGCGGCTTCGTCTCCTGTGCGAGCCGGACCGGCGCCTCACGGTTTATCGTTCGCACCCCGCCGGCGGGCAAGATAGACCCCGTCGAGGCACAGCACCGCCCCGGCTACTGCTAGCCATGCGGTGTTTCGCCAAGCAAAGCCCAGCCGAGCAAGATCGCAACCACTGGAATCAGGTACGCGATCGATGCCATGCGGCCGGCGCTAGTTTCGCCGCAACGCAAACGTCCACGTCGCGAAGCCAAGTGCCGTCGGGAAGGCGCCGAGGTAGATCGCCCAGCCGATCGCGGTAGCGTCGGCTTTCGCGGCCTCAGTTGCTAGCGTCGGCGCGAACGGGAGGCAGGCGACGGTGGCGGCCGCAACACCAAGCCAGGTCACCTGGAACGCCGACACGCGCGCTAGCACGGGCTTTTGCACGACGACGGCGAAGGCATAGGCGAACGCCGCGACGACGCAGAGCAAGATGCCGATGCCAGCACGCGTTCCGGACTGGATTGTGGCGAAGCCGATCATGACGCAGCCGCCGAAGGCGACGGCACAGCCGGCGAAGAGCCCACGCGGAAAGCCTTCACGGAGAAAGATCCCGGCCAGGACGGCGATCAAGATGGGCCCTGTGTTGATGAGCATCGCCGCCGTGCCGGCGCCTACGCGCCGTTCGGCCGCGTTGAGGGTGACGGTGTAGACGGCGAGCCAAAGCACCCCGTAAGCCGCGATCGCTAGTAGGTCGCGCCGATGTGGTAGCGGCTCGCGGCGGAGGAGCGCAACAATGCCAAGGATGGCGCTGCTAACGACCAACCGGCTCAGCACGAGTGCGCCGAGAGCGTTTCGCCAGCGGCTCGGATTCCAACGAACGCCGAACCCCACAGCGCCACAGTCACCAGGCCGGCGATAAGGGCAGCGACGTCCGTCCGCACGGTGACCGTCGTCGTCGCGGAGTCGTCACGCATGTTCATTTGCGCTTGGAATGGGGGTAGGTCGTCGTTTGTGAGATGAAAGGCGCCAACCCACGAGCAGCGTCAGCAACGGCATGACGAGATCGATGAGCGCGGCCAAGACGGCTCGGATCCTCGCGGGCAGCCAGTAGAGCAGCGCGCACGCCGCCACTGACCCCGCCAGCGACAGGTACGCGGTCGCCCCGAGCGTCGGGGGGCGACGACCAGTCCGATCATCGCAAGCACTCCCAGGACGCAGCCGCGGCTCTCGAGCCCACGTGAAAGACGGTCACGAGTCCGGCGATGCCAACGGCGATCCCGGCGAGCTTCGGTCACGTCAGAGGTTCGTCGGCGAGCAGGCGCGCGGCGATGATCGCCGAGAAGAGCGGAAGCGTCGACCAGACGACCACAGCAAGGCCAGCGGTCGCCTGTTTCTCCCTGGAGTAGACCAGCCCGTACGGAACGGCGAAGACCGACACGGCGGTCACGAGCACGAACCGCGGGTGCTCGGGCGCGACGTGCAAGCCGAGCTTGGTCACGATCCACGTGTTCGACCAGACGCCGAGCAAGATCGCGCAGACGATTGCGGTCGGAAAAAACAGCCTGAGCCGAGCGCGACGCGACACTACGCAGCGGGCTCGGTGGCTGGAGCGGACGTCCGTGGTCTGGCCGGGCGCGGCGTTAGGCGGATCGAAGGGGGGAGCTCTCGTTCCAGCGCCAGCGCCGCCAGGCCGGCTCCGAACGCTACTGCCGCCGCGGCCAGCAGCGCCGCCGATGGCGAGACACTCAGTAACTGCAGGCCGAGCGTCGGTGCCAGCGCTAGCCCGAGCCGCCACGAAAGTCCCATCATTGCCATATAGCGGCCACGCAATGCCTCCGCCGCGAGATCGGCAACAAGCGGCATCAGTGCGGTCGTATGGAAGCACTCGCCGACACCGACGATGATCACCGCCGCGAGGAGGACGGCGAACACGTCGTCCGAACCGATGAGACTCGCTCCGACCACCAGCAGGCACGCGACGACGAACGTCACCGAAGCGGTCGCCATCGCGACCATGCGCCGTCGACCCTCGGCGAGCTTCGTCACCGGTATCTGCGCGAGCACGACGGTGAGCGCATTCGCGAACACCAGCAATCCGATCAGGCGCGGGCCGACACCGAGCTGGCTCCGCACGTACACCGGCACGATCCACGTGAAGACGCCCCAGCCGACCGCGATCACTGCGACGTTCGTCAACGGCCAACCGCATGAACGGCCGGTCGCAGAATACGACTCTGTATCGACCGGCGGGTGGCGCCGGCCGAGCATCTTTGCGCACGGCGGCGACGAGGATCGCGACGTACAGCAGATACGTCAGTGCGTTGGCCAGGAAGAGAGCGATGAAGGCGTTGAGCCCATAGCCGCGATCAGGCCGCCGAGTCAGGCCGCCGAGAGCGATGCCGCCGTTGCTGGCGACGCGCGAGACGGCGGTGGCACGGTGGCGCAGGTCCGGTGGCACGAGGGACGCGAGCAGAGCGGACTGGCTCGGAAGCAGAGCGCCGTTCCCGGCGCCGGCCGCGGCGGCGGCGATGAATGCTTGCGAGGGCGCGTGCGTCCTGGTGACCGACGGCGGCGGCGTGAAGAGGCGACTGTCAACAAGGTTACTGCCACCTGCCCAGCGGCCGATTCATCGGGGCCCGTGATCCGCCACGTCGCGAAAGCACTCAGCGTGCTCGAAGCAACGTCCGTGCCGGGCGCAGACCCCGCGCTGCGAATCCGCGTGGAGGATGACATCGCCGGAGCCTGGGTCCGGACGCTGCAGCGTCTGATGGGCGCCGAGCGGGCCGACCTACCCAGGGGCGAGATGGCGGCCTCGGCCCGCTCACGCTACTGACGGGCCACCAGCTGTGGCACCAGACAACGCCCGGTCACACCAGTGCCGCCGGCCAGAAACACCCTCATGAGCTCGAAGCTCGAGTGCCGCCACCGCCGCCGGCCCAGTTCAGGAAGGCCGATACAGCTTCCGGGTCGAAGTAGAACATCTGCGCCCTCGCCAGGCGGCCCTCGTGGACCTCGTACAGGCCCAGGACCGGGCTCTCGAACCGCTCGCCGTCAGGGCCCAGTCCGCGCTGGCGCCACAGCACGACCACCTCACGGTCGCTGGCGGCGACCACGCGAGGATCCAGGCGCTGCTCCGCCTCGGTCGGCTGCAGGGGAAGCCAGGCGGCCTCCCACGTAATGCCCTGATGGCCCTGCGAAGTCTCTCCTCCGCGGGAGCCACCGTACGGCAAGGACGGCGGCCAGTGGAACCGGATATCAGGCTGGCAGACGGCAAGCAATCGCTCTGCATCGCGTCGCTCGACCGCGCCGAAGGCCTCCAGGACGACTCTCACGTTTGCATCGACAGTGTTCATTACCACCTCCGATCTCGTCGAACCCTTCGCATTATAGAGGATTCCCTCTATTATGGTCGGCGGTGGCGCGCCCTCGCATTCATCAGCCTGATGCCGTCCTGGACCACGCCCGGCGGGTCGTCCTCGAGAAAGGTGTTCGCGCAGCCACGGTGGAAGCAATCGCGAGCGCAAGCGGCGCTCCGATGGGATCCCTCTATCACTACTTCGGCTCGCGCGACGAGCTGCTCGCCCGGCTCTGGGTGCGAGCGGTGCGGCGGTCCCAGGCTGCATTCTGTGCCGCAGCCGAACATGAGGACCCGGAACGGGCGGCGGTGGCGGCGGCCCTCTCGATCTACGACTTCTGCGCTCGGGAGCAGGACGACGCGCGCTTGCTGGTGTCCATGCGGCGCGAAGACCTGATCCAGGCGGAGCTGTCAGCGGACCTCATGCAGGAGCTGAAGGACCTGAACCGGCCCGTGGGGCAGGCGCTCGAGCGGCTGTCGCGCCGGCTGTACGGGCGTGCCCGGTCAGAGGACGTCGACCGCGTCCTCCTCGCCACCTTCGATCTTCCGTACGGAACGGCGCGGCCATACGTCATCCGCGGCAAGACCCCACCTGCTCACCGTCGCAAGCTCGTTGAGGCTGCGGTCCTGGCGGTGATTCGCGATGGCTAGCCCGGGTCCCGGAACCTACTCGTAAGCGATCGCCCGCAGCACGTCGTCCTCGCGGCTCTCACGGCGGGAATGATGGCCGCGACCAGGCCGACGATCACGGCCAGCACGAGGAAGACCCCGATTATCCCCCAGGAGAAGCGAAGCACTGGGATGCCGAAGTATCGGAGCGCCCGCACCACCGCCGCGCCGAGGTATCCGCGCAACTCCCCGCGGCGAGGATGTCCGCGAGATACTTGCGGACCGACCGTGCGGCCTGATACACGATGACCTGCAGCCGGACCATGTCCTGGTCGACGGTGGTCGCATCAGCGCGTTCCTGGACTTCGCCGACACCGGTGGAGGTGATCCGCTGATTGATCTGGCTGTGCTCACGCTCTGGGAGCCCAGTTTCGAGGAGTTGCTCTGGCAAGGCTACGAGCCGGACTTAGACACGGTGACTACAGGGCGCGTCTTGCTCCCGGTGTACCGTATGCTGCGGCACAGCTCGTCTTCCACGCCCGTCACGATCCGCTCCTACACCTTAGTGGAGAGCCCAACCGGCCGGAGCAGGCCCGGACGCCTGCCCCGGCCAGTCGGCTCTGTGCGATGCCAGCGGCCTCCGCCAGTCGTGCCGTGGGCAGGCGCTCGATGGCGGCGATCCAGTCGTCCTCGATCGGCTCTCCGGCCTCCAACCTGCCGCCAGCGAGGTGCAACGGCCGTTGCGACTGCGAGCTAGAACGACTTCGGCGCCATCGACAATGAGAGCCCGTACATTGGAGACCTCAGCCCAGTCGGGCTCTCGTCCGTGACCGCGGCGACTATCTCGAGATGGCACTTGCCATCCCACCAGGATGCGGTCTCGGTCGCCGCCGGCTCGAACACCTCGACGGGGACTGTCGCTCACCGCGATGTCGCTCCTCGGCGGCTTGCACCACGTCTACGGGCGAGCCGCCTGACCCCGACTCGACTTTTGCCCCCCTACAATCCGTCTCTGGCACCAAGCAATCTCCAGGCGGACCTTCCTAGGCGTTGCAGCTGTGGCCACCGGGGCTGTCGCCGCCGGACTCCCTGTGCCTCTGGCGCTGGCAGCACATGAGGCAGTTCCGACAGTCTTTTCCCTTCCGATCCCATGTGGCGTGTCGCCATTCGGGATCTTCATCCACCATTTTCCGCCGGT